>Ga0209252_1001824_pt1 | contig 13383 bp, 13 predicted proteins | sample SaaInlV_135m_DNA_3_FD_184673 | JGI IMG/M metagenome (GOLD analysis project Ga0209252, IMG submission 184673) | Marine microbial communities from expanding oxygen minimum zones in the Saanich Inlet - Saanich Inlet SI074_LV_100m_DNA (SPAdes) (version 2) | ecosystem: Environmental > Aquatic >... | reverse complement strand
TACCCCTGCAGTACCTGTTGTAAAGACGAACTCTGATTCTCTTCCCGGAAAAGCCTCTAAAACTGAACCCACATCAAGAGACGAATCTACTGTTAGCGATACTCCTACTTCAGAAACTGAAACTGAAACTGAGACAAGCAGTGAATCTACTGTTAGCGATACTCCTACTTCAGAAACTGAAACTGAGACAAGCAGTGAATCTACTGTTAGCGATACTCCTGCTTCAGAAACTGAAACTGAGACAAGCAGTGAATCTACTGTTAGCGATACTCCTGCTTCAGAAACTGAAACTGAGACAAGTAGTGAATCTACTGTTAGCGATACCCCTGCTTCAGAAACTGAGACTGAGACAAGCAGTGAATCTACTGTTAGCGATACTCCTGCTCCGGAAAAATTACCAAAAGATAGCTCTGAAAAAGAAGGGTAAATTTTTTCATTTTTTAATGAATCTAAATTATGCAAAAAACCATAGACATTAAAAAATACAGTTCATTTATAAAAACCAACTCTTTTGTAAAAAAAACTGGCAATGTAAGCCGAATTATTGGGCTCATGATTGAATCCAATGGTCCTGGTGTTGCGATCGGCAGTATTTGTGCAATTAAATCAAGAAACAAACCGCCAATTGAGGCTCAAGTGGTTGGATTTCGTGACAACCAAACATTACTCATGCCTCTTGGAGATATTTTTGGAATAGAACCAGGTTGTACTATAGAAGTCACTGAAGAGCTGCCTTCTTTTGGTGTATGTTCGGAAATGATTGGACGCGTTTTAGACGGGAATGGTAAACCCATTGACGGGAAAGGACCGATTCCTTTAGGAACAGAATACCCTCTCATGGGAACACCTTTGAATCCGCTTTCCAGAGAGCGTGCTAAAAAATCACTTGATGTAGGCGTGAAATCTATTAATGGCCTACTCACATGTGCTAAAGGACAACGAATTGGCATAATGGCTGGTACAGGAGTGGGCAAATCGATACTGCTTGGTATGATCGCTCGCAATACAGAAGCTGAAGTCAATGTAATTGCTCTGATTGGAGAACGAGGCAGAGAAGTCAAGGAGTTCATCGAAGAGAACCTTGGACCAGAGGGGTTGAAGCGATCAATAGTTATTGCGGCAGCATCAGACCAACCCCCACTTGTTCGTCTCCGAGGAGCTTTCATAGCTACAACAATTGCAGAGTATTTTCGTGACCAGGGAAAAGATGTCCTCCTAATGATGGATTCAATCACTCGGTTTGCATTAGCTCAAAGAGAAATTGGTCTTTCAGTTGGAGAACCCCCTACTACCAAAGGCTTCCCCCCCTCGACATTTTCAATGCTTCCTAAAATCCTAGAACGTGCTGGGACAAGTGAAGGCGATGGGACCATAACTGGACTCTATACGGTTTTAGTGGAAGGTGATGACATTAGCGAACCTGTTTCCGATGCTGTTAGAGCCGTACTAGATGGGCATATTGTGTTGGACCGAGAATTGGCTGCACACAACCACTATCCAGCTATTGATGTTCTTGCCAGTGTCAGTCGTCTAATGATCGACGTCATATCCAAAGAACACTATGATTTATCAATGAAGCTAAAAGATTTTTTAGCTACCTACAATGAAGCAAAGGATCTTATCAATATTGGGGCCTATGCCAAGGGAAGTAACCCAAAGTGGGATATCGCCATTGATAAAATAGATCGTATCAACGCATATCTTAAACAAGGAATCATGGAATCGGTTAGCATGGGAGAAAGCTTGAGTAAATTAAAAGAAATTGTGGAGTCATAAGGTATGAAGTTTCGATTCGAAACTCTTTTGCAAGTTCATAAAAACAAAGAAAACCTTTTGCAAAAACAATTAGGTGATATCCTTGCACATAAGCAAAAGCAACAAAACCGGCAAGATTTTTTAAAGGTTTCTCGGGAAAATGAAATCAAACAAGTTAATCAACGCATGACTCAAAACCTAAATATTGATACTTATTTTCTATATAATATTTTTTTTGAAGGAAACCACTTTCAAAATAACCGTCAACAAAAAATAATTTCAGAAATAGATACACGGGCCGAAGCTAAGAGAGAAGAATTGGTGGAAGCGAGTCGAAAAAGACGAACTATGGAAATTCTCAAAGAACGCGATTTGACACAATATGAAAATAAGTTGATAAAAATAGAAACTGAGTTAATGGATGAAGTTGCATCGACCCACTGGCATTTAAAATCATGAAACCCCTCAAACTAATAGCACTATCTATCTTATTTCTTGATTTGATAGGCATATTTTCATTTAAAACCACCAAGAGTATTTATACTATCAGGGAAAACATCGCGTTCGGCCAAGAAGCGGAACCCGAAAAAAAAGAACCTGAAAAAGAAACAGCCGATGGTGAGGATACTGCCAACGAAAAAGGAGAACCTCAAAAGAAAGAGGCAGAAAAAACCAAGAAAAAAATTAAACTTCCAAAACAAAATGCCACCATCAATCCAGAAACATTCCGCATCATGGAAATGGTCGAGAAGAAAAAAAAAGAACTTGAAGTTCGAGAAAAAGAATTGTCCTCCAAGGAACAACAGCTAAAAACCCTAGAAGAAAACATCCAAAAAAATCTAAAAAAAATCGAGCAAGCTCTAAAGAAAAGTAAGGAACAATTTGGGGAGAAAGAAAACATTATCAAGAAGAATGTTGATTCCTTGATTAAAGTTTACTCAACTATGAAAGCGCCCGAGGCTGCAAAATTGATAGCAGCAATTGATGAAGACCTAGCCTTGAGAATTATTTCCGGGATGAAGGATAAAGTTGCTGGGCTGATACTCAGTCAACTCGATGTAAAAGTGGCTAAAGCAATCACCGAAAAACTCGCGGGAAAAAAAGCACCTCCTAAGAAATAGTTTAATATAAAACGCTATTCTGGGGAAACGACTCCCAATGAAATTATCATCTGCAGTCCCTCCTCAACGGTCATTTCAAGAAAGTTTACATCCTCAACCGGAACGGCAATTATAAAGCCCGTCGTCGGATTAGGTGATGTAGGAACAAATACATTAACTGATCGTTTACCTACCTTTTCTAAAACAATACCTTCCGTATCACAGGCTACGATTCCAATCGTTTTCAAAGGTGAACGTGGGTAAGTAATCAATACCATTTTCTCAAACGTGGGTGTTTCGGACTGAGAAACCATTTGCACTACTTTCTTAATAGCAATATATATGACCCGGACAAGTGGAATTTTATGTAAAATTAATTCACCGACTTCAAATACCTTTTTCCCAAAAAAATTAGTCGCAAACAGGCCTATAAAAAAAATAAAAATAATTAGAAGTAGAAAACCTATTCCGGGAACAGAGTAATCTTTTAAAACTTCCATACCTCCCTCGCCTATTACCTTAGAAACTATTGGCACTATTAGTCCATCTACACGGGTGATAACAAACTCGAGAATAATATATGTAAATGCAACAGGAACAGTTACCAAAAGCCCAGCGATCATATTCTTTTTTATCGCACGTCTTACAATCTGCATAGAACCAAACCCTTTAGGCGAAACCGATATCTTAATTACCTAATAACATTCTTTAGCATCTTACAAAGATAAATTTCTCGCATTTACCAAATTAGAAAAAGGATAATTATTTTATTTTTATTTATTAATATAGGTTAAAGCTATAGTTTAGAGAAGCGAAACAAACCGATCCCCTCCTAAATTTATTAAAACTACTTTTTAAAAATCAGATTGGCATAATCTTTTTGCCCAAAACACTAAACCTCTTATCAAGGCCTAACTTTAATCACTCATACTAATATGTAGTAGACTAAAATTTACTTCAGTTTCTGGATATATTATATATTAGTTGAAACAATCAAGTGCAGGAATTTAGACTGAGATCCTGCAAGAGTCAGCAGCGGGGAGTTCTTCAGGAATAACAGTATTATTATTAGAGGGTTTATTGGTAGGCTGTGGATAGCTAAATACTTTCCCTTCATAGTTTTTAATTCTAACTTCTTTTTCATTGTGCTCTATAACAGTGTTAGGTAATAAGCGCACCTTTCCACCTCCACCCGGTGCATCGATAACAAAATAAGGAACACCCATGCCAGAAGTATGCCCCTGTAAACTACTCATTAAATCGAGACCCTTTTGCACGTTAGTTCGGAAATGATTAGTTCCCAGAGCCATATCAGCCTGATAAATATAATAGGGCTTTACTCTCATTTTAAGAAGCTTCTGCATAAGTTTTGTCATCACGTCAGAGTTATCGTTGACCCCCTTCAAAAGAACTGTCTGACTTCCTAATGGAATTCCTGAGTCAGCCAACATATTACAGGCTTCTTCCACTTCTGGCGTGATTTCATCTGGATGGTTGAAATGGATATTAAAGTATAGCGGGTGATATTTTTTTAAAATTTTGCAAAGCTCTTGCGTTACTCTATGTGGAAGTGTTCCTGGTACCCTGGTTCCTATGCGAATGATTTCTAAGTGCTCAATACTTCTCAGTTCCCTCAAAATACGGTCTAGCTCCTTATCAGGAACCAAAAGTGGGTCACCTCCAGACAAAATCACGTCACGTATTTCGGAGTGCAAACGAATATATTCTATCCCCTGACGTAATGTTTCGCGGGTTACTATTCCAGGAAAACCTATTTTTCTTTTACGAGTACAAAAGCGGCAAATGATTGGGCATTGATTATTAACCATTAACAAAACTCTATCTGGATAACGATGTACCAATTCTGGCACAGGCATATCCCCTTCTTCATTCAACGGATCAGACACAAGTAGGCTTTCTTCATCAATAATGTCGTCTAATTCTTCGAGCGTAGGCACTACCTGTTTCCAAAGAGGATCGTTCTCACTCTTTATCTGGCTCATGAAGTAGGAGTTAATTCGAATGGGAAAAACCTCTGCAACTTTTTTTAATTTTTCGCGATATTCGACTGATTCTGGAAGAAAAGGGAGGTCTTCTACTCGCACGGCACTGCCGCTTAGTTGCTTTTGCCACTCTTGCATAATTTTCCTTTAAGGGAGAGGTTACGATTTAACTGGGTATGTTTTTTTCAGATAATCTATGATCTCATATTCATCACTCAAAGTCACATCTCCATGAACAAGAACTGGTACCATGCTTTGCCCAGAAACTTTCAATACTTCGGTTCGTTCATGATGAGGCCAAGGGACATCAATAGTTTCGTAATTAAGTTCGAGTTGCTTCAAAACATTACGAACCATAGCACAGTATCCGCATCCATCTATATTATAAAGCTTCATTCGATCCATTTTTAAAAACCAATCATTTAGTTGCGCAAGGAATCAAGACTGCTTCCGACATACCGTGGATTTTCTTTTTATCATGAGGGCAGAGGGTGGCCAAAATACCAGTAAGCCGAACTGAGCCATCAATCAAAAAATAATATGGCGTAAGCCTAACACGAGCTTCCATCTCCACGATTGAATCAGTAGAGCTGTCCCGGTAGCGCGTCCTAACTCTCCTTCCTTTATGAAAAATCTGTAAAACTGAAGATTCTTCTGGGAAACTATCCAGACTGTCTTCTAAGGTTTTTCTCCACACTTCAGCAGAAACATCATGCCCGATGACAACTCCTCTGCTACCCCATGACTCAGGAGAAAAACCAGAAGGTTTAATCACCAGTTCCCTTTCTTTTTGAGTCAAAGGAATGAGTTCCTTCCAATTCTGAACAGGCTTACCACATATATCTAACCCTGGAATTACAGCATATTCAGGAACTTCACGAGAATCCAAAGTCCATGTATCTGGGATTAGATGAGATAAGACAGTAAAAGTTTCAGAACCTAACTCTTTTTTCCATAATGGAGTCAGAATGGGGTGTTTAAATAAACTAAAAGCAAGCTTTTCTTCAAGATAAGGCTTAAAGGGCGGGGTGATTTTAACTCTCCCTTTTTTACAGCTGTACATAATGAGTTCAGCCTTTGGAACGTTTTTCAAATCAAATAATTCAAAAAAACGATATAAAACATCTATCCTCACTTCGTCATTATTCTTCTTGAAAAATAAACCTTCCTCTTTAAAAATTACCTCCTGAGGTCTTAAAGCAAATACAGGGAAACCCTGATCACTTAATTGATCTGCTAAACTCGACATCTCCCCCCAGTAATCATTAGCCTCATCAGATACTATAATAGCTACTAAACAGGATTTTTTACCAGAAATAGACTCTGCCATTTTATAAAATGCTTCTGGAATACCTCCATCATTCGCTCCAATCACCGTTTCACCTATGCCTGAATATAGATTCATGAGGTGGGTGGTTAATCCAAATCCACCGGGAACAGAATCTAGTTCAGTGACAGAAAAACCTTTTTCAGTAACAATAATATCAGGCCGTATTATCCCTGGTAAATCACCACGAATTCGCTTCATTCTTGAATAAGCAACTAAATTTTCGGGTTTTCCAGCATCTAGATATTGCGCAAACCAGGAGGGGATTTTGCCTTTAACACTATCAGCATAAAGACTATTTAAAACGGAATAAAATTTTAAAAGATGCGAACCAAGATCTTCAAAAAATAAAATTTCTTCAGATGACAAGTAGTAAGGTTCGGGGGATACTCGCCAATTCGGTACCCCCTTTTCATTTTGAGTTTCTTTGGGAAAAAGGTTTAATTCTGCAAGGGAAGACTCTATTTCCAGACAAATATCTTCCGGTTTTATCATCATTCAACAATAGCCTAAGGAATTTTTTAAAAAAAACTGAGAAAATTTAATTTCTAAAATATCAGATTCTTACATTGACCACAATATCTTCCAACATCAAAAATCTTTTACTCAGCCTACTGATTGGAAAAACTCATGTAAAAACAGTTGTAGCAATTAGCGTGAGTCCACTATTATAATATTGGTAAGCAAAGCAAAAGATTAATTAAAAATATTTTTTATTTTCTAGGTAATATTAATGGCGTCTGATACAAATTCTCCCAAAAAAAATATAGTTATTCCATTATTTCCACTACCCAAAACTGTGTTTTATCCAAATACTTCTCTGCCGCTTCACATTTTTGAACCACGGTATTGCGACATGGTAGAAGATGCGCTAAATGGCAAAGGAAAAATTGGTATGGTTCTCCTAAAACCTGGGTGGGAAATTGATTACCAAGGCACTCCTGAAATCATGAAAATTGGATGTGTTGGCAAAATCAGTCGCCATTCTAAATTACCCGAAGGTAAATATAATATTTTACTTTCTGGGCTATATCGATTTCGCATTCTCAATGAAATAAAAGAAAAGACTTACCGACAAGCTGAAGTAGAGCTTTTAGAGGAAATTAACAACAAAAATTTAACCTCAGAGACCTCCCCTATCAAAAAACGGTTAATTAAAGTTATGCAACTATATTTAAAAAATCTTCCCGAAGGAATAAAAGCCGAAGAAGTTCTTCACATGGAAAACTGTCAAAACCTAGCTGAATTCGTTGATAAACTTACCCATCATTTCGATTTACCTATAAATAAAATGCAAGAATTTCTTGAACAACAAGATGTACAAAAAAGAGCAAATTCACTCTACTCGCTAATTGAGTTTAAAAATCAGCTAATACAAATTTCAAAAAATATGAAAGATAAAGAAGTTGACTTTAGTATGAACTAAAAAATAAATGCCCTCACTTTTCAAGAACCAAGTTATTTCTAGCTTTAATGATTTTCAAAACTTGTAATATAAGCAAATAAACATTCCCCACAATAATAACAAACCAAAAACCGGATTCAATTTCATCCAGCAGAGAAAAAAACACTAATAACATATTGTTGGTACATAAACACAACGGACTTATTAAAGTGAGAAAAACCTTATCCCCATACCAATTTTTTTTTGACACCTCTTGAGAGTTTCTTATAGAACCTAATTTTTTACTTAAACAATCAAACCACTCAATAGTTTTATCCTGCCATCCGTACAAAAAAACGTGGGCGCGATGCAAAAAATAAACCAGTACTGAAAGCTCCCCTGCCTCGTAAGCCTCATTGTCTTTTTCAGTAATATTTTCATCTACCCGGTTACAAAGGTAAGTCCCGAAAACAGAAGTGTACTTTACCAAATAAAAAACAAAGTATGAGCAATGCATTAAACAACTTAGAAAAGCAAGTCCGCCTATATACCAATAAAATGAGTTGTTTGTCTCACCCACCAACCTTAAAGTTAAAACAAGATATACCAAAAAACTGACTAAAAAATCCGTCAATGAATCAAGAAATCTTCCCAAACGTGAAGTCTCACCTCTTACCCGCGCTAGGTTACCATCAATATTATCTAAAAATATTTTCAAATACAGAAATAGCGCACCCCACATTAACCCAGCATTAGAATCGATAATGTAACAACCAACTGAAAAGAGTCCAGCGATTAAAGAAGTAATCGTAATTTGTGTCGGTGAAACAGGTAGTGGGTATAAAAATTTAACAACCCATCGGTTGGGAAAATACCAAAAGTCATTAATGTCTAAAAAGCGTGCTTCTGGAGGAAGCTTGTTCATTTTCTCAACATCAAAAGACATTTTAGAATAGATCTTTCAAAATTGAATTTAATTTTGGTTGAAATAGACAGGGGACTTTATTCAAAGGTACCCCCTTAGCAAATTCCGCAAACCTTACAAACTGCGGTATCACATACAGGCGTCACACTCTCTTTTAACCCGCGTTGGTAATCATTCCACAGAAAATCATTTTTATATCCATGATCAATAATATCCCACGGTAAAATGTCATCTTTTGCATATTGCCTATAAACAAATAAATCCGGTGATGGACTGCTCACTGCTAATGCTTTTTTTACATCGTGCCCGTTGGAAAGGTAAGTTCTAAAAAAGGATAAGACTCTGCGATCTCCTCGAGATAAATAGGTTTGCAAGTATGCTTCGTTGGGTGAACCAAAGCTCAACTTTATATGAGGTAACCGACCTAGTGCCTTACGAACTTTCATGAATTTTTTTTTCAAGCTTTGCACAGATTCCATTGGGTGCCACTGAAAAGGTGTTCCAGGTTTTGGAATAAGCGGGCTTAGACCAATCGTTACCTGACCAATATTACCTCGTTGACTGCAGGTAGAAACATATGTTTTCATCACCCGCTCGACCAAGACAATGAAATGATCAATGTCTTCGTCCGTCTCTCCAGGTAAACCGATAATAGAATAGATTTTTAAATGAAGAATGCCCTTCTCCGTCAAAAACTTACATTTTTCTACAATGAAATCGTCTGTTGCTTGCTTGTTAATTACACGACGCATTCTCTCCGAAGGACCATCTACCGCTACCGTTATAGTTTTTTGCCCGCTTTTCTGAATTAGATCGACCAGCTCATCGGTTAGAGTTTCCATTCTTAAAGAAGAAAACGACAGCTTCTTTCCACCTTCTACAATTTTTTGCGCTAAAGGTAAAATATCCGGATGGTCAGTGACAGACGGCCCCACAAGCCCTACCGTCGAAACTGACTTACCCTGCCCTGCTAACACATTTTCTAGTGAACGATAAGTAAGGCCCAAGTCGGGAAGACGAGGAGGACGATAAATAAACCCAGCTGTGCAAAATCGACAAGCCCAAATGCAGCCGCGAGTTACCTCCATTAAAGACATATCTTTAAAGGTGGAAACCTCATCATGCAACACCGAATGTGTACATAAATCAGGATCACCTTCCTTTACCCAATGCCGTTCCACTCTCTCAAAAACTTCTGGTTTAGCTTTAAATTCTACCATCCTATCTTCCTGATACTCCTGATGATAAAATTGAGGGACATAAATACCCGGTATCTTTGCAGCGGGTTTCAACAAATCGCGCACATCAGTAAATTCTCTTTCACTAAATAATTTAAAAAATGGTTCTGCAAGTCCTTCACCTTCTCCAATAAAGAAAGCATCTATACAATCGGCCAATGGTTCTGGATTAATAAAAACTGCAGACCCTCCAGCAAGAACCAAAGGATGCAAATCACTGCGTTCTTTTCGTTCTAAAGGGATACCAAAATATTTCAGAATAAGGGTTGCATTTAAATAATCTGGCTCAAAAGAAATAGAAAATGCAACTACATCAAATCGGTCTAAAGACCACTTCCATTCATGAGATAGCATAGAACATGAATCAAGTTCTAAAACATCTGAAGACCAACCTACAGGAAGGCTGTAATAATCACACTCCACCCCGCTAATTTGGTTTAACAAGGTATGTACTCGCTGAAAGCCTAAATTAGCTAACGCAACATCTTTGGAATTTGGATAAACTAGCAAAACTCGAACTGAATCGGTACAAAAAGCGGGTGTATTTATTTGATTAATACTATCGGTTTCTATCATTTTTATTTTTTGCATCACAAGTTCACTTTATAATACTTTAGTTTACAGAAATATAACCATTTCCCCTACAAAAAATGAAAAAAAATATTTACGAATCTGGTCTCATTGATAGTCGAATGAAGTCCTACCTACAGAAAATAGCAACAGGGCCCAAAATGAGCAAAGATCTGACCGAAATAGAAGCAGAAGATGCTCTCAGTTTAATATTAAAAGAAGAGGTATCTAAAGTTCGATCAGCCATATTTTTGATTGCAGCCAGAATGAAACTAGAAACATTAGATGAAAATATTGGCTACTGGAGAGCCTTAGATAAAACTACTATCAGACGCCAAATTGAGTTGGACCAACTTCTTCAAATCGCTGATCCTTTTGACGGCTTCAATCGAGTCCCATACTTTGGCTTTTATACTATTCCAGTGATTGCTGCTATAGGTCTCGCTACTTACGGTCACTCAGCACCATCACTACCACCAAAATTTGGAATTACTTTTGAAGATATTCTTAACCAACATTATGGAGTTGCTCCTCAGGGTAACCATAGACAGAGGGTAGAGCTAATTAAAAACTTTAAATTTGGGTATATAAATATGCAGGAAGCTCATCCTCTCCTTGAAAAATTAAGGCCCTTGCGAATAGAAATTGTTAAACGCACTATGCTATCAACCATGGAAAAAATTCTCATGCCTCTCCAAGCTAAGGCTGGGGGCAATTATCTTGCTACAAGTTATTTCCACCGTGGATACGAAAACTCAATGATAGAAGTGGCTAAGCAAAGTAAATTTGACCTTACAATGGTCGGAAATGGTGCTGAAGGGACAACACTTTATGGCGTACACAAACCCGCTAAAATTTTTATTGAACCTGGGAATGAAAAAACTAATGAGGTCGCCTGTCAACTTAACACGATGTTTTCCGAAAAAATTAGCGCTGAGATTGAAGCTGCTTATCAAGCCTTGAAATTAGAAGAATATGACTTGCCAAAATTTGCTGGATGGGGGGAATCTGCTCTTAGAAATGGCACTGGGCCTGCCGCTCCTCTTATCGCCTGCCAAGCCGGAACTCTATTTCATTTATGCGGCTTTGGTCTTTCATTCCAGGAAGGTTACGATGCCGCTCGCAAAGCATTACACGAGGGATTATGTTATGAAAAGCTCATGGAATACATAGACCATTTATTCTAGTCGTTTAAAATCAAGTTTTAGTTTTTGAACTAGCATTCAATAATGGCTGTAGGTATTCCCAGATCATTTTAACGACGATTGAGTAACCAGACCCTAAAGGGTGAATGCCATCAGACTGAGTATGTTCTCTTATCCCCGCAACACCTTCCAAAAAAAAGGGAACCAATGGCAACTTATATTTTTCTGCTAAACGAAAAAAAGTTTTCTCAAACTCAACGGTATATTCTTCACCATAATTTGGCGGGGCCTTCATTCCCGTCAACAATACTTTTGCGCCACTTTCTTCACAAATAAGAATAATTTTTTCTAAATTAGACTCCATCTCTTGAAGTGAAAGTCCACGCAACCCATCATTTGCTCCCAGTTCTAGAATAACAACTTCAGGGTTATTTTTCATTAACCACTTAATACGACGAACTCCACCTGCTGTGGTATCTCCACTCACACCAGCATTAACCACTTTGTGCGTGTAGCCATTTTCAACGAGTATATTCTGAAGCCTTGCAGGGTAACTCTCACTATCTGGCACTCCAAATCCTGCAGTAAGACTATCCCCAAAAGCGAGTATCACGGGAGAAGACCCTCCGAACAAATTAGCGGGAAAAAATAATAACAATACCCATATAAGAAAAACAATAAGGGTGTTAAAATTTTTGTGTGTACTAAATACATATCGTATATTCATATTTTCTGCAAACAACTACCGAAGGCTTTACTGTGATTCAAATCAATGGACTTAACAAATCTCTCTTTGGAGGCGGACACAGGGTAAACATTCTGAATGGCATCGACCTCGTCATTCCCAGTGGCCAGTTTATGGCTATTACTGGAGCTTCTGGGAGTGGGAAAACAACCCTCCTTAGCCTAATTGCTGGATTAGACGAACCTACTGAAGGAAATATTATAATCAATGGTCAGGATATCACGAAATTTAGTGAAGATGAACTAGCTGAGTTAAGGAGTAAAAATTTTGGGTTTATTTTCCAGAATTTCAATCTCATCCCAACATTGACTGCACTAGAAAACGTTACACTTTCAGCCGAGCTAAATGGATCCAATGAAACACAAAAAAAATCTACGGAACTCCTCAACCTTGTAGGCCTTACAAACCGTAACCACCACTATCCATCGCAACTTTCCGGAGGAGAACAGCAACGACTTTCTCTTGCAAGAGCATTCATCAACGAACCCAGTATAGTATTAGCTGATGAACCAACTGGAAACCTCGATTCAGAAAACAGCAAACGTATTCTTGATCTGATGACTGACCTCCATCGTAATAAAAAATCGACTATTGCTCTTGTAACACACGAATCGGACGTCGCAAAAAAAGCCGAACGTATCATCGTCATGGACGATGGGAAAATAGTCCAAGACTCATTGCCGTTTTAAAAATGATTAAAAATAAACTTTCACTACTAAAATTATTCTCATTGGCTTTCGCTGAATCACGGGGCGCATGGCGTAGATTTATATTTTTCATAGTGTGCATAGCCGTAGGTGTCGGAGCTTTAATGACCGTCAAGAGTTTCTCTTCCCTAATTAATACAGCTATTCAAGGAGAATCAAAAAGCTTATTGGCTGCAGATCTTGAAATAAAAGGACGATGGGAACAAAATCCTAATGACATAAAGTTCCAAAAAACTGCTTTGCCTCCTGAAACTCAATTTCAGTTTTTAAAGGAATTGCATGCGATGGCTCTCTATACGGAATCCAATGAGAAAAAAGCATCGCTGTTAGTAGAACTAAAGTCGGTCCCCGCGCAAGCTCCGTTTTACCCAATGTACGGAAGTGTTGAATCAAGCTCACCTCACCCCTTAGAGAATATGCTAGCTGACTCTGGTGCAGTCGTTGACCCTGCATTCCTGGTGCGCACAAACTTAAAAATTGGTAA
>Ga0209252_1001807_pt1 | contig 13465 bp, 12 predicted proteins | sample SaaInlV_135m_DNA_3_FD_184673 | JGI IMG/M metagenome (GOLD analysis project Ga0209252, IMG submission 184673) | Marine microbial communities from expanding oxygen minimum zones in the Saanich Inlet - Saanich Inlet SI074_LV_100m_DNA (SPAdes) (version 2) | ecosystem: Environmental > Aquatic >... | reverse complement strand
AAATTTGAAACATAATATGAATTTGATTAGCAATATTTCTATTTTCCATTCACTTGGTCTTCCTATACTTGTAGGTAATTCAAAAAAAAGATTTATAAAAGAAATTTCAGGAAAAAATGATACTAAAAATAGAATTGGTGGAACAGTAGCATCGTCAATTTATCTAATGATGCAAGGCGTACAAATTTTAAGAGTTCATGATGTTAATGAATTGATTCAAGGACTGAAAGTGTTTAAAAAATTAACAAATCAATAATGGCAAAAAAATATTTTGGAACTGATGGAATACGAGGAGCCATTAATAGTAAAAATATTAATGGTGATATGTTTTTTAAATTTGGTTTAGCATCGGGAACATATTTCAAATCACAAAAAAAAAGAAAACAAATAGCAATTATTGCTAAAGATACTCGACTGTCTGGTTACACTTTAGAACCAGCATTAGTTTCAGGACTTACATCGGCTGGAATGCATGTTTACACACTTGGACCTTTGCCTACAAATGGTTTGGCGATGTTGACAAAAGCAATGAAAGCCAACATGGGTATAATGATTACAGCTTCTCATAATCCACATTATGATAATGGTCTAAAGTTATTTGGTCCAGATGGTATGAAATTGTCTGATAAAATTGAAAAAAAAATAGAAAAATTAATTGATAGAAAAATTATAAAAAATTTATCAAGTCCAAACAAGCTAGGTAGAGTAAAAAGATTAGAAAGTGGAACAGAGCAATATTTAAAGATTGTAAAAAAAAATTTTCCAAAAGAATTTAATTTAAGAGGATTACGGATTGTAATTGATTGTGCAAATGGTGCAGGTTACAAAGCAGGACCAGAATTGCTAAGATCATTAGGAGCAAAAGTAATGGCTATTGGAGTTAATCCAAATGGGATGAATATTAATCATAATTGCGGATCAACATATCCCAATAAAATAAGGCTTGCTGTAAAAAAACATAAGGCTCATTTAGGAATTTCATTAGATGGTGATGCCGATAGAATCATTATGAGTGATGAATTGGGAAATATAATTGATGGAGATCAAATAATTGCAGCAATTTCTAAAAGATGGAAAGATAAAAAAATGCTTAAAGGAGGAGTTGTTGGAACTTTAATGTCTAATTACGGTCTAGAGAAATTTTTTAGATCTGAAAATATAAAATTTTTAAGATCAAATGTGGGAGATAGGTATGTTAAAGAAAAAATGCAAAAAAATAATTTTAATTTAGGGGGTGAACAATCTGGACATATTATATTAGGAAAATTTGCAACAACTGGAGATGGATTGTTAGTTGCATTAGAGACTTTATTTGCAATTAGAAAAGGAAGAAAGGCTAGTTATTTTTTTAACAAGTTTAAAAAAATTCCTCAAGTTTTAGAAAATATTGAAGTTAAAGATAAATCTATCATTAAAGATTTAGAAGTTAAAAAGTCTATAAAACTAGCAGAAAAATTAATGAATGGTCAGGGAAGAATATTAGTGCGGGAGTCTGGTACAGAAACTAAAATAAGAGTGATGGGTGAAAGTGAGAATAAAAAACTTTTAATTAAGTGTATGAATATAATTTTAAAAAAAATAAAGTGAAACCTAATTCCAAAGTACTTATTATTGCAGGATCAGATTCATCAGGTGGAGCAGGTATTCAGGCTGATATTAAAACGGTTACAACATTAGGGTCATATGCTATGACAGCTATTACTGCTATAACAGCTCAAAACACAACTGGTGTACAATCAATATTTCCAATTCCACCAAAAGAAATTTTTAATCAAATTATTTTTACTATCAAAGATATAAAACCAAATGCAATTAAAATTGGAATGCTTCATTCAAATAAAGTAATTGAGTCAGTAATTCGATCTTTAAAAGGTAGCAATATTAAAAATATAGTTCTAGATCCTGTTATGGTAGCAAAAGGTGGCACTAAGTTAATTGATGACAAAGCCATTAAGTTGTTAAGAGATAAATTGATAAAAAGAGTAATATTAATTACCCCAAATATCCCTGAAGCAGAAATATTAACAAACACTAGCATCAGAAGTAAAGAGGATATGATCTTTGCTGCACATAAATTAATCGAAATTGGTGCAAACAATGTATTAATTAAAGGGGGTCACTTAAAATCAAAAATAGTCCAAGATATATTTGTTTCAAAATCTGATATTAAAATTTTTACCAATAAAAGATATAAAACAAAAAATACCCATGGAACAGGATGTACTTTATCGAGTGCAATAACTACATTTTTATCATGTGGAAAACCTATAAAGAAATCTTGTGAGCTTGGCATTAACTATGTAAGTTCTGGCATTAGAACTAACCCCAAATACGGTAAAGGTCATGGCCCAATTAATCATCTTCACACAATTAATATAGAGAGAAAATTTAAATAATGAAAAACATAGTTGTTGTTGGATCACAATGGGGAGATGAAGGAAAAGGAAAGATTGTTGATTGGCTTTCAGAACAAGCGGATGTAGTAATCAGATTTCAAGGAGGACACAATGCGGGTCATACTTTGGTAATTGATGGAATAACTTATAAATTAAGATTATTACCCTCAGGAATCGTAAGAAAAAATAAAATTTCAATTATTGGGAACGGTGTAGTTGTTGACCCTTGGGCTTTACTTGAAGAAATTGAAGAAATAAAATTAAAAGGTGTAAATGTAAATGTTGATAATTTTATTATCTCTGAAGCAGCAAATTTAATTTTACCATTTCATAGAGAAATGGATGAAATAAGAGAAGATGCTGCTGGCAAAAGTAAAATTGGAACTACAAGAAGAGGAATCGGTCCAGCATATGAGGATAAAGTTGGCAGAAGATCAATTAGAGTCATGGATTTAAGATCAGAAAAAAATTTAGATCAAAGACTAGAGTCAGTTTTAGTCCATCATAATGCGATCAGAAAAGGTTTAGGAAAAAAAATTTTTGAAAAAGAACAATTAAAATCGGATTTATTAGAAATAGCTCCTCAAATATTAAAGTTTTCGCAACCAGTTTGGCTTAAAATTGATGAGTTTAAAAAACAAAAAAAAAAAATTTTATTTGAAGGGGCTCAGGGAATTTTATTAGACGTTGATCATGGCACATACCCCTATGTAACATCTTCCAACACTGTTGCATCAAGTGCTGCGACAGGTACAGGATGTGGTCCAAATTCAATTAATTATGTTTTGGGAATTACTAAAGCTTATACCACTAGAGTTGGTGAAGGCCCTTTTCCAACGGAATTAACAGATGATATTGGTGAATTGCTAGGTACACGAGGAAAAGAATTTGGAACAGTGACAAGTAGAAAAAGAAGATGTGGTTGGTTTGATGGTGTGCTAGTAAGGCAAACTATAAAAATTTCAGGTATTGATGGTATTGCACTTACTAAACTTGACGTTCTTGATGAGTTGGATGAAATTAAAATGTGTGTTGAGTACGATCTTGATGGAAAAAAAATAGATTATTTACCTGCAGCTGTTGAAGATCAATTAAAAATAAAACCAATTTATAAAACTTTTCCAGGATGGAAAACATCAACTAATGGTATTAAAAATATGGATGCATTACCTGATAATGCAAAAAAATATATTTTTGCAGTAGAAGATTTTATAGGAGCAAAAGTTTCTAGTGTATCAACTAGCCCTGAAAGAGATGATACTATTTTAGTTGAAAATCCTTTTGATATTTAGTTTGCAGGTAATAAATTTTTAGATTTAGCCATCAGTAACATTTGTTTTTGTAATTTTTCAAAAGCTTTATTTTCAATTTGTCTTACTCTCTCTCTACTAATTTTATATTTTTTACTTAAATCCTCTAAAGTTGTAGGATTATCATTTAATCTTCTAGAGTATAAAATTTCTTTTTCCCTATCATTTAAAACTTTAATCGAGTTTTTTAATAAATCTTTTCTTTGCTCCATTTCTTCTTGATGAGCAAATTTTAAATCATGATCCAACTCTTTATCCACTAACCAATCTTGCCATTCATCTCCATCTTCACCAACTTGAGCATTTAAAGAAAATTCTTTTCCAGAAAGCCGTCTATTCATTGAAACTACCTCATCTTTGCTAACAGCTAGTTTGTTAGCTATCTCATTCACATGCTCATCTCTTAAATCGCCTTCAGTTTGAGGTGCGATTTGATTTTTTATTTTTTTAAGATTAAAAAATAATTTTTTTTGAGCTGTAGTTGTTCCTATTTTAACTAAACTCCAAGATCTTAATATGTATTCTTGGATAGAAGCTTTGATCCACCACATAGCATATGTTGCTAATCTAAAACCTTTTTCAGGTTCAAATTTTTTAACTGCTTGCATAAGTCCAACATTACCCTCAGAAATCATTTCATTTACAGGAAGTCCATATCCTTTGTAGCCCATTGCAATTTTAGCTACTAATCTTAAATGACTTGTTACTAATTTTTCAGCTGATTTTATATTGCCTGTAGTTTTCCAATTTTTAGCCAACATATATTCCTCCTCTGCAGCTAGCATTGGGAATTTTTTTATTTGTTCTAAATATGCAGACAGCCCTCCTTCATTTGAAAGAGCTGGCACATTGTTTTTAAAAGTTGCACTCATAATTGTATTTATTTAATTAACTATATTAAATTTTCAATGATTTATTCGCTAGTATTTCTAAGCATTTTTAATAAATTATTCAGTTCTTGTGGCAAAATTGAGGAATAAATAATTTCCTCATTAGTTTTTGGGTGAATAAACCCTAGAGTTTTAGCATGTAAAAACTGTCTATTTAATTTAGAGATAGAGCTTTCTAATTCTATATCAATATTTTTTAGCTTCTTATATTTTTTTTTATATTTATCGTCACCAACAATACTGTTTCCCATGTGAGTCATATGAACACGTATTTGATGAGTTCTTCCAGTTTCTAGTTTACATTCAACCAAACTAAGTGTCGGTGTTTTATCATTTTCAAAAATTTCTATAGTCTTATAATTGGTTATTGCATGCTTACCTTTGGATCGACTAACTTCCATCAATTGTCTATTTTTTGAACTACGGGTTATAAAAGTATCAATTCTACCAGATGAAGGTCTCAGTTTGCCCCAAATTAAAAGTTGATAAACTCTTGTAATTGTATGGTCGCTAAATTGTTTTGATAAGTTTTCATGCGTTTCATTATTTTTTGCAATAACAACTAAACCTGAAGTATTCTTATCAATTCTATGTACAATCCCTGGTCTAAGTTCATCTCCAATAGTTGATAGTGAGTTTTCATCGTAATGTATTAAAGCATTAACAATTGTTTTGTCATAGTTTCCAGCTCCTGGATGCATAATAATCCCAGCTGGCTTGTTAATTACCAAGAGATCATTATCTTCATGAACTATATTTAGTTTAAAGTCGTAGGGTTTTAGTGAAGCTTCTTGAGGTTCTGGGATATTAAGACTCAATTTGTCACCAGTTAAAACTTTTTTTGAAGGACTTTTAATAACTTCATCATTTAATTTTAGTTTATCTTTTAGGATTAAGTTTTTAATTCTTGTTCTGCTAATTAATTCCTCTCTTTTATTGATTAATACATCGACTCTTAGATTGTTTTCATTCTCTTCAACTATAAAATTAATGTTTTTTTTCATAAAATGTAATATTAATACTATATGCGCTTGTAGCTCAACTGGATAGAGCGCCTGACTTCGGATCAGGAGGTTCTGGGTTCGACTCCTAGCAGGCGCGCCACGAAAATCTTATTTATTTGCAATAAACATTATAATTACTTCAATTTTTTTAAAATAAAAATCGTTGAATAAGACTATATAAAGGAAGAAAGTAGATCTTACCTAAGTGATTTTGAAGTGATTTATATTTTTTTGATAAATTAATTACTTCAATAGAATTTGACATTTAATATTTTGAGGCTCTATTCAATCTATCGTTTATTGTTTTGCCAATACCTTTATTTTGAATTTTCTCTACCGCAATCATTTTGTAACCATCTTTTTTAATTTTTCTTAATATTGAGTATAAATTTTTAGCAGATTGCTGAAGATCATTATTTTTACTTAAATAGTAATAATTCTTAAACGTAGCTTTTCTTTTTTTTATTAATACAAAGGCTTCATCTTTTTTTGGTTTTTTAGCATTTATTCTTAATGGAATACCAGGAGAATAATGTAACGGAAATTGACCAGGAGCAATTTTATTTTTTGAATTAGTTTTAATTAAAATTCTTTTTTTTAATATTTTTTCTATATGTGAAATATCTAATCCTCCAAATCTAAGTATTGTTGGTTTACTTAAAAGATTAATAATAGTTGATTCTATACCAATTTTACATTTACCTCCGTCTAAAACATATTTAATTTTTGATCCAAATTCTTCAATCACATCAGATACTTGAACAGAGCTTAACCTTGTTGAAATATTTGCACTTGGAGCTGCTAATGGATAGGTTAAATTTTTAAGTAGCTTTCTAAATAAAGGATGCTTAGGAAAACGAACAGCAAGGCTTTTTTGATTATTAGTTACAAATTTAGAAATTTTAGATTCTTTTTTTAATTTCAAGATAAATGTAATAGGTCCTGGGGAAATTTTTTTATATAACTTGATAAAATTATCATTGATATGGCAATCATCTTTAAGCTTATTGATATCTGAATAATGAACAATTAATGGGTTGTTCATAGGTCTTTTTTTTAACCTAAATATCTTTTTTACAGATAGATCTGAGTAAGCATTTCCAGCTAATCCATAGACAGTTTCAGTGGGCACAGCTACACAATGATTTTTATCTAAATATTTCTTAGCTTTTTTGATATTTGATTGAATTGATTTCATGTATTAATAATTATTATTATATGAAAGATAAAAATTTACTACCTGATAATAACACAAGCTCACTTGAAGAGCTCACAGATCAAGCAAATCAAATATTAGAGTCTTTAGAAAATGAAAAAGATCTAAATAACTCAGTTGAAAGCTATCAACAACTATTAAAGTTGAACAATATTATTGAGAAAAAATTTCATAAAAGTTTTAAATCTATAGGTGAAGAAACTAATAAAAAAGTAGAAGAAATTGTTAAGAAAAAATGAAAGCCAAACTTGATAGGATTGCAAAAGATACAAACCTTTTTCTAAAGAAATTTATTGATAAGCAGAATAACTCTAAATTAATTCCAGCTATGAAGTATGGTTTATTTCCTGGTGGAAAAAAAATTAGAACTAAAATTTTAATTGATACTGGCTCATTGTTAAAAATAGATTATAAAACATTAATTGCTATTGGTGCTGCTGTAGAATGTATTCATGCTTATTCACTTATTCATGATGATTTACCATGCATGGATAACGACAAAATAAGAAGAGGAAAACCATCTACACACATTAAGTTTGGAGAGTCCACAGCGGTCCTTGCTGGAAACTCATTACTAACAATGGCATTTGAAATTTTAGCAAGTTCTAGTTTACAAATAAGTGAAAAAATTAAAATTAATTTAATTAAAAGATTATCTGAGTGTTCGGGCCACCTAGGTATAGCTGGTGGCCAATATCTAGATCTAAGTTACGAAAAAAAAAAGATATCTAAAAACAAGATTATAGAAATGGAAATTAAAAAAACAGGGAAGTTATTTAGTTTTTGTTGTGCTGCACCTGCAATTATTAAGAAAAAAAATACCAAAGAAATTAAATTTTTTGAAAATATTGGTTCTGATATAGGTTTATTATTTCAAATAGCTGATGATTTAATTGATTTTAAAGTTAGCTCTAAAATAGCTGGAAAAAAAACAGGAAAAGATCAAAAAAAAGGTAAAGCCACATTAATAAGTTTGTTAGGCTATATGAATGCAATTCAATATTGTGATAAGATTATTTTAAAAACAAATAAGAATTTAAAAAGATACGGTTCAAATTCTAAAAATATTAAAGAGACATTGAACTATATTTTACACAGAAAAAAGTAATGCAAAATTATAGATTTTTAAATGACATAAATTTTCCTTCTGATTTAAGAAAGTTATCAGAACATGATTTGCAAAAAGTTTCTGATGAAGTTAGAGAGGAGATGATTAGTGCAGTGTCTGAAACTGGAGGGCACTTGGGCGCAGGTTTAGGAGTGGTAGAACTAACAGTTGCTCTTCATTATGTTTTTAATACACCTAATGATAAATTAATCTGGGATGTAGGACATCAATCTTATCCACATAAAATTTTAACTGGAAGAAAAAATAAGATTAGATCTTTAAGACAAGGAAATGGTTTGTCGGGATTTACCAAAAGATCAGAGAGTGAATATGACCCTTTTGGCGCCGCTCATAGCTCAACATCTATATCTTCAGCACTAGGAATTGCTGAAGCAAATAAATTAGCAAATAAATCTTCTAATGTTATTGCTGTAATTGGCGATGGTGCAATAAGTGCGGGTATGGCTTTTGAGGCTATGAATAACGCAGGAGCATCAAAAACAAAAATGATTGTTATTTTGAATGATAACGATATGTCAATTGCAAAACCAGTAGGTGCTATGAGGACTTATCTGGCAAAGCTGTTTACTGGGAAAATTTATTTTAATCTAAGGGAAACAATTAAAATGATAATGTCCTCGTTTTCAAAACGGTTTAGTGCAAAAGCTGGAAAAGCGGAAGATTTCTTAAGATCTACAGTTACAGGAGGCACATTATTTAATTCCTTAGGTTTTTATTATGCAGGTCCAATAGACGGTCATGACTTAACGAGTCTTGTTCCGATCCTTAAAAATGCAAAGAACCTAAAACATGAAGGTCCAATCATGATTCATATTAAAACACAAAAAGGAAAAGGCTATTCATATGCAGAAAAAGCATCTGATCATTATCATGGTGTGTCAAAATTTAACGTGAAGACAGGTGAGCAAGTTAAAAGTGTAAGCAATCTTCCAGCTTATACAAAAGTATTTGCTAACACCCTAGTTAAGCATGCCCAAAAAGATAGCAAAATTGTTGGAATAACAGCTGCAATGCCAGGTGGTACAGGTATGGATATTTTTGGAAAAGAATTTCCAAAAAGAATGTTTGATGTAGGTATAGCTGAACAACACGCCGTAACTTTTGCAGCTGGTCTAGCTACAGAAGGTTATAAACCTTATGCTGCAATTTATTCTACTTTTTTACAAAGAGCTTACGACCAGGTTGTTCATGATGTAGCCATTCAAAGTTTACCTGTAAGATTTGCAATAGATAGAGCTGGCTTAGTTGGGGCAGACGGATCTACTCATGCTGGTTCATTTGATATCACTTATTTATCAACTCTTCCTAACTTTATTGTGATGGCAGCAAGTAATGAATCTGAGTTAGTTAAAATGATAAATACATCTGTTGATATTAATGATAAACCATGTGCAATAAGATATCCTCGAGGCACAGGGATAGGTGTTGAGCTACCTTCAATTGACGAAAAGATTGAAATTGGAAAAGGAAAAATTGTTCAAGAAGGAAACCAAGTTTGTATTTTAAGCTTGGGAACAAGGCTTGAAGAATGCAAATTAGCAGCTGAAGAATTAAAGAATAAAGGTGTGTCAGTAACAATTGTTGATGCAAGATTCGCTAAACCATTAGATCAAGAGCTAATTTTAAAATGTGCTAGAGAACATGAGGTTATGATTACTATAGAAGAAGGATCCATCGGTGGTTTTGGATCTCATGTTAAAAATTTATTAGCAGAGAAAGGTATATTTGACAAAGGATTAAAGTTTAGAACAATGATATTACCTGATTCATTTATTGAACAAGATAGTCCAAAAAAAATGTATGATGAAGCTGGATTGAACGCTTCTCAAATTTCAAAAAAAATCTTAGATGTTCTTTTTACAAAGGTCTCTATTAAAGTAGTTAAAAAATAAAAATAGATCTAGCTACATTGAGCTTTGTTCATCAAATAATGATCTAACAAAACACAATTCATCATAGCTTCACCAACAGGGACTGCCCTTATACCTACACAAGGATCATGTCTTCCTTTAACTGATATAGTGGTATTTTTCCCAAATTTATTAATTGTTTTTCTGGTTGTTAAAATTGATGATGTAGGTTTTACAGCAAATGAAGCAACAATTTCTTGGCCACTTGATATTCCGCCCAAGATGCCTCCGGCATTATTAGAATTAAACTTTAATTTTTTACCTTTTTGAGAAATCTCATCTGAGTTTTGTTCCCCAGTTAATTGTGCCGAGTTCATACCAGATCCAATATTTACTCCTTTGACAGCATTAATACTCATTAAGCCAGATGCAATGTCAGAGTCTAGTTTTGAATATATTGGCGCACCAAGCCCAGCAGGTATGCCTCTTGCTCTTACTTCAATAACAGCTCCACAGGAAGATCCGTGTTTTCTAACATCTAACAAATACTTTTCCCAGAGTTTGATCATTGATTTATCTGGACAAAAAAATGGATTTTTTGAAATTATTTTATCATCCCATTGATTTTTATCACACCCTAATATTCCTAGTTGAGTAACAGCACCTATAACTTTAAATTTTTTACCTAATTTTTTTTGTAAAACAATTTTTGCTATTGCACCTGCTGCAACTCGGGCTGCAGTTTCTCTTGCCGAGGATCTTCCACCGCCTCTATAATCTCTTATTCCATATTTCTTAAAATATGTTAAATCAGCATGTCCTGGTCTAAATTTATCTTTTATATTACCATAATCTTTTGATCTAATATCTTTGTTATAAATTATTAGTGATATAGGAGTTCCGGTAGTCTTTCCCTCAAACACACCAGATAAAATTTGAACTTTATCATCTTCTTTTCGTTGAGTTGTAAATTTTGATTGACCTGGTTTTCTTTTGTCTAGTTCTACTTGTATATCTTGTTCTCTAAGGCTTATATTAGGGGGACATCCATCAACCACACAACCTATAGCAGGTCCGTGAGACTCTCCCCAAGTTGAGAAACGAAATAGCTTTCCAAAAGTATTAAATGACATTATTTATATTATATAGATTATTTTGTTTAAATTATGAATCAAAAAAACTCACTTGGTCTCAATAACTGTTTTTTAGATCTAAATGATCCAATTCAGTTATTTAAAGAATGGATGGATGAAGCAAAAAAGCTAGAACCCAATGATCCTAATGCGCTTTCACTAGCAACTTCTAATAAAAACAATCTACCCTCAGTTAGAGTAGTTTTGTTAAAAGAGTTTAATCAAAATGGATTTGTATTTTATACCAATTTGAATAGTCAAAAAGGAAAGGAACTTAAAGAAAACCCTAATGCTGCAATGTGTTTTCATTGGAAAAGTCTTTTAAGACAAGTAAGAATTAGTGGAGTGATAACGCAGATAGAAGACAAAGTGGCTGATCAATATTACAACTCTAGAGGCTATGATAGCAGAATTGGTGCTTGGGCATCAAAACAAAGTAAAGAATTAAATAATAGAGATGAACTTACAAAATCAATTAAAGAGTATAAACAAAAATTCAATGATGAAAATAATGTACCAAGACCTAATCATTGGTCTGGCTGGAATTTATCACCAACAAGAATAGAATTTTGGTTAGATGGAGATAGTAGAATTCATGAAAGATTAAATTACACTACTGATAAAAGTGGTAATTGGATAAAGTCTTTATTGAGTCCTTAAAAATTTCTCACCAAACTAAATGAGGTAAGATTTTTGAGAATATTTTTTTCCTTAGAGTCCTTAAACGCAGTTAAAGAATTTGAAGCAAGATTGATGTAATGCTGGGCTTTTTGATAACATTCTTCAATAATATTATATTTTTTTATTAAAGAAATTATTTCGTTAAAGTCATCCCTTTCTCTTATGTTTTTTCTAAATAAATTAATTAATAATTTTTTTTCACCTAAATCTATTTTTTGAAAAAGCAAAATTACAGGTAAGGTGATTTTTCCTTCAAAAAAATCTTGACCAATTTTTTTTCCAAATAATTTGAGATCAGAATTATAATCTAGAGTATCATCTGCAATTTGAAAGGTAAGACCAAGATTTTTTCCATAAAATTCAAGAGCATCTTTTTTTTTTGTGTCTGCATTTGATAAAATTGCTCCTACTTTTGTTGCGGCTGCAAATAGTTCTGCAGTTTTAGCTGAAATAATTTTTAAGTAAGTTTCTTCTAACATGTCAACTTCACCTTTGTGTTGAAGTTGTAAAACTTCCCCTTGAGCAATCTTTGAAGAAGTTGACGATAATAACTTTAAAATTTCTAAATTACCATCTTCCACCATCATTTCGAAACACCTGCTTAACAAGTAATCTCCAATCAAAACTGAAGAATGATTGTCCCAGACTTTATTTAGAGTTTCCTTTCCTCTTCTCAAAGCACCTTCATCAATCACATCGTCATGCATCAATGTTGCACTATGAATTAATTCTACGCACGCTGCTAGATTAATGTCTCTTGATCCTTTGGAATACCCACACAATTTTGCAGCACCTAAAGTTAAAAGAGCTCGCAATCTTTTTCCACCAGTTTTAATATGATAGTCTGTCATTTTTTGCACCAAATGAACATCGCTGGCTAATTTTGATTTAATTTTTTCCTCTGTTAAAACCAGTTTATCTTCAACAGAATCTTTGAGTTGAAAGTAAGAGTCGTTTATCTGTTTTTTAAGTTGTACTACAGTTCCCATAATCAATTTAGGTTAGTATAATTGAGTTTTATATATTACTTATCAATTGACGCACCTAATTCTTCAATTATAAGTAGTTTATATATATTCAATTAATAATTCTATAAGGAATAATAATGTTCTCTTTTTTTAAAAAGAAAAAGACTGTAGCCCATATAAAACTTAGTGGAGTTATTGGAAATGCAGGAAAATTTAAACAAGGGATTGATTTTGCAGGACAAGAAGAGCTCATAAAAAAAGCATTTTCTCTCAAAAAAGCTACTTGTGTAGCTATTACCATAAATTCACCCGGAGGGTCACCAGTACAATCACATTTAATTTATAGCTTTATTAGACAAGAGGCTAAAAAAAGTAAAAAAAAAGTGATTGTATTTGCTGAAGATGTAGCTGCATCTGGAGGATATCTTATAGCATGTGCTGGAGATGAAATTTATGCAAATTCAAGCTCAATCATTGGATCCATTGGGGTGATCTATTCTTCATTTGGATTTACAGAATTGATAAAAAAAATTGGTGTAGAAAGAAGAGTTCACACAGCGGGAAAAAACAAAAGTACATTGGATCCTTTTCTTGAGGAAAAAAATGAAGATATTGAAAGATTAAAAAAAATTCAATTAGATCTGCATAAAGATTTTATTGATGTAGTAGAGAAAAGTAGAGGATCTAAGCTTAATAAGTCTGAGATTGAACTTTTTTCAGGAGAATTTTGGTCTGGTAGTAAGGCAAAAGATCTAGGATTGATAGATGGAATAGGGGATGCGCATAAAATTTTAAAAGATAAATTTGGTGATGACGTTATAATTAAAAAATTTGAAAAATCTAAAGGATGGTTGAGTCAAAAATTATCTTCTTCAAGTAATCAAGTAG
>Ga0209252_1001806_pt1 | contig 13474 bp, 3 predicted proteins | sample SaaInlV_135m_DNA_3_FD_184673 | JGI IMG/M metagenome (GOLD analysis project Ga0209252, IMG submission 184673) | Marine microbial communities from expanding oxygen minimum zones in the Saanich Inlet - Saanich Inlet SI074_LV_100m_DNA (SPAdes) (version 2) | ecosystem: Environmental > Aquatic > Marine... | reverse complement strand
TTTTATTATCAGGAAGCTAAGAAACATTATGATTTTTCTAGTGTAGATTCTAAAGATATATCTGAGTTAGAAGAATTCTGTATTGATAATAAAATAGATGAAATTTATTATGCTATGGGAATGAATAAAGATAATATGATTCATAATTTACTTTCTTTCTCAGATAAAAACATGATAAGATTAAGAATTTTGCCAGATTTCAGTTCTTTTCTCTTTAGAAAAATTCATGTTAATTTCTATGGTTCATTACCAGTAATTACACTTAGAGATGAGCCTTTGCAGGATGAAATGAACAGAATGTATAAACGAATCTTTGATATTCTTTTTTCACTATCTGTTATCCTTTTTGTTTTTCCAATAGTATTTCCAATAATCGCTCTTATTATCAAATTAACATCAAAAGGTCCTGTGTTTTTTAAACAGATGAGATCAGGAGTTAATAATAAAGACTTTATTTGTTATAAATTTCGTTCAATGGCTTTAAATAAAGATGCTGATGAACTTCAAGCTACAAGAAATGATATGAGGATTACTATGATTGGAAAGTTCATTAGAAAAACAAATATTGATGAATTTCCTCAATTTTTTAATGTGTTATTTGGTGATATGTCAATTGTTGGACCAAGGCCTCATATGATAAAACATACAGATGAATATTCAAAATTGATTGAAGATTATATGGTACGTCAGTTAGTAAAGCCTGGTATCACTGGAGCTGCTCAAGTTTATGGATTTAGAGGTGAGACAAAAACCACTGAAGACATGAAAGATAGAGTAGAGTATGATATTTGGTATTTAGAGAATTGGTCTCTTTTACTTGATGTAAAATTGATCTCTTTAACAGTATGGAATATGATAAAAGGGCAAAAAGAAGCTTTTTAAAGATCTATCTTATCTCCATCTTTATAAGCAACAATATAAGCATCTAGATAACCTTTCTTCTTCATTTCTTTTTGATATTCTATTGCTTCATCAAGAGTGAAATACATCCCAGAAAGATAAGCAGTAATTCTTTCGTTTATTGGTACAGTAATTAAATAGGGTTCATCAAACATGTCTGCCGGAGCTTCATATTCTCCATATTTTCCCAAATGAATTCTAAATACATATTCGTTTTCAAGACCCATTTTTATTTGCTCTTCTCTATCAAAAGAACGAATTAATTCATCTCTTCTTTTTTCGAATAATTTCTGATATTTCTCAGCTTTATTCTCATCACCTAGTTCTTTGTAAATATAGGATAAGTTTTGGTAAGGATTTAAGTAAAGTTTATCGTGCCTTATTGTCAGTTTAAATAATTTGATTGCATCTTTTAGAAACTTAGATTGTTTTGCTTTTGCAATCCATTTGTCAGATCCAGGATTTAATCTGATTAACATTTTTGTGGAATAGTCATAATTTGCAACAGCCATATTATATGTCCAATCTCTTGATTTTTCAAGATCTTCTGAATCAAACAATTTATTTGTAATATTTCTAAGATTCCGTTTAACTTGACCTAATTTATTTTTCTCTCCATTACATAAATAAGCTATAGTAAGTTGACCTCTAGAGAAATTAAGTCCGTGATCTTTTATTTTAGCTCTCTTTAATGTCTTTTCCGCAAGTTTTAATTCTTCAATCGCATTATCGTAATTCTTTCTTGCAAGGGCATTCACTCCATTATTATATGCACCAACTCCTTCTTGTACAAGTTTCATTGATCTATCTTTAATTTGTGAAACTTTATTAAACTGAAGATTATCATCATCTTTTACAATTTTAAGTGTTGTAATATCCGGCCTTACACCTTCAAAAATAAATTCTTGTAGATCTGATTTATCATCCTTATCTACTTTACCTTTTCTCTTGTTTCTCTGTTCTTTTCTTATTAGTCTTGATTCAGCAATTTCCATTTTATCCCTTACTTTATCTGCATTTGACTTATTCCCATTATTTCTGTGAATAGCTTCTAAAGTAATGTAGGACTGAAAATAGTTTTCATCTAGTCGAATAGCTAAGGTTAAGTTAGAAACAGCTGCGTCATATTCTTTTATCATGTTATTAGATATTGCAAGATTATACAACCATTCTTTTTCTTTTTCTATTTTAGAGGTAACCAGACTGATATATCTGCTTGCAACTGCAAAATCTTTTTCTTTACCTGAACTAGCACAACAAAGAGCTTGATTAATATTTATGTAGTTGTAATCGTCTTGAGTTATTTTTGCTCTTTTATAACTCTTTCTAGCAAGTGAGAATCTTTCAATTGCTCCAGAGTAATTGTTATTTTTCATCATCTCTATTCCTTCACTGTATAGAGAGTTTCCTTCATTAAGTTTTTTTACTGAATTTTTTGACATGTCTTTTGTAGGGACTAATTTCTCAACTCCAGAAATTACTTCCCATGTAAAAGGTTTCATATTATCTGAACGATTTAAACTATCGATTGTAACTTTTGCATTTAGTGAATTTAATGATGTTAATACAGATATTACTAGAATTAGACTGAATTTTGATATTTTCTTAAACATATTTTTAAGTTTCTAATTTATATTTGCCAAATTAAGTATTTATTTTTAATTTATTGCAAAATGATTTTGTGGTTAATAATAGTTTGATTGTTAATAAGTTGAATTAGATAAATTCCTTTTGAAAAATTAGACATATTTATTTTTTCAAAGTTATCGTTAAAAAGTTTATAATCAATAGTTTCAACAACTTCTCCGAAAACATTTAATATATTAATGTCTGAATCTATTTTTACTTTTGATTCAATAGTAATCCATGAATCTGTGGGGTTTGGATAGACATTTAGATGAGAACTTATATCTTCAACAGCGTCAATAATAATATTAAATTCTTTTACCTCTGATTCCCCATTACATCCGTTATTATCCATAACTTTAACAGAATAGTATCCACTAGTATTAGGAGTGTAGTTTTGTGACGTTGCTCCTAGAATATTATTTCCATTTTCATCTATCCATTGATAAGAAAGGAAACCTGGAGTAGCTTCTAATGTAGTTCCGTTTATAGTAATCATAACAATCACAGGGTTGTTTAGTTCCGTAATAATTACAGAATTTGTAGCTAAACAATTGTTATCATCAGTTACTATAATATTTACTAGTCCTGCAGCGAGTCCAGTTATATTTTGTGTTGTCTCTCCATTACTCCATAAGTATGTGTATGGGCTAGTCCCTCCAGAAACAGAATCTACCCATGCAGATCCATTACTATCTCCATAACAGATTATATCTGTTGAATTTAATATTACAGACAAACTGTCTGGTTCAGTAATTCTTAGCATAATAGAATCAGTACAACCATTTGCATCCATAATTATATATCGTGATATGCCAGCAGTTAAATTTGAGAATATATTACTACTTTGAAATGATTGTCCATTATTATCATCATAAGAATATGGTGAAACTCCTCCTCCTCCTGTATCCACATTAATTTCAATTGATCCATCTGTTAATCCATAACAACTAATATCAGTGATTTTGGCTGAGATATTCATAGAATCATTTTGAATAATCAGAACAGAATCAGAGATAGAACATAAATTAAAGTCAGTCACATTAATATAATGAACTCCTGCAGACAAGTTAGTGCTAGTAGATGAAGAATTATTATCCCAAAGATAAGTATATGGTAAAATTCCTCCATAAGTAAAGGCAGACGCTTGAGCTGTACCTCCATAACAAAGAGCAGTATCTGCACTTGTAATGATTTGCAATTGCGTTGGTTGATCAACAACAATCGTAGTATTAACTGAACTTGTAGTATCTGAGAGAGTCAATTCATAAGTTCCTGCACATAAACTATCTAAATCTTGATCTGTAGAACTAAATCCATTTGGACCTGTCCAATCATAAAAGTACACTGAATCTCCACCATTTGCTGTAATATTAATTTGTCCATTACACTCTCCAAAACAAAGTACATTGACTATCGCATCAATAGAAAGATTAAGTGATGGAGGTTGATCTACGAAAATTGGACTAGAAGAATTAGAACAATTTAGTGAATCAGTAACAATAATAATGTAATAACCATAATATAGTGATGAAATATCATCAGTGTTCGAGGAATATGCATTAGGACCACTCCAATTATAGGTGTAGTTGCCAACCCCACCATTTGATGAAGTATAGATTTCCCCGTCATTTCCATTATAAACACTAACATCTATAATAGAGTCGGTAATAATTGTAATCTCAGATGGTTCCGTAATAGTAACGGACCCTGAATCTATACATAGGTTAGAGTCGGTTACTATATAAGTATATGTCCCTGAGGAAAGAGTCATAGGGTTGTTTCCTCCCCAGTTTTCAATTAATGTTCCAGTACCACCACTTAATGTAAGTATAGCTGTTCCATTATCCCCTCCATTACAACTTACGTTTGTAGCAGATAATGTAGCAATTATTAGGGTAGGTTCTGTAATAGTAACAGATCCTGAATTTACACATTGATTAGCATCAGTGATTGTATAATCATAATCAGAAGCACTTAAAATATAGATATCCTCTGCAACATTAAAATACCCATTTGCACCTGTCCATGTTGTAGTGTAATTCCCAGTTCCTCCAACAATACTTAAATCTATAAAACCATCATTTTCTCCATTGCATGAAATATTATATCCATTATAATCTGAAATAGTAGCAGTTGCCGAGATGATAGATGGTTCTGTTATAGTAATTGTATCAAAATGAAAACAACCATTTATATCCATTACAGAATAAGGATAAACTCCTGCAGGCACCCCAACTGGAGTAACAAACGTATTTAATCCATTAGGTAGTGGGTAAATGTAAGTTGTCCAACTTAATAAATAATCTGTTACACCTCCACTAAATATCACTGTGGCTGAACCGGTACTATCTCCATTACAAAGAACATTTGTAGTTGAGTAAACTGAGGAAAGTTCAGATGGTTCATTTAAAGTAATGCTATCAACTAAAGAGCATCCAATAGAATCAGTTATGGTAACAGAATACGGACCAGATGATAAGTTTGAAATGTTTTGAATAGTATCTCCATTAGACCAAGAGTAAGTTATATTTCCATTACCTCCAGTAGCACTTGCAATAACACTACCAGTACTGTTTCCAAAACAATCAATGTTATATCCATTATTTGAAGGAGCACTTAAAGATAATGACAAATTGTTTGAGGGCTGATTTACTGTAGTACTATTAGTGTCATTACATCCGTTTGAATCTGTAATTACTACAGAATAATTTCCAGATGGAAGATTGGCAATATCCTCAGTTGTATCATTATTATTCCAAAGATAAGTATAGGGTAAGGTTCCTCCAATAACTGTTAAATCAACACTACCATTTGTAATTAAACAAGATGTTAAATGATGAGGTGATATTATTGAACTTAATGCTGTAGTAGGTTCTGTTATCGTGATAGTTTCTGTTGTTGTACATCCATTTGTATCTGTAACTAACACAATATATGATCCAGCAGATAAACCACTTAGGTCTTCAGTATTATATGGTCCACCAGGTCCTGTCCATGCAAAGGTATATGGTGAGGTTCCTCCGTTCACTGTTAGGTTTATAGCTCCAGTATTGTCATTAAAGCAGAGTAAGTTTGTTCCACTAATAGAAGAAGTTAGTATAGTAGGTTCTGTGATAGTAACAGATCCTGAATCTACACATAGACTAGTATCCGTAACAGTATAAATATATGTTCCAGCGGCTAGATTTAGAGGGTTATTTCCTCCCCAGTTTTCAGTTAATATTCCAGATCCACCATTTAATGTAAGTATAGCTGTTCCATCATTTCCACCATTACAACTTACGTTTGTAGTAGATGAAGAAACAGTTATAGCAGCAGGTTCTGTAATAATTATTGTATCAGTGATAGTTGAACAATTATTTGAATCGCTTACTGTACACCAATAGGATCCTGAATTAAGACCTGAAGTAATATTTGTTGTGTCTCCATTATTCCAAAGATATGTTATAGAAATAGTAGATGCATTAATTACTAATGAATAATCTTCCGTGGCACCAAACCAAACAGTACTATCACATGCACCAAAAGCCATTGTTGATGGATTATTATATGATTGATTTTGAGCTACTACTCTCATTCTTGTATTACCACTTATTGCTGTAGAAGGCACTGTAAACGAAAAATTATTAGTTGAAGGACTGAGATTAGAACCAATAACATGGACTTCTTCATCAATATCATCAAAATCACCATCTATATTCCAGTCAATAAAGATTTTTGCAGCATCATCCCAATTGAAATTTTGCGTGCACCAACCTAAATCAACACGCATGTTGTAGCTTTGTCCAATAGTAAGATCTGTGCTAATTGATGTATAATCTTCATATGTGTCACAAGCTCCTGAGGTATTATTGCTAATTGAATCAGAATCTCCTATTAACTGAACAAAGTCTATTGTTGAATACGAATTGTTTGTTGGTCCTGAGCTACAGTAACTACCTGTAAATATATTTCCACCTCCACCTCCTCCACTTGAATTTACTGTTACTTCAGCACTACCATCTGATAATCCATTACAACTAATATTTTCTCCACTAACTGTAATGTTATTGGAGAAAGCAGCACAAGGATCTATATAGCTTAAAGAAACAGTATCTTGAGGACTTAAAGATCCAATTTTATTTCCTAAGTTATCAACCTCAAACGTTTCCCAATACGCTGTATAGGTTCCATATTGTGCTGTGCCTGGTGGGTTGCTAAACTTTACTTTGATTAATAATGTATAGTTACCTGAATGCGGCAAAAGGTAGCCAGTAGAATCTCCTGGAACCTGACTCCAAAATCCTTCTGCATTTCCATTTGAATTAATAGTGTAAGGAATATTTATTCCACCAGGCTGTCCTGGAATATTCCATTTTATTGTAATATCTCCTTGCTGAATGTTTCCAGCAGAACAAGTTACTTCAAATTCTGGTCTAGCTCTAACTTCACATCCTGTATTAATCATTTGTAAGGTATCATATGACCATTGATTATAAGCGGTCACAGGATTTGGCAAGAAAACGCTTATGTTTTGCTGAATAGAAGTTGCTCCATCAATTCCAATTGTACCAGTTAAGGTATCTGTACATCCTACATTGTCTACATATATTACAGTGTATGTTCCAGCTAGTACTCCACTTAAGTTTTGAGTTGTAGCTCCATTATCCCATGAGAAGGTATATGGACTTGTACCACCAGTTACAGTTAAAATTGCACCACCATCCATTAATCCACTACAGCTTGCATTTGTAGTAGAAATTGATGAGGTGATATTACAATTAGTTTGAGAAAATGTAAGTAATACACTAGAAAGTAATATAATTGTACATAGATTTCTTTTCATATTTTTTCTTGATATTGTTATTCGCAACCAGCAAATATACATTTTTTTAAATTCATATATTGATTATGGTACGGAAATTACTATTATATATATATAATTTGTTGGGTGATATTATTTTAGATATAAACTCTGATAAGTTATCTGATAAAACAGAATTTGATTTAACTAATAAACCAAAAGGAGTCTACACTATTGAGTTGGTATCTGATGGAGTTTCTTATTACAAAAAACTTATTTTACAATAGCAGGAAATAATTCCACAATTACTGAAACCTGATATTGTTTAGTTCGTTTAAGAAGCAGGTTTTTGATTTAAACATCTGTAGTTATCAATAGAAAAATGTTAATAACATCAACTTTTTTATGTTTTGATGATTTTATGTGATATTTTTTACTTAAATTTGTGGTCTATTTTAATTTTTACGACTAAATTATAGAACTTTATATGGTGAAATTATACAATTATCAGCTATGTCATACTGCAATGAATGCGTCTCAAGCGTGTTCTAGTACATCATATTATATCAGCGGTAAACCAACCTTTACATTCAAATGTAAAGGTTTTTTTATATAAATTAATTAACTTTTTACTAACTAAAACATGTATTATGAAAACAATTTACAAAAAAAATCCTAAGAGAATCTTGGGTTATCTTATGGCATTTGCCATGGTATTTTTTACTTTCAATTCAAGTGCACAATGTGATCATTCATTTAATATGTATGATTCATATGGTGACGGTTGGAATGGCTCATATGTTGACATAACAGTTAACGGTGTAGTTGTTGCAGACAGTCTTACAGGAGCAAACATGGGAGGCTTTGGTAACTCAGGTCCTTGTGGAAATGAACTTTTTTCTGCTTCATCAGGAGATGTTATCGACCTTACAAACTGGACAACAGGATCATACACTAGTGAAGTCTCTTGGGATATCACAGATGGAGATGGTACAGTTATCGCTTCTGGTGTGCATGGAGCTACTGGTATTGCCGCTACAGGTTACTGTCCTCCTCCTCCAACGTGTGATAATTCATTCAATATGTATGATTCATACGGTGATGGTTGGAATGGCTCATATGTTGACATAACAGTTAACGGTGTAGTTGTTGCAGACAGTCTTACAGGAGCAAACATGGGAGGCTTTGGTAACTCAGGTCCTTGTGGAAATGTACTAGTTACAGTTATGTCAGGAGATGTTATCGACCTTACAAACTGGACAACAGGATCATACACTAGTGAAGTCTCTTGGGATATCACTGATGCGATGGGTGTTGTTATTGCTTCAGGTACTCACGGTACAGCAGGTCCTGCAATAGCGAACTGTTTCGTTCCTAGTAATATTCCTGGTTGTATGGATACATTAGCTTATAACTACAATTCAGCAGCTACTGTAAGTGACAGTTCATGTCTTTATGGTTGTCCTCTTGCTGCAAATGCGGTTACTGTACCTTATTCAGGTTTAGGACTTACAAATTGTGGTAATGGAAATAATGTTAACTCAGGAAACTCTGCACTTACCAATTCTTACTTTAATGGTGATGATGGTGTTTATGAGTTTGTTGCTGGAAATGGAAATGCTCTTATTGTTGATATGAGTTCTGCTTCAAGTTGGACAGGTCTAGCTGTATTTGACGGATGTCCTACAGATGGTGGTACTTTAGCTGCTTCATCAACAGGATCTGCAGGTAGTCAGAATTTATCTTTCACTCCTGTAGCAGGTAACACGTACTATGTTGTAATAAGTACTTGGCCTTCTCCTGTTTGTATTCCTTCTTTTGATTTATCAATCTCAGAAGCAGTATCAGGATGTACAGATCCTTTAGCGACTAATTACAATGCAGCAGCTAATGTTGATGATGGTTCTTGTACTTATCCTTCATGTCTTGCTGTTGCACCATATACTGAGGACTTTAGCGCTGGAACTCTTCCAGCAGGTGTTTGTCCAAATGGATGGTCAATTAGTGCTACTTCAGGTGATGGATTTAGATTTACAGGAAATCCTGGTTATAATGCAAGTACTTCAATGGGTAACAACAGAGCTGCTGGTACTTTTGCTTGGATAGACTTCTCTGGTACAGACGCAGGAGTTGTAATGCAAGTTGAAGATATTGATGTATCTTCTTTAACTACTGCTCAACTTTTATTTGATTACTTTAGTGATCCAGGAACTTATGTTGTTGCATCTGCTAATACTATGTATGTTGAGGCATATGATGGTTCAGCTTGGAATGTAATTGATTCTTTTAGTTCATTTACTTCTGGATGGGCAACACAATCACTTGACTTAACAGGATACGATGTAGCAGGTGTTGTTAGCTTAAGATTTAGAGGAGAAAGTTCTGGTTTAAGTTCTGACTACTTCAATGATCTTTGTGTTGACGATGTAACAGTTCAGGAAATGGTATCTTTAGCTTCTGGTTGTACAAATCCATCAGCTTGTAACTATGATTCTACAGCTGTAGTTGATGATGGTTCATGTATCGCATCTGGTTGTACAGATCCATTAGCACTTAACTATGACGCTTCAGCTGGTTGTGATGATGGTTCATGTTACTATAACTGTGTAAATACTTCTTCTTATGGTTCAGCAACTGCTGATCCTTATGGTGCGGTAACTGTTTCTACTTGTAACTACTTATCTGAATATTCTACAATTTCAGGTGTTGGTGCTGGTGAAAGTTATACTGCTTCAATTTCTGGTGTAAATGCAAATCCTGGTTATATTGTTGTATACGAAGGATCTTCTTCTGGTAACTTTGTAGCTCAAGGTTCAGCTCCATTAACTTGGACTTCTACAGTTGCTGGTACTCATTATATACACTGGATGGTTGATAGTTCATGTGCAACAGCTACAGGTTGTCATACTACAACTTTAACAGGAAACCAATTATTACCTGGTTGTACTGATTCAACTGCTTGTAACTATAACGCATTAGCTGGTGTTGATGATGGATCTTGTATCTTACCTGATGGTTGTACAGATTCTACAGCATTTAATTATGATCCAACAGCAGTTTGTGATGATGGTTCTTGTATGCCAGTTGTAACTGGATGTACAGATTCTTTAGCTTCTAACTATAATCCTTTAGCTAATACTGATGATGGATCTTGTATCACAGCAGCTTCAATGTGTTGTAATGCTTTTTCATATGGTTCAGCAACAGCATCTGATTATTCACAGGTACAAATTTCTACTTGTAACTACTTATCTGAGTATTCTACAATTTCAGGAGTACTTGCAAATACAAGTTATACAGCAGAAGTTACTGGTGTAAATGCTAATCCAGGATGGATAACTGTTTATGAAGGATCTTCTTGCGGTAACTTTATCGGTGAGGGATCATCTCCATTAACGTTTACTTCTACAGTTGCTGGTACTTACTATATACACTGGGGTGTTGATAGTTCATGTGCAACAGCTACAGGTTGTCACGTTACAACTATTACAGGAAATAATCCTCCAATATTAGGTTGTACGAATCCTTTAGCAGTTAATTATAACCCTCTAGCAAATACAGATGATAGTTCTTGTGTTATGGCTGGTTGTACTTCAGGTATTGGTGCTAGCTCAGAAAGTTTTGAAGACCCTGCAGTTGCATTATATGGTCAAGGCCCTTGGTCTGACTGGGTATATGATGCTGCTTCAAGTACCTTTAGTGGTACTAACGGTTGGAGAAAAGATAACTTAGGAACTGGTTCTTCTGGAACTGGTCCAGCTAATGGTCAACCAAGTTTCGATGGAGATTACTATCTATATTGTGAAACTTCAGGTAATTCTAGCAAGGTAGCTAATTTACACTCTGTTTGTGTTGATTTATCTAACTTTGCTAGTCCTTCTTTTGTATTTGCTTATCATATGGCAGGTGCAACTATGGGAACTCTAAATGTAGATGTTTCTACAGATGGTGGTACTATATGGAATAACGAATGGACAGCGACAGGAGACCAAGGTCTGAACTGGAATGAAAGTGCTATTTCTTTAGCTGCTTACTCTGGTCAGATTGTTCAAGTTAGAATGAACTATACTTCTGGTACTTCTTTTACAGGAGACTGTGCAATTGACTTCCTAAGATTTATGGAAGCTCCAGTAATGGGTTGTATGGATCCAACAGCTCTGAACTATAATCCATTAGCAACTGTTGATGATGGTTCTTGTACTTATGTTATGGGTTGTATGGATCCTTTAGCTTATAACTATAACCCATTAGCTACTGCTGATGATGGTTCTTGTTATTTTGCTGGTTGTTCAGATCCAGCTGCTACAAACTTTGTTTCTAACGCTACTGGAGATTGTGCAGGTGTAGTTGGAGGTACAGATAATAGCTGTTGTACGTATCCTGCTTCTAATATTCACCCATTCTGTGAGGATGTTGAATCAGGAAGTACGATTACTAACGGTTGGGTATTAGCTCAACAGCCATATGCTTCTGTGTTTGTTCAAGATACAAATAATACTTTCTTAGTTAATGGACACCCTGGTAATAACGGACCTATTTCTGGTGATTACAGTCTTAGATTCGAAGGTGGTGATGCATCTACAGGTTGGACTTTATATACTACAGAGGCTGAAGCTTATGCAAACACTACACACGTTTCTAGCTCAACTATCTTAATGGATATGTCTGCTGCAGCTGGAACTTGTGAAATGTCTTTCGATTTAGCGTTATTCTCAGGATTTGGTAACGTTGGTTACTCTAATATTAGAGTTTCAGTTGGAGGAGTAGTACTTGCTGATATAAATGGTAAGACATTACACCGTAGTAATGAAGCACCTTTTGGTAATGGAATAGGAGCACAAACTATTACTTATAATATGTCTGCTTATTCAGGACAAACTGTTGGAGTAATGTTTGAGTTTGCTGGTAAATATTCTACTAACTATTCTTCTGGTCTTTACGGAAATGTAGCTTTAATAGATGATATTTGTTTCTATGACTTATCTCTATGTACTTATTACGCTGCTTCAGCTACATCTACGGATGTAACTTGTAATGGTGGTAATGATGGTACAGCTACAGTTTCAACTAGTAATGGTTCAGGTATGGACATGTATATGTGGGATAATGGTGGATATACTGCTACTATTAGTGGATTATCTGCTGGTACGTATACTTGTGTTGTAATGGACGACAACTGGATGTGTATGGATACTGTATCCGTAGTTGTTGGTGAGCCTGCAGCTATATCATTCTCAGCTGTTGTTGGTAATGAATCAGCTTCAGGAGCTAATGATGGATCTATTGATCTTTCAGTTAGTGGAGGAACTCCTTGTATTACAGCTGTAACTTTATCTAGTCATAATGCAACTCTTAGTCAAAATGGATCAAATGGTTGTCACTTTAATATTACTAATAGTAGTGCTGTTGCTTTAACAGTTACTGATTTTGCACAAGGATCATATACATATTCTGGTGCTAATAATATTAGTGTACATTATATGCCAGCTCCATATGATCACTTAACTAATACTACAACTGGATCATGGACAACTGTTGCAAGTGCTGTAGCTACTACAATACCTGCAGGTGGTTCATTTACTGCACCTGTTTATTCAACACCAGTTGCTATTACGCCGGTTGTAATACCAGCGGGAGCAACTTATGGTTTCTATGTAGGAGGTACTACTACAGTTTCTTATGCAACAGCTACTAATGCAGGACCTGTAGGTTCTACGGTTGCTAGTGATGCTAATATTTCTGTAAGTTCAGGTCATGGTGGTACTTTTGGAGCAGGTTCATTTAGTCCAAGAGCTCCAGTGGTTGAAGTTTATTATGGAGATCCTACTGCTTCTGCATATACATTTGCTTGGAGTAACGGAGCAACTACTGAAGATCTTTCAGGATTAACTGCTGGAACTTATTCAGTAACTGCTACTGATTGTAGTGGTTGTGTTTCTGGAACTGCATCTTATACAGTAATAACTGCAGCAACTCCTGGTTGTATGGATCCTTTAGCATGTAACTATAACGCTTTAGCTACTGTTGATGATGGATCATGTAATTTACCTGACGGTTGTACAGATCCATTAGCACTTAACTACAATGCATCAGCGATATGTGATGATGGTTCTTGTAATTTCCCATGTGCAAATACTTCTTCCTATGGTTCAGCAACTGCTG
>Ga0209252_1001793_pt1 | contig 13550 bp, 9 predicted proteins | sample SaaInlV_135m_DNA_3_FD_184673 | JGI IMG/M metagenome (GOLD analysis project Ga0209252, IMG submission 184673) | Marine microbial communities from expanding oxygen minimum zones in the Saanich Inlet - Saanich Inlet SI074_LV_100m_DNA (SPAdes) (version 2) | ecosystem: Environmental > Aquatic > Marine... | reverse complement strand
CAAAAAAACTTGCAGATATGGAAATTGGCCAAACTATTGTAGTAAAAAATAAAACGGTGGTTTCTGTCGAGGCAATCGAAGGAACAGATAAAGCAATAGAGAGAGGTTGCGAATTGTCACGTGGAAAATGTGTTGCTATAAAAGTTAGTCGGACTAATCAGGACTACCGTTATGATGTTCCAGGTATTGGCCTACTAACAATGGAGAAATTGATAAATGGTAGAGCGTCGGTTTTAGCAATAGAAGCAGGAAGAGTAATGATTGTTGATCAGGAAAAAGTAGTGGAAATAGCAGACCGCGCTAAAATATCCTTAGTATGTATATAAAAGGTAATCTTTACGATCACCTCCTAAATTTAACTTCATAACTAATATTAATGGTGGACGAATCAATTCGATTTCTGATTATTGCTGGAGAAGCTTCTGGGGATATTCATGGAGGCGGATTAGTTCGTGCCTTAAAAAACTATCACCCTAATTGTGAGTTTACCGGCTTAGGTGGCGATCACATGCGCCGAGAAGGAGTGAAAACATTTTACGACATTGATCGCATGGGAGCGATAGGCGTCGTGGAAATACTTGGTGACTTGCCACACTATTTAAAGGTATATCGTAAACTTTCTTATGAAATCAAAAGCGGTCGTTACGATGCAGTTATTCTAATTGATTACCCTACTCTTAACCTTCGACTTGCAAAACTTTGCAAAAAGTATTCCTGTCCAGCACTTTTTTTTATTAGTCCTCAGGTATGGGCTTGGCGTCAAGGTAGAATAAAAGAAATTAAACGTACAGTCAGTAAAATGTTTGTTATCTTTCCCTTTGAGGAATTTTTGCTAAAAAAGGAAGGGGTTGATGCAGAGTTTGTTGGTCATCCTTTTATTGAAACGGTGAAAACTTCTATGACACGAGATGAAGCAATGAAGAAATTTTCATTAGACTTAAAAAGAAAAACTATTGGCCTAATGCCAGGAAGCAGAAATAGTGAGCTTGATTTTCTCCTCGACCTAATGATCAACTCAGCGGAAGAAATTAAAAAGCACCTTAAGGACTGCCAATTTATTTTACCAGTTGCAAATACTTTAAATCCAAAGATTATCCTAGATCGATTAAAAACCAATCCACTTGAGATAAGAGTCATAGAAGGAAAATCATATGATGTGATGAACTGCTGTGATTTTATAATTATAGCTTCTGGTTCGGCGACCCTTGAAGCAGGACTTCTTGGATGTCCTATGGTTATTGTATATAAACTAAACTGGTTCACCTATTGGTTAGCGCGAGTTCTTGTTAAAATTAAACTATATGGACTAGTCAATATCGTTGCTGGAGAGGAAGTGGTAACTGAACTTATTCAGAATAAAGCCACTGTCAAAAATATTACCAAAGAAGTGTTAAGAGTTATGAGTAATTCAGAAGAGCGTGAGAGTCTTCGTTCTCGACTCCTACAAGTTCGTAAATCTCTTGGAGATCCAGGCGTATTAGATAGAGTCGCGGTTCGCATGATAGAGTTTCTTAGGGAGCGAAGGCGGAATGAAAAAATTTCTATTTAATTTTATTCTGCCATATATCATGTATGCACTAATATTAATATGGTGCTGGACTATTCGTGGCTTTCAAAAAAAAACGGAGGCAGAAGATTACCTCTGTAATAGTTCAGGAAGTTATATTTTAACTCTATGGCATGGGCGTATTTTTTATTTATTTTATCACTTGCGACGAAGACCTGACTTTCATTTATTGATAAGTCCCAGCGTGGATGGTGATTTACTTGCTAGACTGGCTCAATTGATGGGTTATTCAATTATTCGCGGATCAACCTATAAAAAACCAGTATCGTCAGCGCGCTCATTAATCAAAGTACTAAAGCGTGGAGAAAGAGTTATTATCATTGCTGATGGGTCACGCGGTCCAAGATTAAAAGCCCAGACAGGCTCCATTCAGATTGCTGGTATAACTAAATCTCCACTGATACCTATGGCTTATAGTGTTACGCGTAAAATTGAACTAAATACTTGGGATCGCTTTGTCCTGCCACTTCCTTTTACTGATTGTACTGTAAACTTTGGTAGTAGAATCATTGTTCCTCATCGTGCAAATGAGCAAATTATCCAGGAAAAACAGAAAGAATTGGAAGAATCCCTCAACCTTCTTACAAAAGCTAGCGAGTAACTTTACATTTAAAATTAATAAAATCAATTACTTTAGAGTTCGTTGTTTGCTGGCTTTGAGGTAAGAAAAGTCTTGTTTGAAAAAAAAGTCGACATATGCTAAATTTCCTGTTTCTCCGCGTATAAGTAAGGAAGTAATTCCAGAAAGTTGAATTGGTTATAAGTCGAAGGACCTATTTTGTGATCCTGAGAGCTTAAGGGAACTAAATTTTATTTTTTCTAAAAGTACCTAATTGAAACTTTTAGAAAATTTCTATGTGCTTATAACTTTAGTAGTATAGCGTAAACCAAACCAGCCATATTAAACCTGATCTATAGGGATAACTACGAAATTTATGAAGAAAGTGGAAGCGATTATAAAACCATTTAAACTAGATGCGGTTAAGGACAAATTAAACGAGATTGGGGTTAAGGGAATCACTGTAAGTGAAGTAAAAGGATTTGGTAGGCAAAAAGGACAAGCAGAGCTTTATAGAGGAGCGGAATATATTGTGGATTTTTTACCCAAGATAAAGCTGGAAATAGTTATTTCTGAAGGGCTGGTTGATGATGTGGTCAATTCAATCACGAAATTAGCACGAACGGGACGAATTGGTGACGGTAAAATATTTGTTACTACTCTAGAAGATACTGTTCGCATTCGAACTGGAGAACGAGGTGAAGAGGCAATTTAGTTCATCTAGCGATTTTAAAAAAATTAAAAGGTTAAGAGTTTAAAGTTCTTAATGAGTATAAATCACAGTAATAAGAGATAGTTGTCTGTAAATCTAGACTTAGAGGTCTTATTTTTCATTAATTCATAAAAATGTAGGAGGTAATTAGAATGACTCCCAAAGAGGTGTTGGACTTAGCAAAAAAAAAGGAAGTTAAAATAGTAGATATTAAATTCACGGATTTGCTGGGTACATGGCAACACTTCTCCGTACCCACAAGTGAACTGGAAGAAAGTATGTTTGAAGATGGTCTTGGCTTTGATGGATCAAGCATTAGAGGATGGCAAGCAATAAATAACAGCGATATGATTGTAATACCGGACCCTTCAACAGCGATGATGGACCCTTTTATGAATGTTCCAACACTAAGCTTAATATGTAATATTTCAGATCCTATCACAAAAGAAAAATATTCAAAGGATCCTCGAAATGTTGCTCAAAAAGCAGAATCCTATCTTAAGTCAACAGGACTCGGGGATACGGGGTACTTTGGACCAGAAGCTGAGTTTTTCATTTTCGATGATGTTAGATACCAAAATGATTCCAATCAGTGTTTTTATGCAGTGGACTCTGAGGAAGGAATATGGAACAGCGGAAATTCTAGCAGAGATGAGGAACCAAACTTAGGCTATAAACCTCGCCATAAAGAAGGATATTTTCCTACATCTCCAACTGATAGTTTGCAGGATATTCGAAGCGAAATGCTGCTTATCATGGAAGAAGTTGGTATTGAAATGGAATGTCATCACCATGAAGTGGCCACTGCTGGGCAATGTGAAATCGATATGCGTTTTGCTCCTTTGGTAAAGTGTGCAGATAACCTAATGTGGTATAAGTACATTGTTAAAAATGTAGCTAAACGCCATGGTAAAACAGCTACTTTTATGCCAAAGCCACTATATGGGGATAACGGAACCGGGATGCATGTGCACCAGAGTATCTGGAAAGGCGGAAAACCGCTTTTTGCTGGGGACGGTTACTCAGGTTTTAGTGAAATGGGCTTACATTATATCGGTGGTATTTTGAAACATGCTCGAGCAATTTGTGCTTTTACGGGACCAACTACCAACTCATACAAACGACTTGTTCCAGGCTTTGAAGCGCCAGTTAACCTTGCTTATTCAAGTCGAAATCGAAGTGCTGCTGTGAGAATCCCAATGTATTCTCAGAGTCCCAAAGCGAAACGAATGGAAGCCCGCTTTCCTGACCCTTCTGCAAACGGTTATCTAGCTTTCGCCGTTATGCTTATGGCTGGGTTGGATGGGATTGAAAATAAAATTGATCCTGGCGAACCAATGGATAAGGATTTGTATGCAATGGGTCGAGAAGAGTTAGCCAATATACCTACTCTTCCTGGTTCACTTGATGAATCATTGTGTGCGCTTGAGGCAGATCATGACTTTATGCTTAAAGGAGATGTTTTTACTCAAGATCTCATTGATACATGGATCGATTACAAGCGTGAGAATGAAGTCGATCAATTAAGATTACGCCCACATCCTTATGAGCTATATATGTATTATGACGTTTAAAAGGTAAAGAAAAAATGGATATAGCCCTCGGCGTTTGCCGAGGGTTTTTTTTTTGATGGATAAATTCATATAACTACTATTTTAATAAAATAGCTAGTAAAAATAAAAACAACATGGATAACCCAAAACTATTGAACTCGATACATACTTGTGCTCCATGGGGAAATAGTTTTCAAGAGCCTCTTGAAGCGTGTAAGTTTTTAGAAACTAAAAAAGCTTGGGGAAACTTTTTAATATTATCAAGCCATGTAAACTTCAAGAAATTGTTCCCTAAATTTTTTAAATCTCTTATAGAGTTAACGAGTTCGTCATGCAATCCAGATTTAGCTTTGCATAACTTTGAGAGATTTACTCAAACCATAAAAGATAAAAACTATCTATATACAATTTTATCTACTTCTCCGGAAATTTTTAAATCTTTAATTGTTTTATTTTCAGGAAGCCAAATTTTGACTGATAGTTTGCTAAGCGATCCATCATTCTTTGAATGGATTAATGATTCAGAAATAATAAATAATTCGAGGTCAAAGGATGAGTTTATGCGGGCATACTTTGATTTAGTAGGGGAACAGTATTTGGATAAAAATACTCCTCGATTGCTCCGAAAATTTAAAAAAAGAGAATATATACGCATTGGGTTGCGGGACTTGCTAGGAAAAACAGACTTTGAGGAAACAGGAAGAGACTTATCATATTTAGCAGATTTAAGCTTGCAGGTTGCGTATGAATACGCAGATAAAAAAATGAAAGAAAAATACGGGGTACCATACTACAAAGAAACAAATGAAAAAATGAAAGAGGCTGAGTTTACAATATTTGGTATGGGGAAACTTGGAGGGCTTGAATTAAACTATAGTTCAGATATTGATCTTATGTATATATACACTTCAAGCAAGGGAGAAACACGGTCAACGGTAGATTTTAAAAATATAACTAGTATCAGCAATCATGAATACTTTACAAAACTTGCCGTGTTGTTAACGAAAACAATTGATGAAATTACATCGCATGGAAGTGTTTTTCGTGTAGACCTTGATCTTCGACCAGAAGGAACAAGCGGGCAAATAGTAAACTCACTCATGAGTTGTGAAATATATTATGAGTCTTGGGGCCGGCTATGGGAACGGCAAGCTTTAATGAAAGCAAGAGTATCCGCCGGAAGCGAATCTTTAGGGCAAAAGTTTTTTACAATGATGGAACCTTTTATTTATAGAAAAAGCATAGATTTTTCGGTAGTAAAAGAAATAACTGATATGAAAGAAAAAATTAATCGAAGTATTCAGAAAAAAAATATAACTAATCGAAATATAAAACTTGGTAAAGGAGGAATACGTGAAGTAGAGTTCACAGTTCAAACGTATCAATTGCTATACGGGGGTAGACAAAAAAAAATAAGAGAAGCTAATACACTAGAAGCTTTAAAGGAGCTTTATGCGCTAAAATACATTGCAAGAACAGAATATCAACGGCTAAAGAAAGCATATGTTTTTTTAAGAAATATAGAAAATCGGGTGCAGATTTCATTTGGCCTTCAGACTCATACATTACCTGAAGATAAGTTCTTGCTATCAGTTTTAGCTCTTAAAATGAATATAGATGGAGAGTCAATTGAAGAACTAAATAAAAAATTAAACAGTGTGTTTAAACGCCACACTGGTTTTGTGAGTGATATTTTTTTGGAACTATTTAAAAAAGAAAAAGGTGAAAACGAATCTTTTAACAATACAAATAAGGTAAGTGAAATAAGATTATTGAATGAAGATGTGTTGGAGAGAGTATGTTTTCAAAGTAATAAAAATGCATTACGTTTTTTGAAAATTCTCAGAGATGGTCCAAAGTTTTCCCATCCAAGTGAAAAAAGTATTAACGACTTTTATACGGTTCTTCCTAAAATTCTTGATGGGTGTAGTGAAGTGCCAATGCCAAACTCCGCATTAGAAAACCTAGTAAAATTTATTGAATCAAGTAAAGCAAGAGAATCATTCTTGGGTCTATTTTCTGAAAATGAAAAATTTTTAAAGTTGCTTCTTAAAATTTTTGGAAGTAGTGACTTGATATCCGATATTTTAATCAAACAACCAAGTTTAATAGATGTGATTAAGGATGCAGAATCAATTTATCGTTTTAAAAATAAAATAAACCTATATAAAGAAATAAGTCAAATTCTTAAAAATTGTAACGATTTTCAGGAAAAAAAAAATATCTTAAGGTGGTTTAAACAAGGGGAAGAGTTAAGAATAGGAGTTCGCTATATTATTGGAGAAACTGACATAGAAGGTACCTTAGAAGACCTTTCTAGTTTGGCAGAAACACACATAGAGAATGCTTATCAAATCGCTTTAACAGAACTAAAGATCCAGTATGGTGAAGAAAAAATAATTCCCGATAGCTTTGCCATCATTGGAATGGGCAAACTGGGTGGAGGTGAAATAAATTTTAAATCGGATTTGGATTTAATTTTTATTTATGAAAATTCAAAAAATGATTCGTTGTTTTCAGGAAATATAGTTTTATTTTATACAAAAATTTCTCAGTTATTGCATGAATTGACATCTCAAGTAACTTCCTTTGGTTACTCTTACAAAATTGATTCTGACTTGCGACCTGAAGGTAAGAGTGGCCTAATGGTAAATTCAATTAAGAGTTACGAAGACTACTATAAACGAAGAGCGCGAACTTGGGAGCAGCAGGCCATGGTAAGGGCAAGGTTTGTAGCCGGTAATGCACAAACGGGTAAAAATTTTTTAAATATGATAAAGAAGTTTACTTATTGTCCTAAGTTGAAATACGAGTCTATTATAGAAATTTCAAGATCAAGAGAGGCAATCGAAAAAGACTTAGCGAGAGAAAGTTTACAGGGGAAAAATGTAAAGTTGGGTTATGGGGGATTAGCAGATATTGAATTCGCCGTTCAGATTCTACAGATGAAGCATGGAGGGAAAAACAATCGTTTAAGGGAAACTAATACACTTTCCGCTGTAGCTCAGTTGGATGCTTTAGGGATCATTGACAATAAAGACTCTGAAAATATTAAAAAGCACTACCTTTTCTTAAGAAACCTAGAGTGTGCATTAAGAATTCAAAATCTTGCATTAATGAGTCATTTGCCAAAGGAGCAAGAGAAGCTTTTAATGCTTGCAAAATTTTTAAATTATTTTGGGGAAAGCTCAATTGAAATTGTAGAAAAATTTATGAGCGACTATACCCAAACTACAAATGAAATAAGAGCATTTTATAGTAAAACTATAGATACACTATTACGCACGGCACTTTAAAATAGAGAAAAGTTACTTCCTTGAGGAGTGCTTGGAGAATGAATTAAGTTTATATTCGACACTATCTATTAAAGCTTGCCAACTAGCCTCAATAATGTTGTCCGATACACCGACAGTTCCCCATTTCGAATTATGATCTCCTGATTCAATCAGTACACGTGTTTTAGCCTGGGTGCCTTTATTCTGGTCTAGAATTCTTACTTTGTAATCAAAAAGTGACACATTTTTCATTTCAGGATAAAATTTACCTAACGCTTTTTTAATAGCCTTATCTAAGGCATTAACTGGTCCTATGCCTTCAGCAGCGGTAACTTCTTGTATCCCGTTGACCCGAATTCTTACTGTGGCTTCTGATATAGGTTTTTCATCTTCGCCTCTTTGCTCTACAATTACACGAAAACCAATAAAATCAAAAAAGTACTCTTTTTCGCCAAGGGCATCACGCATTAGTAGCTCAAAGGAAGCCTCTGCCCCTTCGTATTGATATCCAAGTTGCTCAAGTGATTTAAGCTTATCCAGTATACTTTTTAATTTTTGGTCATGATCGTCAATATCAATGCCATACTCTTGAGCCTTTGATAGAATATTGCTTTTACCAGATAGGTCAGAAATTAAAATTCGTTGAACATTACCGACCGATTCAGGAGTAATATGCTCATATGTGGCACTATTCTTTTTTACAGCACTAACATGAATTCCACCTTTATGAGCAAATGCACTTTTGCCGACATAAGGTTGATGATTCCAGTGTGCTTGATTAGCAAGCTCATAAACAAATGATGATAAATCCGTTAACGATTGCATTTGTTTATCTGAAATACAGTTCAAACCCAATTTAAGTTTTAGATTTGGGATTACGGAAATGAGGTTCGCGTTGCCGCACCGTTCACCGAATCCATTTATTGTCCCTTGCACCTGTTCAACGCCAGCCTGGATTGCTGCTAGCGCATTAGCTACTGCAAGCTCTGAGTCATTATGGGTATGAATTCCAATTTTTGTGTTAATAGAATTTTTTACCAAGGAACATGCTTGTTCGACCTCAGACGGTAGAGACCCTCCATTAGTATCGCAAAGTACAATCCAGTCGGCTCCAGCAGATTCTGCTTCCTTAAGCACTTTCATGGCATATTCAGGATTGTTCTTAAAGCCATCAAAAAAATGTTCTGCATCAAACAAAACTTCAGAACAATTATCTTTAAGATATCTTACGCTATCCTTAACCATTCGGAGGTTTTCTTCCAAAGTTGTGGAAAGTGCTTCTTTAACATGCATATCCCAACTTTTCCCAAAAATAGTGACAACATCTGTTTTTGCTTCAATCAGATTTTTAATATTTTTATCATTCTTTACATCATTTTTTGGGTGGCGCGTGCTTCCAAAAGCAGTGATTTTCGCTTGTTTAAAGTTAATACTTTGGATTCGACTAAAAAAATCCATATCTTTTGGGTTTGAGCCGGGCCAGCCTCCCTCGATGTAATTTATTCCAATTTCATCGAGCTTATGAGCAATCCGAATCTTATCTTCAACAGTAAAGGAAACATCTTCAGATTGAGAGCCGTCTCTTAATGTTGTGTCATAAAGGCTAATTATTTTCATAAAATAAATATTTATATATTAGATCTAGTTGGCATCTTTCTCAGATCAGCTATTTTTTTCAGCATTAGTCATGTTAAATATTTTGTGTAAAACGCGGACGGCAAGCTCACCATATTGTTCTTCAATAATGCAAGATACTCTTATTTCGGAGGTGCTTATCATTATAATGTTAATATTTTCTTTAGATAGGGCGCTAAACATTTTTGCGGCAACTCCCGGATGGCTTCGCATACCCGCGCCTACAATCGAAACTTTACAGATATTAGGATCAGCACTAATATTTCGTGCTTCTATAAGCTTACCTAGCTCTTGAACTATTTTGGTAGCTTTATTTATATCTTCTTTTGTGACAGTAAACGATATATCGGTATGCCCTTCATCACTTACGTTCTGTATAATCATGTCTACTGAAAGGTTTTCTTCCGCAAGTCCTATAAAAAATTTGCTAGCGATTCCTGGTTGATCAGGAACACCTTTGATCGTGATTTTGGCTTGGTTTTTGTCGTTCATTATTCCAGATACAATTGGTTGTTCCATACTTAAATCCTCCTCACAGATCAAGGTCCCTTTCGAGTCTTCCACTAAAGATGATTTTACAATGAGTGGCATATCGTATTTTTTACAAAATTCAACGCAGCGAAATTGCAGTACTTTTGCTCCCAAACTAGACATTTCTAACATTTCGTCATAAGAAATACGGTCCATTTTATGAGCATTAGGCACAACGTTAGGGTCGGCAGTATAAACCCCATTCACATCGGTATAAATTTCACATCTCTCTGCGTTTAAAGCCACAGCTATAGCTGCTGCGGAAGTATCTGAACCACCGCGTCCTAGAGTAGTAACCTCTCCATGTTCACTTATTCCCTGAAAGCCTGCAGCAACTACGACGTTACCATTTTTTAAAGCCTTTATAGCACGGTTTGCATCAACTTCTTTAATACGTGCTTTTGTGTGTGAGTTATCAGTTAGCAATCCTATTTGCCTACCCGTCATGGAAACGGCTGAGCAGCCGATACTATTAAGTGCTATACTTAACAAGGCGCTCGAAATACGTTCTCCAGACGATAATAAAAGAGCCATTTCCCTATCTTTTTTGCTAGAGCTGATCTGATTGGCCATATCTAATAGTTTATCAGTTTCACCTGCCATTGCTGAAACGACAACCACAAGATCAAGCCCTTCCTTTCGCATACGGGCAATACGTTTTGCAACTTTTTTGATTCGCTCAATAGTACCAACAGAAGTACCGCCATATTTTTGAACTACTAATTTGCTCATAGTTTTAATTTATATCAAAAAACATATTCATTAAATCGGGGCCAGATTTAAAATGATTGTTTCTTTTATCAAGAAGATTTTCATCAAATTTATTTACTGAGTTTGTCTCATTTTTTCCACTTATTACAAATGGGACTCGGTCTGTACCATACTTTACATCGACAGCAGAGTTCATATGATTAACAACGACCATCATTTTGACATCGTTATTTTTTGAAAATTCTTTCAAAAGGGGATTAATTACCTTTGAGTCGATATCTTCAATAGTAAGGATTTTGTCATCAATGTTCCCTTTTAGCGAGACTTCTTCTATTCCTGCAATATTAAGATAAACAATATCCTGCCTTTGCAACTCATGAATGGTTGCCTTTACTTTATTATTGAAGTTAGTTTCAGCAAAGCCGGTTGCACCTTCGACTGAAATCACGTTCATATTGGCTGCTTTACCTATTCCTTGAAAAAGTAATGATGCAGAAATAAGTGAACCGGGTTTCCCAAATTTTTTTTCAAATGGGTGAAGAGTTCCTTTTTTACCATTTCCCCATAACCAAATACTATTAGCTGAATCTAAGTTTTCCAGTTTACGTTTTTTGTTTACCGGATGGTTATGTAATATGATTTGAGCTTGATTAATAATATAAATTAGCTCTTTAAATTGATCATCAACAGGCATAAATTTCCGAATACCTTCACCGATTAATTCGTTAGGTGGTGTCAAGCGTTTTGTAAACGGTTTGCTATGCATAACCATTATATTATGAGGACCCAAACCAGGATAAAAATTAACTGCGCAATCTGATATTTGATTCTGAAGGGCGTTTAAGTAATTTTTAGATTCTTTGCAGGACAAGTGACCCGCGGTATAATCTTTCATTACCATATCGTTATGGCTAGCTTGGAGGGTCACAAAATCACAGCATAACGGAATTTCTCCATCTTTAAGGTTTAGTCCTATTGCCAGTGCATCAAAATATGCTGGGCCAATATCATTTTTTTCGGGATCGTAACCCAAAAGAGAAAGATAGGATATCTCGTTCCCAGTTTGACAGTTTTCAGGAATAGTTTGTACCGACCCAGAAATGCCTTCCTGAACCATTCTATCTAGGTTGGGTGTATCAGCAAGCTGCAATGGAGTCTTATTTTCTTTTTCTGCAATAGGCCTATCTGTAAGGCCATTGGCAATTAAAACCAAATATTTCATTTTTAAACCAAATTTAGATGGGTAGTTAGTGGCTTGAGGAGTCTTCTAAATTATATCTTATCTTTATAAAAATTTCACACATAAACGCTTAAAAAACAATGAAAAAGAAAATATTCTTAAATTAGATGTACGAGGGATAGATGAAACCAGTTTTTCAGACGTACAATAAAAGAAGTCTTGTTTATAGGATATCCAAAATTTTTTAATACAGCCCCAATCACTAGAGCTAATTCATTGGAACATAAGGGGAAATTCAATAGACCAAGGAACGCGGCTATGATACTTTATAGTACTTTGACACATAACCTCCTCGATATGAGCATTAAAAAATTCTAACATGCATAATATAAATGATATCTGTAAGGATGGTGGGTCTTTGCCCTTAAGTACAAAAGGAAACTTAAGAGTTGTCTTTTTGGGGGTTGGTTCGGCTTTTACCAAGCGTAACCGTCAATCGAATTTTTTAATCATACAGGGGGATTATCATGTTTTAGTAGATTGTGGCACTCTTGGGCCATTAGCCCTTGATGATGTAGGCTTAAGCGTCAGTAAAGTTCAGTGTTACTTACCTACCCACAGTCATGCCGACCATATTGGTGGTTTTGAGGAAGTTGCATTAGTTAACCGCTATATTTCAAGCTCATCAAAGAAACCTAAAATGATTGTCCCAAAAGAGTATCAAGATTTGCTTTGGAATAAGAGTCTTGCAGGGGGAATTGAATTTTGTGAGACCAAAGAGGGGCAGCCACTCCAATTAAAAGATTTTTTTGATATTCTTTGTCCAAAAAAAATGGAATTACTTGGAAGGCAACTATGGTCTTACCAGTATGGCCCAATGGAATTGATTCTCATGCGCACACTTCATATCCCAGATTCTGCAATTAGAATGGACGACGCTCAATGGTGCTGCGGTATCTTGATAAATAGGAAAGTGTGGATTTCAGGAGATACAATGTTTGATAAGAATTATTCAACTCAGTTTTCACAGCTATCAGAGGTAATGTTCCACGATTGTCAAATGTTTCAAGGAGGTGTTCACGCTTCCTATCGCGAACTGATGACGCTTCCCGACAAGATACGTTCTAAAATATATTTATATCATTATAATGATAATTGGGATGATCCAAAAACTTGGATTGAAGATTCAGATGACTTTACAGGTGATCCCGTCAAAGACGGTTTTCTAGGTTGGGCAGCTCAGCAGGTGGCTTACGATTTTAAATAATTTGAGTGTTTAGTAGTCAGTTCAATTATTAAAATCAGGCAACAGACACTTACTATATTAGTCACTTTTTAATATGATTTGTTTTGTTTTCAATATTTTTCTCACCCACCTCAAAATAGGTCCGCTATAGCTTCATTTAACTAATTCTTCTAGGAACAATAAATCTATAATTTTTTAAATAGGTATCGTATCTTCTTCTTCATACAGGAAGAGATTGAATAATATGTGTTCAAGAATTCATGAATGGTGAATGAGCCAGTATTATAGGACCTTTATGGTGTGGGAATTCTAAACAAACTGTGGCATGTAAAAATATTTATAACGAACGGGGGCACACATCTTGTGGAAATTATTAGAACACTAAAAATCAAGCAAGGGGAATTTGTTCGATTGCGTGGTATTACAATTTACCTTTTGGTTCTATCGAGAGATATGCTGAGAGTTAATGGAGAGAAATTATGATTGTGTTAACAGGTGGGGCAGGTTTTATTGGTAGCGCTATCGCCCAAGAATTAAATAAAAGAGGAAGAATTGACCTAATTATAGTTGATGATATAGAC
>Ga0209252_1001788_pt1 | contig 13582 bp, 15 predicted proteins | sample SaaInlV_135m_DNA_3_FD_184673 | JGI IMG/M metagenome (GOLD analysis project Ga0209252, IMG submission 184673) | Marine microbial communities from expanding oxygen minimum zones in the Saanich Inlet - Saanich Inlet SI074_LV_100m_DNA (SPAdes) (version 2) | ecosystem: Environmental > Aquatic >... | reverse complement strand
TGTAAATGCAATTGGAGTATTACAAGTTCCTGCAATTATTTCTATTTGGGATGATGCTTATGGAATATCTGTTTCGAATGAAGTGCAAATGACAAAATCAGATGTTTCTACTGTGTTGTCTGGATTCCAGAATGATGAAAAAGGGGCTGGTTATGATATCGTAAAAGTAAAAGGATGGGATTACCCTTCTTTAGTTTCTGCATATGAAAAAGCAGAAAAATTAGCTAGAGAAAAACACATTCCTTCAATTATTCATGTTGTTGAAATGACACAACCTACAGGTCATTCTACTTCAGGTTCTCACGAACGATATAAAAGTAAAGAAAGACTACAATGGGAACAAGATTTTGATTGTATAAAGAAGTTTCAAGAATGGATCATAGAAAGTAACATTGCAACTGCTAATGAATTAGATGTAATTGATAAAGAATCTATAGATACAGTAAAAAAACAAAAAAAGGAAGCTTGGGAAGAATATCAATCTCCTATAAAATCAGAATGGAAAGAACTTTTAGAAATTTTTAATTCTATTGATGTTAAGCTTAATATTCCTGAGATTGCAGATTGGATTCAAGATTTAAATCAGTCGGCAATGTTTGGTATTTTCAGAAGAGATTTTCTTTCAAAAGCGAGAACTCTTTTAGGAATGATTGTAAATGAAGATATTCCTGAGAAGGGAACTTTACGTGATTTCATTAACAAAATAAATTCTGAGAATCATGAAAGGTATAATACTAAGTTATATAATAATACATCAACTTCAGTTCATAATGTGTCAGAAGTAAAGCCAACTTATGATTCAAATGCAGAAGAGGTAGATGGTAGAATCATTATCCGAGATAATTTCCATCATATGTTCGATGCAATACCAGAAGCAATGATATTTGGAGAGGATGTTGGTAAGATTGGTGGAGTAAATCAAGGTTGCGAGGGATTACAAGATAAGTTTGGTGAAACAAGAGTTGCAGATACAGGTATTAGGGAGGCAACTATTATTGGTCAAGGTATTGGGCTTTCCTTGAGGGGATTAAAACCAATTGCAGAGATGCAATATTTGGATTATGTGATTTATGGTTTTCAGTCTATGGTTGATGATATTTCATCTTTATATTACAGAACACATGGTGGACAAATAACTCCGTTAATTATCAGAACTAGAGGGCATAGACTAGAGGGTATTTGGCATTCAGGATCTCCAATGGGAATGTTGTTGAACGGTACAAGAGGAATGTATTTATGTGTGCCAAGAGACATGACAAGAGCTGCAGGATTCTATAATACCTTAATGCAATCAAATGACCCAGCAATGGTAATTGAATGTTTGAATGGATATAGAGTAAAAGAAAAATTACCTAATAATATTGGTGAATTTAGAGTTCCTCTAGGAAAAGTAGAAATCACTAAAGAAGGTTCTGACATTACTTTAGTAACATATGGTAGTACTTGGAGGATAGTGACGGATGCAGCTAATCAATTAGAAAGATCTGGAATTTCTTGTGAGGTAATTGATACACAGACTTTAGTTCCTTTTGATTTGACCCACGATATTTCAGAAAGCGTAAAGAAAACAAACCGTTTATTAGTTATAGATGAGGATGTTCCTGGTGGAGCGTCAGCTTATATTTTACAAAATATTATAGAAGAACAAGACGCATATAACTATTTGGATTCTGAACCACAAACTTTAGCTGCAAAAGCACACAGACCACCATATGGAAAAGATGGAGATTACTTTTCAAAACCTTCTACAGATGATGTTTTTGAGAAAGTGTATGGAATGATGAATGAAGTAAATCCATCTAAATTTCCATCTTTGTATTAAATGAAAACAACTACTGAATCCGACTCTAATTATGACAGTCTGGAAGGGATGACCACTTCAGACTTACTTAAAAATATAAATAGAGAAGATAAAACAGTAGCTCATTCGATAGAGAAACAGATTCCTCAAATTGAAAAATTAGTAAATGCAATTGTTCCTAAAATGAATGATGGGGGTAGATTGTTTTATATTGGAGCAGGAACTTCCGGTAGGTTAGGAATTGTAGATGCTTCTGAATGCCCTCCAACTTTTGGTGTGGATCATGGATTGGTAATAGGATTGATGGCAGGTGGAGATAAAGCTATGAGAAAGGCAGTGGAATTTGCAGAAGATAACAGTAATTTGGGATGGGAAGATTTACAATCTCATAAAATTAACCAAAATGATGTTGTAGTTGGAATTGCCGCTTCTGGAACAACTCCTTATGTAATTGGTGCGCTTAAACAATGTCAAAAGGAAGATATAACAACCTCTTGTATAGTTTGTAATTCAAGCAGCTCTCTTTCTGAAGTTTCTGATTTTCCAATTGAAATAGTTGTTGGTCCTGAATTTGTAACAGGAAGTACTCGTATGAAATCAGGTACTGCTCAGAAATTAGTTCTAAATATGATATCTACCTCTGTAATGATAAAACTAGGGAAAGTAAAAGGGAATAAGATGGTAGATATGCAACTTTCAAACAATAAATTAGTAGATAGAGGAACTAAAATGATAATGAAAGAAATTGGAGTGAACTATGAAACTGCCAATAATCTTTTAGAAAAACATGGTTCTGTAAGGAATGCAGTAGATAATTATAATGGATAAAGAAAAACTTATAAAAGGAGGAATGTGGCTGTCAGGTTTTGCTATATCTGTACTGTTGTCGGCAATTTGTTTTCATATAGGTTTTAATAATGAACGAAAGGCAGATGATTGGACTTTCATAATAATAGGATTATTGTTAGTTCCGATAATTTTCTTTTTTGCTTATAAAGGGTTTAAACTTATTTTAGATTCTATTTTTGATAAGTAGATTTATTTGCTCGTGTCATTTGTCTTTTTCCAGGAGGTCCATCTAAAGAGATTACTTCAAATCCTACAGACTTTAAAGTTCTTCTAAATATTCCCTTAGCACAATAAGTTACTAAAAAACCATCTTTATTTAGCAGGTCGAAACATTTCTCAAAAACCTCTGTAGTCCACATTTCCGTTTGTTTTTCTGGAGAAAACGCATCAAAGTAAATAATATCAAATTTCTTTTTAGAAATGAAGTTCTGTATTTTCTTTTGAGTTTTATAAAGAGTAAAATTTTCTGAAATAAACACTTCTTCTTCCCAATTAGATGTATGTAATTCTAGAAAAGTATCGGAATCAGAATTTATAAGGGTATGAAAATTAAGTTTGTTGTATATTTCAGAAGAAATAGGATATGGCTCCAAAGATGTGTAATGTATCTTTCTGTGTTTAATATTTTTTAAAGTTAGTAGAGTATTCAATCCTGTTCCGAAACCCATTTCAAGAATATTTATGTTTTTTTTTCGATGGGAGAGAAGACCACTATTGATAAAAACATGGATGGCTTCAGAAATAGACCCATGAACGGAATGATAGGTTTCGTTTAAATCTGGAACAAAAAGTGAATGAGAACCATCTTTTGTTATGATGAGTTCTTTCTTCATTTCACTTTTTTATTTTAAGTTTTCGTATTCTTTTTACTGGCCCTGGACAAATTTGCTGATGGCAATTTATACACGACTGAATCATGTTATTGTAAAGTGTTGCTTTATCATTTTCAGTATTTATAAGTTCTTTAACAGAGTAAATGTAACTTTCAGTAAAGGCGGTGTATAGCCCATCATCTCTTAAATTTACTTCTGTTGGTACGGCTGTATGAAGTTTCTTAAATTCAATAAAAAATTCAATTTCCTCTCCATTTATTATTTGTTTTTTTACTTTTTCTGTGTTTTCAACCAAATCTCTCATTAATATAGCTAATTCACTATCTTTATTTGGGTAGTTTGTTGATTCTTTTTTGTTTTGTGCTGTAGTTCCTTGATAAGAAAAAAGAGAATACGCAATAATACATAGTACTAATATTTTTAAACCTAATCTCATTTTAAGATAACTCCTGTTGCTTCTGATATGCTATATGCAATAATTGGCTTAGTAATAGCATCTATTACTTCTTGTGTTTCTCCAGCATCTTCTGCTTTGTGTTTTAACCACCTTACTGTTTGCATTTCAATTTTTGCCATACCCTCAATAATTGCTGTAGTTCCTGCTGCATCTAATGGCATAAAAAATCCGTAATCCATAAATCTTACAAATAATGTTTCTTCTCCATCAAGATTTACATCCATCCAACATCCTTTTTTACTACACACTTCTGATATAACACCCTCTACTTTTACCATAGCAGAATCTTGTGTTTCTAGTAAGGAAATTAACTCTTTTCCACTTATAACTCCTTCAGTAGTCATTTTAGAATCTCCATAAATAGTATATTCTTTTTCTGTGTTCGATTGTGCTTGTGAGACGGATAAAAAGGCAGTAATACAGAATAATGTGTATATTATTTTTTTCATTGTTTTAATTTTTTTATTTTGCAATTATAGAGGTTATTTTTCTATAACACAGCAATTTAGAATACAATATCTTCTGATTATAACTATTTTTTTAAGTTTTAATTGAGATTATCTCAATTTTTTTTTTATTTTTGACGTATACTTTTGTTAATACTTAATTAAAAAACCTCTTTTGTTATGAAAAAATTACTACTTTTTACTTTAGCAACCGCTCTTTCCATGTCTTCTTACTCGACTCACTTAATGGGTGGGCAAATTGTAACGTCATATTTAGGAACAGATTCTTTAGGATCTCATTATGCCGTAGAACTAACAGCTTATAGGGATACAATAGGGATTCCTATGGTTACAAGTGCTGTTTTCTATGTAAGTGAACTTGATACTTCAGGGAATTGGAACTCCTTATTTAGCTCAACTGTTAGTTATGATACAACTTCTGGTAATTTATTTTTACCAGTTCAATCTGCTTATGGTGTAGAAGTTTATATTTATAACGACACCATAACGTTACCCGGAGACGGATATTATTCGATTAGCTATGAAGAATGTTGTAGAAATGGAGCTATTATAAATATGTCAAATCCTCTCAGTGAAAGTATGAGATTAACGACTTACTTTACATCTGATAGTTTGAATCCTAATTCTTCGGCTTCTTATTTATCTCCGCCAGTAGCTTATTTACCTGCTGATACTCTTTGGTCATATAATCCTCTTCCTTTTGATCCTGATGGAGATTCATTAGTTTGGAGTTTAGTTACTCCTCTTGGATTAACATCAATGGTGAACGGATACGAATATCTTTCTGATAGCATCTATTCTAATCCTTCTGGTATTTTTACATTAGATTCTGTTACAGGATCATTAAGCTGGAGTGCTAGTCTTGTTGGTAATTTTGAAGCTTCATTCTTAATTGAAGAATATAGAAATGGAGCTAAAATTGGAGAAATGAGAAGAGATATGCAGTTTATTGTTGTTCCAGACACTTTAAATTCAATGCCTCAGGTTTCTAATATGCAATCCGTACCAACAAATTCTGGAGGTTATCCTTATGTAAAAATAAATCCAGGACAAAATTATCAATTACACTTAATAGCTAATGATGCAGATGTAAATGATGTTTTAGATATGGAAGCTTATGGAGCTCCATTTAACTTTTCTGTTTCTCCTGCTTCTCATTCTGTTTCTCTTACTGGAAATGGAAATGAAATTGAAGGTGTTTTTAGTTGGACTCCAGATATTACTCATCTTAGCCCAATTCCGTATATAGTAGTTTTTCGAACTACAGATTTCTTCTTCTATTATGATGAAACTATACAATTTGAAGTTACATCAGAAGTATTGTCTTTAACTAACATTGAAGGAATAGAAATCTCAAATATTTATCCAAATCCAGCAAATAACAAGTTGTTTATCCCAATTTCATTAGATAGATCAGATAATGTTTCTATTGAAATCTATAATATGATTGGTGTAAAAATCTCAGAGAATAATATGAATTTAGGTACTGGTAATCATATGATTATGAAGGATATTGATTTGAACTCAGGGCAATATATTGTTGTTATAAGAGATAAAAACGGAACAGCAATTAATACACAACAACTAGTTATAGTTAAATAAAAAGATCTTTTTTTATAAATTTAATATAGAAGAGGGGGTTTTTCCCCCTCTTTTTTTTATATTTTTGCAAAATAGAGAATCTTAACGCAGAAAGATATATGAAGATTTTAAAAACAAGTAATTCTAGAATAGATTCAACAGATTTTTCAAATTTACCATTCGGAAGAATTTTTTCGGATCATATACTTATATGTAGATATAAAAATGGTAGTTGGGGAGAGTCTGAAATTCGACCTTATGGACCTATAGATATGATGCCTGGGACTCAGGTTCTACATTATGGACAATCTGTTTTTGAAGGGATGAAGGCATTTAAGAATTCTGATGATGAGGTATTACTTTTTAGAAAAGAAGATAGCTTCAGAAGAATTAATAAGTCGGCTGAAAGGTTGTATATTCCTCAGATTCCGAAAGATATTTTTATAGAAGGTTTAGAGAGTTTAATTGCTATAGATTCTGATTGGTGCAAGAAAGATGAAGAATATTCATTATATATCCGTCCATTTGTTTTTGCATCTGGAGAGTGTATTAAAGCTTCTGCTTCAGATGAATATACATTTATGATTATTACATCTCCTACTACACGATATTATCCATCAGATATAAATGTTGTAGTTGAACAGCATTATACAAGAGCTTCTAAAGGTGGAGTTGGATATACTAAAGCAGCTGGAAATTATGCTGCATCTTTCTATCCTACTAAATTAGCAAACGCTAAGGGGTTCACACAAGTTATATGGACAGATTCCGTAGATCATAAGTATATTGAGGAGTCTGGAACCATGAATATCTGGATAAGAATTAATGACACACTTATTACACCTGACCTTTCTGATACTATATTAGGAGGATTTACTAGAGATAGTCTTATTACACTTGCTCGGGATAATGGAATTAAAGTAGAAGAACGAAAAATTTTAGTAAATGAGGTAATTGAGGCGCATAGTAATGGAATATTAAAAGAAGTGTTTGGAACTGGAACAGCAGTTACAGTAGCACCTATCAAATCTATTACTGTTGGTGATCAAAAAATCGAAATAGAAAGTCAAATAAATAGTTACGCTTCTAAATTAAAAAAGGATTTACAAGGAATTCAGAATGGTTCTATTAAGGATGTTTATGGATGGACTACAAAAGTAAATTCAGTAATGAGTAGTCAATAATATTTTATCTTTTTAACACCATTTTATAGTGCATAATATTTGCTTCTACAAATAAATCTCCTTCTTTTTCAAACCCCATTTTTTCATAAAAAGGTATTACATCTAATTGAGCATGCATATAAATATTCCCTTTAAATTTGGACAAATCTTCTAGAATTGCTTTTAAAACAATATGTCCATATCCATTAGATCTTTTATTTTTCAATACAGCAAATCTTTCTAATTTGTATCCGTTTTTAGTTTCTCTGTGACGAGCAGTTGCTACAGCCTCTTTGTTCTCAAACACTAAAAAATGAGTAGATTCTTCTTCAAATTCCCATTCGATATCTTCAGGGCAATTTTGTCCAATTACAAAAACTTCATACCTAATATTATGAGCTATTTTCATAAGCTCTGTATTCTCAAATTGGAATTTACGTATCTTAATCATTTGCGTTTGTTTTTGATGTAAAAATATGTATTTTTGTTCAAACAATTAAAAATTTCAGTTATGACAAAAAATATATTATTTTCTCTTGTACTTAGTTTCTTTACAATTATTTCTTTCTCACAAAAAACGGTAGAGGTAAATACAGATGCTTCACGTTTAATGTGGACAGGATCTAAACTTACTTCTAGTCATCAAGGAGAGATTAACTTAAAATCAGGTGCGCTGGAGATTAAAGATGGAAAATTAGTAGGAGGGACGTTTGTAATTGACATGACTTCTATAAAAAACACAGATATTGAGGATGAAGAATATCGAACTAATTTAGAAAAACATTTAAAAGATGAAGATTTCTTTGGAGTAGACAAACATCCAGAGTCTAGACTAAAAATTACAAAAGCAATACCGAATAAAATTAATCCAGAAAGTTACAAGATAACAGCAGATTTAACAATTAAAGAAATTACACATTCTATTACTTTTGGTGCTAACATTAGAATTGATAATGACGCGTTTTTAGCAACATCTATTATAAAATTTGATAGAACAAAATGGGATATAAAATATAATTCCAAATCATTTTTTGAGGATTTAGGAGATTATATGATCTTAGATGAAATTGAGTTGAAATTATTTTTACTTTCTGAAAAATAATAACTATGAAAAAAATACTTATTATTTTAGGAATATTTATTTCAACACTATCTTTTTCTCAGGTTGATAATCAAACTATTGTTGCTAGGTACATGGAGTTTTATGAGTATAATTCATATTCAAATGAATTTGAGGAGATATCTGCTCAGTGGGTAGAAACTATAATGGATTTTGATGATGATTATTATGATATAAGTATTGATGGATCGGATTTTAATAGAGTGTATTGGGAGTTTGAAGAGAGAGATAAAGATTTAGGAGACATTTATTATACCCAAGATGAATTGAAATTTATCTTTAACTATGATGAACAGAAAATATACTTTTATTCAGAGTATGATGATGGTATAGAGTTGTATACAGAAATTATTGTATTAAGTAAAATTTCAAAAAAATAATTTTTCTATTTCATTAGCTAACATTTCTGCACTATTAGGATTGTTCCTAAACCATAGTTCTGGTTCAATTAATTCTAACTCACTTAATGATGGTTGATTATTATTATCATAAACGATATCAACTCTAGCGTAAATAGGAGAGAAAGGACAATTTTCAATACATTCTTCTGCAAACTTTATTTCTTCAAATGTAGTTTCATATTTTTCTACTGTACCTCCATGATCATCCTGTACACGAAAATCTCCTTTTTTTGCAATCTTTTTCACTGCATGGGTATATTTACCTCCAATCATTATTAAAGAGATTTCTCCATTAATTGTAATGTCATTTAAGAATTCTTGAAACAACATACCTTCTTCACTAATTAACTCTTCGAAGATCTTTTCATGATTTAAACAATTGTCTGGAGTAATCCGATATGTGTGTCTGGCAGCACCAGAAACGGCAGGTTTTATTACCGCTTCTGTCCAATTTGTTTTATCAAATAGTTGTTTAAGTGTTATCTTATCTCCTTTTTCTATAAATAGAGTAGGAGCAATATTTATGTTATTGTTGTGTAAGTCTTGCAGATAGTGTTTGTCAATATTCCAACGGATAATGTCAGCAGAGTTGATGAATGTAGTTTGATGTTTAGTTTTTTCTAACCAACTAAAGAATTCATTAAATCTTTCAAAATAATCCCAAGTAGTTCTGAAGATAGCGTGTTTTGTATTAGTCCAATCAAATTCAGGGTCTGCCCAATCTTTTTTTATAACTTTTAATCCTTTGTTTTCTAATGCAGTTTGCAATAATTGATCTTCTAATAAAACTTGATCAGTGTACCAATCTGTTTTTTTTGGATTTACATATCGGTGGTCAGTTAAGATTACAACATCATACATTAGTTATCTCTATCTTCAAAGTTTTCTTTATTTTTTTCCTCTATTCGGTTAAAAATAAAATAAATAAAAATGGATATGAAAATAAGAAATGGTAAGAATTCCATTATTTTAGTTTTACGGCAGTTCCGTAAGCTAAAATTTCTGCAGTGCCCTGCATTATCATTGCGGTTGTTAGTCGGACATTAATAATTGCATCTGCTACCATGCGATTTGCGTCTTCTATCATTCTTTGCATTGCTTGTTCTCTGCTTACCGCTTGTAATCTGGTGTATTCTGAGATTTCTCCTCCTACAATATTTTTTAGTCCAGCAAAAATATCTCTGCCAATATTTCTAGCTCTTACTGTACTTCCTCTAGCAATTCCTGAGATTTCATAAATCTCTTTATTTGGTATTGTGTCTGTTGTTGTAACAATCATTTTATGTAATTTTTATTTATTCAAAGTTATTATTTTTTCTACAGTTGCATCATCATAAATATATAAAAGTAGAGTATTGTTTGTTAGATTAGTTTCTCTTCCCAAAATATCTGTTATTCTTACTAGATGTTTATCTTTCTTGGTTTTATTATCTATTGATACATTTGTTCCAATTAATCCATTGATATCATATCTCGAGAAGAATTTCCATATCTCTAAAGATGCATTAATGTCATAATTTGTAACTCCACTTGAGAAATTAGATCCTGGCCAAGTATGTCCTCCTCCTATTACTTTAAATAATTCAGTTGTAACATCATTATCTCCGTTAGTATAAATAATATGTTCAACCGTGCTCCAGTCTCCTAAGACTAAATCTGGAATAACTGTTGTATCAGCTGTTGAACTACAATTATTGTAATCTCTCCAATATTCTAAACCACTAATAATACTATTAAAAGGAACGGTAGAGTCAGCCGTTCCATGAATCTCCATTACTGGTGTTGGATGAGTAGGATTACATATTGTTTCGGTATATTGAGACATTGCTCCTGTAACAGAAGCTATTGCAGCTATCTTATCGCTCATAGCGCAAGATAGATAATAACTCATATATCCTCCATTTGACATTCCAGCACTATATACCTTATCTAGATCAATACTATATTCTAAGGTCAATTTCTGATGTAACTCTTCAATAAATCCAATGTCATCTACAGAACTTTGTCCAATATTCCAATGTGTCAATCCTATATTATCTAATAAACCTTGAGGATGTACAATTATAAAATTTGATGTATCAGCAATTGGTCGAAAATCTGCATGCCACATTGTAGTATATGCTGTTCCAGTTAATCCATGAAAGTTAAATACTAAAGGAACATCAACTAATGGGTCGTATGAATCAGGTACATATGTGATATATTGTCTATAAACACCATCATGAAAAATACTATCATATACCGTTTGTTGTGAGAATCCTGTCAAAGGTACACATAGTAATAGTAGTAATAGTTTTTTCATTTTATTCCTTTATATATTTTTCTCCATTATCAAAATCAATTGTTGTTCCATCATCATTATCTTCATCTAAGAGTATATTCTTATATTGACCATCTTCAAATAATCCTTCTATGATTCTTCCATCAGATAGAGTATATACTCCTTCTCCGTGTGACTTACCATCTTTCCATTCTCCTACATATTTTTCTCCATTTGCATAAGTACAAGTACCTTGTCCTGTTTTTTGATTATTGATAAATTCTCCTACATATTTATCTCCTTTATTATCACCTTCTCCCCAAGTATATGTTCCCTGACCATTATGTTTGCCATCTCTCCATTCTCCTACATATTTATCTCCTTTATTATTACCTTCTCCCCAAGTATATGTCCCTTTTCCATTAAAGAAACCATCTCGAAAATCTCCCACATATTTATCTCCTTTAGTATTTGTGAAAGTTCCTTGCCCGTGATATCTTCCATCCTTAAATTCTCCCACGTATTTAAGTCCATTTGGAAAAACATAAGTTCCTTTTCCTGTATATCCACTATTCATCATTTCTAAAGTTATTTCTTTAGAAAGACTATCTTCTGTATTATTCCCTTCATTTACTGCAATTTCTGCTGCATCATTACCCTTCTCTTCATTCTTCTTCCCACAAGAGAACATCAAAGGCACACATAGTAATAGTAGTAATAGTTTTTTCATTTTGTTTTATTCAATGGTTATCTTTCTCTCAATTTTTCCATCTTCAAATATATTAAATAATAATTTGTTCTTTCCTGTATTATTCTTTCTTCCTAATATGTCAATTGAATTTATAATTTTCTGATTTACATTTTTATTGTCAATTCCAACAAAATTTAATGGTATTAATTGAATGTCCTCAATAGTTGTTGTATTATTTAATACAGAAACATTTATTGTTTTTGAGTGATATCCACTTTTACTAAAAGTAACATTATAATTTCCTTGATATAAATATCTGTGATAATTTCCAATTGGCAGATTAGAATACACATGAGAACTGTCTATATCATGACCAGTAATTTCTACTTTAGCTTTTAGAGGATTTCCTGTTATACTATCTGTTACAATTCCTCTTAATCCAAATAAGGATTGTTCCATATAATTTAATAAGGAAGGATAATTTGCATCCCATAAATCTGGTAAGTCATTCGGATTAGGTGTTTTCTCATCTGAAAGTTCTAGGGTAAATTCTCTGCAATATTTAAAATAATTCATGTAATCTTGTCTTCCTCCATTAACTTCATACCAATCGTATCCATTAGTAATACCATTATTCTGAGAGTTAAAATATCCGTTGCCACTATTTGTCTGGCAACTATCAGCATATTCTGTAGAAACGTATTGCCACCAATTATCGTCTGCTGTTAAAATACTCCATGTTTCCCAGGGGTAATTACAAACTTCAGCTCCAGCATGCATATTTGCAGCCATATTAAAATTGATGCTATCAGCTAATCCTAAGAAGATGTTTGTTTCCTCTTGATAGGGATTTACATCAGGATGAGGACCATCTTCTGGATCAGGGTAATTTCTATTCAGATCCACCCAATTAGAATTGTATCTTGTTGCAGACCAAACATCTTGATTTCCTCCAAAATAAGCTCCATCAGGATTTGTAAGAGGGTTGATCCAGATATCAATATTATTTACTAAATCCGTTAATCTAGCATTGTCATTATATCCATTTAATATATAATCAATCAATCTTAAACTTAAAACATATCCTGATAATTCATCTCCATGCATAGATGAAGTATATAAAAATGAAGGTTCATCTTCTTTTTGTCCTACATTGTCAGAAATCTGTACAATAACTATCTCTCTACCCGAGTTAAGTGTTCCTAAATGATGTGTTTTACAGATATCAGGAAAGGAATCTGCAAAGGAAGTCATCATATCTATGTATTGCTGATAAGTAGGGTAGTAATCCCAATTATTTTTACTTCCTTTTGTAAAATTGAGAGATTCTTTCTTAATTATTGTATAATTAACATCTAATCTCAGAAATTTAGAGAACTCATTTTTATTAGCATATGCATAAGCTATTTCATCAGTTGTTTTATGATCAATAGAGATAATTTTAGAGAGGTTATTTAATTGACTCTTATTTTTGTACTGAAAAGAAAAATAAACTTCCCCTTTTTCAGAAAATAAATCATCTATATTTTGGGATAAACTTATGTAAGGAAGTAATAATAAAAGAATTTTTTTACTCATCTTTACCCTCAAGATATGGACATTTCTTTTCATCTTCATGAATTAATTTTGAACTATTACAAGCGGTCAGAATTAATGTAAAGCATAAAGAGATTATAAAATATTTTATGATACTTTTCTTCAATTGATTATTGATTCTAATTATTAAACTTTTTTAAAGTTTCTTTTACCGCATTTTTATGAATAGTAAAAGTCATCATTTTTAATTTTACAAAATCTTCATGATAAAAGTAGTAACCGGGAAAGTTTCCGTTTCTACTACCTGATCCACTATCTTTTATAAGAAACCACCAATCACCCGCTTCATCAATCTTATAACCAATTAAATGAATAGCATGATCATCAGTAGTAGTTCCATTTGAAAAACGAAACTGACGAGCA
>Ga0209252_1001780_pt1 | contig 13606 bp, 9 predicted proteins | sample SaaInlV_135m_DNA_3_FD_184673 | JGI IMG/M metagenome (GOLD analysis project Ga0209252, IMG submission 184673) | Marine microbial communities from expanding oxygen minimum zones in the Saanich Inlet - Saanich Inlet SI074_LV_100m_DNA (SPAdes) (version 2) | ecosystem: Environmental > Aquatic > Marine... | reverse complement strand
TATTTTCAATTAAGGATTCAACACTTAAGTTTTACAACCAAAAGTAAGTATGGCGCACCCGGAGAGATTCGAACTCCCGACCCCTTGGTTCGTAGCCAAGTACTCTATCCAGCTGAGCTACGGGCGCTTAGATAAATAAAACAAAACACATAGTACCAGTGACTTATAAATTTTTCTTATTTTTCTTAATTTAAATTATTATGTTTGGATTTATTTGCCGTTGTTCGTATAATAAGTTTAGTTATGAAAGTTTCAAATACAATAAATCAGAAAAGTTCAATCAATCATCTCGAAACTTTAAAACTTCTGGAGAATATCAAAGAAGTTGAGGAAGTTGGATATACCGTCATACCACCAGAGAAGGTTGCTTCTGAAGAGCAACGCAAAAACATTCTGAATACCATCTTAAAAATTGCTGAAAAAAAAACTGGGAATGTTTTAGATCTCAGTGAGAATACTAATTCAGGAAAATATAAAGCTATTCCTCAAACGGAGAGTCAATTTGTTTTGTATTCATTATTGTTTGAAGATCCAATATTTGAAAAATGGCTTATGAATGAAGTAATTATATCTCTTTCATCTTATTTCCTTAATAACCAAGCTCAACTTTCAAGCATGTCATCTTTTATTAAATGGAAAGGTAAAAACTATAAAACCGCCATGGGTCTTCATGCTGACACTCAACCCTCTCCAAATAATAAGCTTCCAACTCAGTGGGTAGATGCTTGCAATAGCGTTTATTGTTTGACTGACTATACTAAAAAGGATGGGGCTCTTGCTGTAGTTCCCAGGTCACATAAGTTTGCAAGGCCACCTTCCTCAGCAAATGATTTTGATAGCAATAATGTTATTCCGATTGAAGCTCCTGCAGGATCATTAATTTTCTGGCACGGCAATCTTTGGCATGGCGCTTATCCCAAATTAACTGATGGCCTTCGAGTAAATTTAACAACCTTTATGACTCATAGAAGAATTAAAACTCAAGAGAGTATCAAGCATCAAGTTACGCAGGATATGCTTAAAAGAAATCCCAGCAAAGAATTTGCGAGAATGGTTGGTCTAAATGATTCCAATGGATTCAATGAAGATGGACCAGATATGAATGGGATTCTTAAATATGGTACAGAAGATCAGATGAAAAGATTTACTTTCAATGTTAAAGATCTATAGCAAGAGGAATATATGGATGGAATAAGTTTAGAAGTTTTATATGGCAAGCTATCTTCTATTTCAGAAGAAATGCAACTTGTAATATTGAAGTCAGCCCATTCAAGAATGGTAAATGAAGCTTGTGATGCAACCTCAGCTTTGCTGGATAGCTCAGGAAGAAATATTTCTCAAGCAGTTTCAATTCCTATTCATCTAGGCTGTTTAACAGTCCTTGGAAAACTTCTTGCGGATACTTTTCCTCAGGGTAAGGCTAAAGCTGGAGATTGTTATATAATCAATGATCCATATTCAGGAGGTACGCATCTTCCTGATATAGCAATTGCCACTCCTGCATTCCTTAATTCTAAATTAATTGGTTACGCAACAGTAATGATTCACCATCAAGATATAGGTGGCATGGTTCCTGGAAGCGCATCTGTTTATGCTCATGATCTTTATTCTGAGGGACTGAGATTACCGCTTGTAAAAATTATTGATCAAGCAAATCTGAATGATGATCTGATTGGATTAATGATGTCTAACAGCAGAACACCTCATACATTAAAAGGTGACTTATTTGCTCAAATTGCAGCAGGCTCAATGGGGGCTAAAAGGATGAGTGAGCTTGCTAATAATTACGGACTTGCCAGTCTTAAAGATGGGATAAATTCATTGTTAGACTATACGGAAAAGCTAACGCGTGCAGAAATTAAAAAAATTCCAGATGGCAAATACCAATTTGAAGATTGGGTTGACAATGATGGCTCCTTGGAAAGCATAAAGCCTCTAAAAATAGCCGTAGAGATGACAGTCAAGAAATCTGATATCTATTTTGATTTTACTGGGACATCCTCTCAAGTTAAAACTGCTATTAATAATGTGCCATCATCAGCAACATCGGCAGTAATGTTTGGAATTCGAACGTTAACGGGAGATGCATCCCCGGACAATGAAGGTGGCTTTAGACCAGTATCAATATATTTTCCTAAAGGCAGCATTGTAAATCCTTATTTTCCTGCCCCTGTTGCCTCAAGAAGTGTATCTTTAAGAAGAGTTGTTGACGTGATTCTTGGTGTTTTATCAAAGGCGTTGCCGCACAAATATCCTGCTGCTAATTGTGGGCAAGCATCAGTAATTTATTGTGGCACTACAAATGAACTTAACAATGAAACAATTGTTGGAGCAATAGGTGGGCCATGGATGGGCGGTATGGGCGCTAGACCAAATAAAGATGGGATTGATGCTACAGATCATGATGCATCTAATGTTTACCATGTTCCCTTAGAGGTTAGCGAGGCTGAATTGCCAATACGTTTTAACAGAATGGAATTATGGATGGATTCAGGAGGAGCTGGAAAGTGGAGAGGGGGCCTAGGATTTTATTCTGAAGTCGAATGGCTTAAAGGAAAAGCAGGAGCTTCTTTAAGAAGAGATAGACACAAATTTAAACCCTGGGGCTTGGCTGGAGGTCATTCTGGACCAGAGTGCTCAACTGCCCTAAAACGAAAACATTCTAAGAGCAAAGCTATTGCCGGAAAAAGTCAAATAGAATTAAGGGCAGGTGATATCCTACAACTTTGGACTACTGGTAGCGGTGGGCACTCTAACCCCCTGCTAAGGGACCCATTGTTGGTATTGGAGGACTTTTTAGATAAAAAGATATCAAAGAAATCTGTGCTTAACACCTATGGAGTTGTAATACAAAATAAGACACTTGATGCTGCTGCAACTAAAGCAAAACGCAAGAAATTAAAAAATAAAGTTGCTTAAATATTTTAATAGTCTCAGTGAGCATAAGTACTATGCTTGGTATGTAGTAGCTGTCCTCATGTTTGCTTACACAGTTGCATTTATTGATAGACAGATATTAAGCCTATTAATTCAACCAATAAAAGAGGATCTCGGCGTAACTGATACTCAGATTGGTTTATTGGCTGGGTTAGCATTTGCAATTTTTTATTCATTTATTGGCATTCCAATCGCCAAACTTGCAGATACAAAGAATCGTGTCTCAATAATCTCTGTTGGCGTAGCCTTATGGACGCTAATGACAGCCTTATGTGGCTTGACAAAAACTTATTTCTTTCTATTCCTAGCCCGGATCGGGGTTGGAGTTGGGGAGGCAGCCTTATCTCCTGCAGCATACTCAATGATTGCTGATTATTTCCCTAAAGAAAAGCTTGGTAGAGCTATAAGCATTTATGTTATCGGGCTATATTTGGGAGCTGGGATTGCTATGCTTGTAGGCAGCGCTGTAATATCAATTGTTTCCACCATGCCTCCAATATTTCTTCCAATGTATGGGGTTATCAAGCCTTGGCAGCTCACATTTCTTCTTGTTTCTATCCCAGGCATCCTTGTTCTATTACTATTACTCACGATTAAAGAGCCCTCTAGAATAAATAATTCTAATTTATCAAATATTGAAAACACCTCATTTAAAGATGTTGTAATTTATTTATGGAAATTAAGAAAAATATTCATAAATCTTAATATAGGAATATGTATTAATGGAGCAGTAATTGCAGGATTTATGGTTTGGATTCCTGAATGGCTTAGAAGAACATTTGAAGTCAATATTGTTGATGCTGGTTTGATATATGGATTAGCTCTTTTAATATTTGGATCCATGGGACCTTTTTTAGGAGGATGGATATCTGATTATTTAGCTAAAAAGAATTATCACGATGCTCCGATGAGAACCGTTTTGTATGCAGCAATAATCACAGTTCCATTTGCTGCTTTAATGCCGCTTGCACCAAATCTTGAAGTTGCTATTTTACTTCTGTGTATTGTGACCTTACTTTTCTCTGTGCCTCAAGGCTTACCGCCAGTAGTTATGCAACTTATAGCCCCAAATCATATGAGAGCTCAAACTACAGCAATTTTTATGCTTTTCAGCAATCTTTTTTCTTATGCATTTGGCGCTGCAATTATCGCAGTCATAACAGACTATATTGGTTATGAGGCAGCTTTAAAATATGCAATGTCTATTGTTAGTATATGCTTGATTCCCATAGGCTCTTATTTCGTCTACCTGACGTTAAAACCCATGCGCGATTTTGATGAGTCAATTAAAGGAGCCGACCATAATTAATTCAAGAACTCTGAATAACAAAATCTTGTAAAGTAACTATAGATAAAATCTATTAACAGATTAATTCTATATACCTGAAATACCTGAAGCTTATAAAAATAAAGGGGTCAACAAGACCCCTTTATTTTTTATCAATAGACTCTAGAATCTATAGTCAAGACTGATACCATAAGTTCTAGGCATACCAGTTACATAAACACCCCAACCAGTATTACCACTAGCCCCAAGTGTATCCATTATGTATACATCATCGGTAAGATTTTTACCCCATAATGATATTGTGGTTTTATTGTCTGCTAACTTCCAAGCTATTCTAGCGTTTAACAGCTTATTAGTAATTTTTAACATTGGAATATTAACCACTTCTTTGTAATGATCTCCTTCATAAACATAATCAACAAAGACATTCATGGAGCCACCTGTACTTAGAGGCACCTCATAATCCATTGCAATGTTATAGTTAATTTCAGGAGCATTTGGTAATTTTCGTGCTGAGTTACCTAATGGACCATCAAAATTAACTCCTGGATCATTATTATCTGTGTTTAATTTACCGAGACCTATCTGCCATTCCAAATTATCTGTAGCCATGTAGTTAAATTCAGCTTCAAATCCAGAGACATCTGCTTCCGCAAGGTTTGTTAAAAAGTTTAAAACCAATCCATCATCAGTATCCCTGGCAGTCGCAGCCTGAAGTCCTATGTATGAGTAATTAAATATTGCAGCATTAAATGTAGCTCTGCCTTCTAAAAGAGTTGCTTTATAACCTACTTCTATAGATTCAACTTCCTCTTCCTTAAAAGGTTTATAGAGTCTTGGATTAGTATTTAATCCGCCATTGATGCCACCAGGTTTATAGCCAGTAGCTAAACTTGCATACCATAAGGTATCTTCATTAGGCTTATGATTGATTGCTGCTTTCCAAGTAAAAGCATTTTCATCTAAACCACACGGATTAACAAATTCATTAGGGCAAGAAGCTAGAGTTGCAGCAGGCTCGGCGGCTGGATAACCAAATGCTATTCCAACTTGAGAGACCATATTCATTTTATCGTTTAAGTATCTTCCGCCAAATTCAACAGATGTTTTGTCTGATAGCTCCCATATACCTTGTGCATATATAGAACTATTTTCTCTTGCCTGGGTGTATTGCAACCAAAAGTTAAATCCTATCCAATCAGATGTAAATCCAATTCTTGGAGGTGTTTCTGCTACATCATCCTCAGAAAACTGAACACCAACAATCCAGCTGAAATCAGAATCATTTGTTGATACTAATCTAAACTCTTGTGACCAGGATTCCATTTGAGTGTTAAATAAAAAGTCTAAAAAGAGGGCAGGGTTACCATCTGATTCTTTAGGTTGCACGCGGTCATATTCTGTAAAACTTGTGATAGATTTGAGTTCAAAATTTTCATAACCCTGAGTAACAGTTAAAGTCATTAACTTGTGATCATTCTCCAATGTTGAATCTTCATTGATCGGAGTTCCTGCAGCATTTGTATAATCTCCCGCATACCAATCGTTATCAGTGTCACTGTATCCAAGGGTATCAAAGCAAGTATTTGGATCAAGTCTGCCAGCTAAATAAGCATCGCAATAACCACCTCCTATTTTGTTAGTTCCAATGTGTTGGAAATAAACTGGTTGAGATCTATCTTGGCTTGAAGCCACTTTAAGTAACACAGATGTATCATCTCGCTCCCATAATAATTGTAATCTCACAGAGGATATATCAACCTCACCTTGTTTATTGCCAGTAGTTCTATTAAGAACCCATCCTTCATTTTGTTGATTGCTAACAAAACTAACTCTTGCAGAAGTATTTTCTCCAATTTGACCACCATAAGCACCTTCTAGTTTTCTTTTTTCAAAACTACCAGTATCTAGATTTACAAACCCTTCTGATTCCATTGAAGGTTTTCTTGAGTAATAATTTACAGCTCCACCATTGGTGTTTCTTCCAAATAATGCACTTTGAGGACCTTTGAGGACTTCTACTCTTTCCATGTCATATAGCTGAGCACCCATGCTAACAATAGATGTTTGGAAAACATCATCGATAAATAGTCCTACACTTGCAGTATCACTGGCTTGAAAGCTATTCATTCCAACACCTCTGATAGTATAAATTGGCATTGAGTTACCCCATGCATACTTAATATCTACATTCGGTGATTGAGCAGCTACATTTGTAATATCATCCCAATTTAGTTGATTCAGATCTTCGTTGTTAAAAGCATTAACTGCGATATTTACATCTTGTAAACCTTCATCTCTTTTGGTGGCCGAAACTACAATTTCTTCAATTTCCTGTTGAGCACTAATATTTATAGATGCTGCACCAAGAAAAATTATTGGTGTTGCAAGTATGTATGTCAAAATTCTACGCATAAGGTCCCCCATTAATAAATAAAAAATTCTTCAATTAAAATTTACCACAGCTTAGTCTAGTTGTACAAGTATTAGATTTAGTTATGCAAGTTTTAAAAAGAACTGATTGATTTCTTCGTCGGAGCAATGTTATTTGCATTATCAACACTCTCTCTAAATGGTTTAAGACATATGAAAAGGGCTAAGATGCAAAATGGTAAAAAAATTAAAGCTACAAGCGAGATAGATAGGTATAGCTTGCTCTCATCTATAAAAATATAATCAGTAAATATAGCAACTATACTTGGCCCAATAGCAATTGAAAAAAATGTAGATACAAAAAAGAATATTGCAACTACCTGAGCTCTTATATGATTTGGTGCAATCATTTGTATGGCCACTGGGGACATTGCTTGTTGTAAAAACATTGTAAATGAGAATACTCCAAGCATTATTATTGACATTTCAGAGCTAGTTGATAAGGGTGTTATGACCATGATCGGCAAAAGCAAAGAAAAAATAATTAGCGCACATCTTATAGGTGCATCTTTGTAACCCTTGCTGTATAAATAATCATGAAATTTGCCACCTAAAACTGCTCCAAGTGATCCTAGAGTTGCTAATAATAATCCAAAGACATAGCCAGCATTGCTAATATCCCATTCAAATGACCTTCTAAGGTGCTCGGGTATCCATGTCAAGAATCCGTAAAATACCATCCCACCGAATGAGTAGGCTATTACTATGCAGATCATAGTTTTAAAGTTAGTTTTTAAAAATGGAATAATTGTGACCTCAGACATGTCAACCGAATTATCTTCAAAAATATTTCTTCTACTGGGCTCTCGTATTGATAGTTTAATTAATAAAGCTAATAAAACCCCAGGGAAACCTACAATAACGAATGTTACCTGCCATGGTCTAAGGGTACCTATCAAAGGAATCGTGATATCTCCTATTGAATTAACATAGCTAAGAATTGCTCCGCCAAGGATTAACGCAAAACCAGTTCCAAAGGACATGCCAAGCATGTAAAAACCGACAGCTGTTCCTAGTTTATTTTTTGGGAAGTAATCAGGAATTAATGAATAAACTGCTGGAGTTAATGTTGCCTCTCCAACACCAACACCCATCCTAGCAATGAATAGTTGCCAATAGTTTTTAGCAAAGCCACAGAGGCCTGTCATGACACTCCAAAAAAATACACCAGTTGCAATAATATTTATTCTGTTGCCTTTATCAACAAGCCGAGCAATTGGAATAGCCATTGAAATATAAAATAATGAAAACGCCAACCCAATCAGGAGACTAACCTCGGTATCAGAGATATCTAAATCCGATTTAATTGGCTCAATAAGAAGGGTTAGTACCTGTCTATCAATGAAAGATACAGCAAAAGATAAAGTTAATATAACAAGGACATACCACGAGTACCTCATGTCTAATATCTCTTTGCTTTTATCTTTCAAGAAATCTCTAGGATTGCGCCCAATTAAAAGTCTTAATAGTTTTTGATCTATCCGTTCCACCACTTTCTTTGGTTGTAGTTCCAAGAAAATCATTTCGTCCCAGCATTGCCTTAATTGCTTGAGGCTTTCCTTTTAGCCATTGTTCGTCCAAGTGATCATAATTTTCTATTGGCCTCATCATTAATCTTGAGAATGATATGTGCAAGACAACTCTCTTACCTTTTTTTAGTCTTGGATAATTTCCATGCCAGGTTGAGCCCAACCAGAAAATTAACGAGCCTTTTTTGCATAGAGTTGGCAGAGCACCTTCTTCTTTTTTAATCTCGCTGGGATATGGCTGTCTTAACAATTTATGAGACCTAGGAATAACTTTAGTGGGGCCAGCTGCCAAGGTAAAATCTTCACATGCTAAGCAGGCTGTGATCATTAAAGGATATTCGGGTAGCGGAGAGGGCGTCCAAGCAGAATCGATATGAATATTAAAATTGCCTCCATTCTTAGGTCTTATTCCTCCTAATAACTGTGAAAGAAGAGCTCCTTTGCCTACCGCAAATTCTACAGCAGTTAATAATTTCTTATTTGTTACGATTTTCTCAAAAATTGGATCTCTTCCAAGCAATAGTGCAGCAGACAATCCTCTTAAATCACCAGCAGACTCAAGGCTTAATTTTAAGATTTTTTTTCTGACTGTATTTGTTATTTGATTATTAAATACATTCTCCATGATGCAATAACCATCATCACGGAGATTTTCCAGTGAATTATAAATATCAAGTTTCTTACTTCTTTTTTCAATCAAGGATGAAATAGTTAATGGTTTAGGGGACTTAAATTTTCTTTTAATGGATGGATCGGGTCCAGGAGGAAATTCTTTTATAACTTGTTTCATAGAAATTTTATTTTGGTTTAAGTACCTTCATACCAGGCGTGTCTGGCATATAGCTATGATCACTAATTATTAAGCCGCTTTCATCATCAATGATAAAAAAAACAGAAAAATTCCATTGATTTCTTATACCTTCATTTGACTCTGTGTTAATAATGCCCTCGATTGCTACTTTGTTATGAGAAGCAATAATATTTGATAATTTCATACTCCTTGATTTTGTTTGGCTCTCAATTTTTCCTTCACCTTGATTCCAAAATTCTCTACTCCCACCTTTTTTAACAACGTAATGTTCCTGAATAGGAGCAAACACCTCTAAATTATCCGCGTAAGAGTAGCAATCAAGCATTTCCTGATGAGAGCCTCCCGGAAGAGTCCATGCATTTAACCATTTATCAATCAGCTCCATATTTCGTTTTTCTATTTCATTCATTTAGATTTATATCCTCTAATTGTTTAACTATTAATTCAGCCGAAGATACATTGACAGGACCACCAGCAACCTCAAGATTTAAACTCTTCACTTTCTCATTTTGTACAATCATAGAAAATCTTTCACATCGGAATCCAAGATTAAACCTAGTACAGTCCATCTCCAATCCAATTGAAGTAAAAAAATGGCAATGAGCATCAGCTAACATTGTTATTTTATTTCCTACCTTGCAGTGCTTTCCCCATGCATCCATGACAAAAGCATCATTGACTGAAATGCAAACAATACTATCTATTCCACTTTTAAGTATCCTATTGCCATGTTTTAAATAGCCTGGAATTTGTACATTTGTGCTCTTGGGAGTAAAAGCGCCTGGAACAGAAAAAATTACTATATTTTTATTTTTAAACACTTCCACAGATGAAATAGATTTCTGTGAGTCCCCATCTAGAACTTTAAAAATATTAAAAGGAATTTTTTGATTTAGTTCAATTACTCTTGACTGGTGTTTCGTATTATCCAAGATTATTTATTTTTTATTCATTTTTATTAATATTAAAAGATTAATCTAATAATACAAGTAACTAATTACATATATAGAAATGATATTTTTAAAGAAAGTATTTGTAAGTTCTATAATAAAAGTTATTATAATTAATCCTAAGTGTAATTTATGAGTCTTAATATTTCCCCTAGAATATTAAGAATTGTTTTTAATATAGAGACTCATATTTACCAATTAGAACAATTTAAATACTATTTAATGATGAGGTATTCTTATGTCAAATAAAATCGAAATAGGTATTGATATTGGCGGAACTTTCACAGATATCTTTATTAAAGATTCAAAAACTAATACTTGGATAGTAAATAAGGTACCTTCTACTCCTCCAAATTTTAGTACAGGGTTTATGAATGGTGTTGATCAAACATTAATCATGGCTAACAGAAACACTGATGATATCGAGAGAATAATTCATGGAACCACAGTTGCAACCAATGCGATCATTACTGAAGCAGGTGCAAGGCTTGGAATTCTTTTAACGGAGGGATGTAGTGATATTTTACAAATAGGCTATGGCTGGAGACCTAAGATGTATGACTTAGACATGGATCCAGTGGAGCCTTTGTTTCTAGCACCAAGACGACGCTGCATCGGTGTTAAAGAGAGGATGGATTTTCAGGGAGATGTTGTAACAAAATTAAATATTGCTGATCTTAAATCTAAAGCAAAGTTTCTTATCGAAGAAGAAAAATGTGAAGTATTTGTTGTCTGTTTTCTTCATTCCTATGCTAACCCAGCGCATGAAAGAAAAGCAAAGGAAGTGCTGCATAAAATGTATCCAGACATCCCAATTTCAATTTCATCTGAAGTATTGCCGAAGAAAAGAGAATATAAAAGATTGGTTGTTAGTGGCTTCGATGGATATGTTAAACCAATTGTTACAAATTATTTGCTAAATCTTGAATCATCTTTAAAAGCAGAAGGAGCAAATTGCTCATTTCATGTGATGCAATCGAATGGAGGTGTTAGTGGGATAGCTAATATATGTAAAAAACCAGTTGGAACAGCTTTATCTGGCTTGGCAGCTGGTGTTATTGGCGCTGCAAATGTTGGAATGAATGCAGGTTATCCAGATTGTATCAGTTTAGATATGGGTGGAACGAGCACAGATGTAGCTCTTATCAAAGATGGTAAAGCTATTATTACTTCTGATGGTGGATTTGAAGATTATCCTCTGAATATACCTATGATTGATGTCAGAACTATTGGAGCTGGAGGCAGCAGCATCGCATACGTAGATAGCGGTGGCGCACTTAAAGTTGGCCCTGAAAGTGCAGGAGCATTCCCTGGCCCAGCATGCTATTCACAAGGAGGTGAGAATCCAACAGTTACAGATGCTAGCTTTGTTTTAGGGTATTTGAATAAAGAAACATTTGCTGGTTCTTTAGATATTAATCTTGAGAAAAGCAAAAATGCAATTATAAAAAAAATATGTAAGCCCTTAGGAATATCATTGCTAGAAGCTGCTCTGGGTATTCACGAGATTGTTAACTCAAATATGGCTCAAACCCTTCGATTAGTTTCTATAAAACAGGGTCATGATCCAAGGGAGTTTGTATTAATGCCATTTGGCGGGGCTGGCCCCATCCACAGTGGAGAGCTTGCAAAAATTTCATCCATCGACAAGATTTTAATACCACCCACCCCAGGAGTATTGTCTGCACTTGGCTTGATGTTAGCTCCTATTCAGCACGAATCAATGTCTAGCTTTGAAAAAAATACCAATGAAAGTTCATGGACTGATTTAAGAAAAATTTTTAAAGATCTTGATAGAGATTGTTCTGATAAAATGATAGAAGATCGAGTTCCCAAACAAGATGTTGAAAAAAATTACTATATTGAAATGAGATATGTAGGTCAATCTCATGAGATTGAGGTTCCCATTAAAATTAAAATAGATAAGAATTCAATTATCAAAGCTGTAGAAACATTTCATCAGCTGCATCATAATACCTATAGCTATAGTGATATTTCAGCTGATGTTGAGTTTGTTACACTGAGAGCTGTTCATCAAAAAAATTCTACCGAGGGATCAATACTAGAAAAAATAAATAAGTTTAAAAAAGTTAAAATCTCTAAAACTTTCAGAGAAGTATGTTTCTCAGTTAAAGATGGATTTAAAAAAATTCCAATTTATAATAGAAGCTCATTCTATCCAGGCTTTACTCTCAACGGACCTGCTGTTATTGAGCAGTCAGATACGACCACATTAATACATAAAAAACATAAATTGAAAGTCGATAATTATAATAATTTAATCATCGATGTTCCGAGCATTAAGTAATGAAAAAAAATCTTTCTGCAGCTGATCCCATCACTACAGAAGTAGTTAGAGGTTTATTAGATTCAGCGGTCGAAGAAGTTCAACAGGTTTTATATAAAGTATCTCATTCTCCATTGATTACAGATGCTAGAGATAGCACATCTGCATTGTTTGATGCTCAAGGAAGAACTATTGCTCAAGCAACAGCTGTTCCTTGTCATTTGGGGTGCCTACATGACTTAGGGAGAATTTTTGCAAAAGAATTTAACAAGTCTGCCAAAGATGGAGATATATATATTCATAATGATCCATATAATGGAGGAACACATCTTCCTGATTTAGCAATAGTTTCGCCAGTTATCATCAAAAATAAGTTGGTTGGCTATGTCGCTACTATGTCCCATCATGCAGATATTGGTGGTTTTGCGCCTGGCAGTGTTAATTTTGCAGCCTCAGACTTACATGCAGAGGGATTGATTCTTTCTATGGCAACTTTGATAAAAGCTGGAAAAGTAAATGATGCACTGTTTGAAACAATTCTGGCTAATAGCAGAGTCCCACATAGCTTAAAAGGCGATCTGGGCGGTCAAATTGCAGCTTGCCTTACAGGAGTTAAGCGATATAAAGATATCATTGCAAAAATTGGCTTTAATCAAGTAAATCAATGTGTAGAGTCTCTTCTTGATTATGCAGAGAGGGTCACAAGAAATGAGATTAAAAAAATTCCAAATGGTGACTACTATTTTGAAGATTTTCTTGACGACGATTCTCTTGAAACTAATTCCAAACCAGTAAAAATATGTTTAACTTTAAAGGTTAAAGGTTCAAATTTATCATTTGATTTTTCAGGCACAGATAAGCAAGTTGGCATAGCTATTAACAATGTTCCTTCATGCCCAAATTCAGTTGTTTATTATGCAGTTAGAACCTTAACTGGAGATAGAGTTCCTAATAATGAAGGTAGTTTCAGGCCTATTAATATTTTCTTGCCTAAGGGTTCGATTGTTAATAGTAATTTTCCTGCCCCTGTTGCTGTTCGTGGAATCACGCTAAAACGAGTTGAAGATGTTGTATGTGGGGTTATGGCGAAGGCTATTCCTTCCAGAATGACAGCTGCTCATAGTGGCCAGTACACTATGGTTAATTTCGTTGGTCAAGACTTAGATGGTAAAAGAATTCAGGGTCATCTAGGAGGTCCGTATGCTGGTGGGCATGGTGCTAGATCGAATAAAGATGGTATTGATGTTACTGAACATGGTGCAACTAATGGTTCGCCGGTTCCAATAGAGGTAAGTGAATCAAAATTACCTATTCTGTTTAAAAAAAGTCTTTTATGGACTGACTCAGGCGGCGCAGGAAAGTGGCGAGGGG
>Ga0209252_1001771_pt1 | contig 13643 bp, 11 predicted proteins | sample SaaInlV_135m_DNA_3_FD_184673 | JGI IMG/M metagenome (GOLD analysis project Ga0209252, IMG submission 184673) | Marine microbial communities from expanding oxygen minimum zones in the Saanich Inlet - Saanich Inlet SI074_LV_100m_DNA (SPAdes) (version 2) | ecosystem: Environmental > Aquatic >... | reverse complement strand
CAATAAATTCTGGATACCCACTTTTCTCAAATAGATCGGACTCACTCCAATAAGATTTATCCTCTAAAATTTCATAATCACCATTAAAATAATAATTAAAAATTAATCTAAATGAATTCACAGAAGTGATGTCATCATACAAAATTGATTCCCCTCCATGTGGTAAATAATAGGCATTAAAATTATGCATTTTTTCATTCATTTTCTCTAAATCTGTTGCATCTTTAGGATATTCTGATCCGTGATCACTTTGTATGATTATGATTGGTGGTTCTTTTGAATCTTCAATTATTTTATCAATTAATTCCAAAGTTTTTTTATTTACAAATTGAAGTTGTTTAATATAATCAAAATTTCGTTTGTCGTAAATACCTCCAAGTTCTAAAGTATCAGGATTAAGTGGTTCTCCATTTGGACCAAAATAATATGGTTTATGAGGAACTAATAGATGTGCAAAAAGAAAAACTGGTCCATTTGAATCTTCAATTGCTTTTGGGATTTTATCAAATTGACAAAGAACTTTCTCTCGTCTATCATCAGTAAAGAATTTTGCATAAAAAGATTTTAAGATACTATTATCAAGAATAGAAACTAGTATTTGTGAATTATCAATTAGACTAAATGTTCCACAATAATTGATATCGCTGATCTCAAAATTTCTAGTTGTTCCCCAACCTGAAGAAACCGTTGCAATTTGATAATCCATCATCTCAAAATTTTTCATTACTTGATTATTTGGAATCATATTATATGTTAATTCCATATTATTGACAAGTTCATTTTTTTCATAATTTTCAAGATATTTCATATTAAGTGATGATGGTAATGAGAGAAATGTAAATGCATAATTACTTTTACTATTTTCAATAGTGTTAAAATCACGCTCTCTTAATTCTTTTAGGAATTCAGAATTATCAAAGTCATAAAATTCTTTTAATGCTTGTTCACCTCCATAAGCATCTAATATAATATAAAATACATTTGGCGGATTTTCATATTTTGAAAATAGATTTTCTTTAAATTCTACCGAAGTTGAAGTGTTATTACTATCAATATCTACAAAATTAATTAATGAAATAATTACTATGGTAAATGCTATTGAATTAATGATTTTTGTCCAATTTTTAAAATCTGAATTCTTTTTTATCACAATTATTGCTACTATGAATAAAATTAGTAAAAAAATTGGAATTAGAATTTTATTTCCAATATCAAATTCAGATGCTGTTAAAATTTTTTGGAAATGACCATAACTAAAAAAAAGAATTATTGAAAATGATAAAATAATACTAGATTTTTTTGTATTTTTAAAGAGTAATTTTAGAACAAACCATGACACAATAGTTATCCCAATTAATAATAATGATGAATAAAATAGGTCATCAAAATTAAGAAAACCAATATTATTTGAAAAAATGAATATAATTGGGAAAAAAGCAAATAGGATTGGATGTAAGAAAGATGATTGTGAAAATTGAATGTTCATTTAGAAATGATTATTTTCCATGGTATAAATAGTTCTTTCAGAATCTAGAATTTTTTTTGAATTAATTATTTTAAAAAATTTAGAAAATTCTATTTCAAAATTTTTTTCATCATAATTTTCAAAGATATCCTCTCTTGTTAATAGTAGTCTTTTTACTTGTGAGTCAGATTTTGGTACAAATTCAATTATTAAAAATTTAGAAATCTGTGAAAAAAATTCTGCTATTTTGTTTAAAGGAACATTATTAGATATAGCCAAGTGATGTACAAGCGCTAATGCAAAAACCATATCTGCAGGACCGCGTTGTATTATGGACATTCTTTCATCATGATTCCAACCAATACCAGAACTAGGATTAGTAAGATCTAAGATTAACGGGAGAATATTTTGTTCAGAGTTTTGTGACGACGATAAATAATTTTTCTCAACTGCTAAAGGATCAATGTCGTAAGATATTGTGTTAATTCCTTTAGTTGATGCTAGACGACTAAATACACCAGTATTTGCACCCATATCCCACACCAATTTTGGTTTCACTTGATCTATTGTCAATGAAATAAACTGTTTTTTTTCTTCAAATGATTTTTCTGTGTAATTTGTATCAGAATAATAATCCCCCCATTCTGTATTATTTTCATTCCATGTCATTTTTTCAATAGAAGATTTTAAACTTTCAATTAGTCCTTCAAAAGAACGTTTTGAGAGTGTTTTTTGTTTAATTTTTGCATCTTTATCTTCATAATGTTTTTGTGATTTTGCGTGAGCATGTATATGTGCCATTAATCCAAAATTTCCAAAAGTTGTTTTTGGTAGAAGTTTAGCGGCGAGATCAATTGGAATACCATCAATAAATGTTTTAGATAATAAATTTAATCTAACATCTTTTTTGGATATTAGTGCAAGAGGTGCAAGGAAGTGTTGACAAAATTGCTTATACGGTTTCCAAATTTGTCCTTCTTCATATATTTCAAAAGATAATGTATCAATGAATATTGGATGACCATTATGAAATTGTATATTAAATGCACTACCATCTTTAAGTGTCATTCCATATTTCATAGCAGCTTTTTGTATTCTCAGAGTTAGTAATGCAGCATCCTTTAATTGACTAAATGACCATTCATAGGGATAAGAGATGAAAGGAATTTTTTCCGGTTTTATTATTTTATAATAATCACAGTCAATATCCAAATTTTCAATTTCAGAGTGACTAATGATTAGATTTTTTTCCTCTAGTTTTTGGTATAATTCAGAATTCATGAATTTTTCATATTGTTTTTTATAAGAGAAGTTTATTATTCGATAAATTTCATTTTCGTAATAAAATAAGAATCCACTTCTATCTCGGAACGAGCTATTTTCTATTTTAGATATCTTCATCGCCATTATTTCTCTTAGAACTTGGAGATAATGCTGACTTTATCCTATACCAAAATACTTTAACCGCAATTCCAGTGCCTACTAATCCACCTATTATCATTTGAATAATTACACTACCAGTTCCAGGATCAATATATGCAAAAGCATCCGGAACTGAAAATTGATAAAACATTGATGGAATTATCATTAATAGAAAAATTTGATATTTTTTCAATCTGCTAGTCATGATTTTGGTACTATTTTATATATTGCTCCAGTTTTTGTATAGTCTGTGACATATAATGATCCATCATGACCTGGCTCAATGTCTGAAACACAATAGAAATTTTCAGCTATCAAATATTCTTCATGATCTATTTCTCTGAAGTTGTTTTGTGAAGTAGGTATTTGGAAATCTGTTCTTTCTGAGTTAAGTGGATATTCATAAATTCCACCTTTGGTTTTTTCACCTTTGCAATATCCTACAAATATTGAATCATTAAATTTTTGTGAGAGAGTTGGGTTAGGAACTAACAGACTGTTTGGATAGTATGGTACTTCCCAGAAGTTATGATTGTTCATGTCATTTGAGGATACGATATGAATTTTTTCATATAAATCAGGTTTGTAATTGGTATCAGAGATAATTTCTTTCCATGTTTCGTTATTATCTACTTCAGTAGTATGCCAAATATTTTTTGTTTTTTGATCAAATGTAAAACCATGTACGCCGTAAACATAATAATCTAAAAGCGGTTGTTCCAATATTCCAGGATAAGTTGAGAAAATATTTGAATTATCGCCCACTATGATGCCACCACTATGATGCATGTCAGTAAAAAGAAGCTGTGGTTCGACTTCCTGTTTTAAAATTAGATTTTCTCCATCCCAACCATATTCAACAATACGATTATTCTTGTATTGATCCACTTCGTAATCTGCTTCAGTTATATGTAAAAAAATTGAGGAGTTATAACTAGCAATACCATGAATTTTGGTTTGTGGGTTTTCGTCACTAACGTTGATTATAGGTTGACTTTGGAGATCACCATTCTTTATAACAAATAGATTTCCAGTAAACCGTTCGTTGAAGAATACATCATTTCCAATTACTGCAATGTGATAAGGAGATGGTAATCCACTTACAAGAGTTTGAATTGAATAAGAATTATCAATAGTTTTTGGTTTTAGTTTTATACCTAGTTCTTGGAGAATTTCAAATCTAATTTCAGAATTTGAGGCTACAAGTATTATCGAGGAAATGAATAATGCAGATAGGAATATTCCAAGAGCAATTTTTTTCTTCAATAAAAAAAATTAGTATGTCAGTATTAAGAACTTACCATTATTCTATTTATTAAGAATAGACTAATCCATTGTGATTTTAAATAATGCACCATTATGAAGATGACTTGCAACATACAATGATCCATCAGGACCAAATTTCATATCAGATATTCTGCCAAAACCAGTACCAAATATGATTTCATCATAGGAATCCCCATCATTTAGAATTAAGTCCTGAAGACTATTGTCTTTGAAAATGAAACCATCTCTTTTATCATTTAATTCAAATTTGTAAATTATTCCATTAAGATAGTCTCCAACAAATAGTGAATTGGCATATTTTTCACCCCATTGATTGCCTGGTATTGCTAAAGACGTTGGGGCAACTACTGATTTCCATTCAAATTCTGGATTACTGTATTCAAAACCTTCAATTTCGGGGATTTTTTCAATGGTTTTTTCATCAACGATTCCCTGTGCCAGTGCCCAACCACTATTGAAATTAGGAGAAACAAGGTTAATTTCATCACAACAAAACTGACCATTTTCAGTGTCCCACATTTTTCCAGTAAGTGGGTCAAATGTCAAACCAAAACTATTTCGAATACCAATTGCGTAATAATGTGAAAAAGGATCATCTGAATTCATGGGTGAAATTTCATTTTCATCAAACCCAACTTGAAAAATTATGCTCGTATCATCAACTTTTCCATCAATCACGTTTTGTAATTTCCCAGGAGTTCCGCCTCTAATATTCTCTAAATCCCCAATTGTTGCAAATATTTTGTTATCTGGACTAGTTACCATATAACCACCTTGATGACAACAACTTCTAGAAGGTAATGAATTAACTAATTTTTTATCAGTGAATTCACCATCTATCCATAAAAATCTGTAAATATTATTTTCATTGGGGATTTTTCCTTGTTCATCTAGAGGCTCTGAAACGTAGATGTAAACATAATCATCATTTATTGCAATTCCCAATAATCCTGCCTCAACAACTTTGTATACATCAAAATGATACACGGGTTCTTTTTGAACTTTGGAATTTTTTATTAATTTTACATCTCCAGTAGTTTTTTCCAGATACAAAATATCATCATCTATAAATGCAAATGTTGTTAAATGTTCTGCTCCAATCACAACTTGGTCAATCTTTAGATTTGAATCAATTGTTTGAGGGGAAGTTCCTTCTTTCATCTGAAGAGATTTTCCTAATTCCCATCTAAATTCTGGTTGAGAATATAGATATAATGATGAAATACTAAAAATTATAATTAATATTAAAAAAAGTTTTTTTTGCACATTAAAAATAACATTTTTAATTATTTAATTATTGTGCATTTTTTAAAATTACTTTTGGGCACAATATAAAATCCATCAGATAAATTATCAATTACCGTTACTTCTGCTTGTCTTTCAACAAGTTTTTTTACAATATTACTTCCAACTGTACCTGCACCACCTGTCACAAGAGTTTTTTTATTTTTAATTATCAGAAATATTTAATTATAAATTTTTTTGACTGTTTATCAATGAAACCAAATATTTTATTTCTAGTAATTGATTCATTACGACAAGACAAATGTTATGGAAAGGAAAAAACTTCTATTACCCCTAATTTGGATTTTTTAATTAATAATGGTGTATTTTTTTCACAAGCTATTAGCCCTGCTTCAATAACAATTCCTTCTTTATCTTCTATATTTTCTGGATTATATTCATACGAGTGTACTACTTTAGATCATGATCTTTTCAATTTGAATTCTGATATTCATACTTTCATTGATGATTTTAATGATTCAGGATATCATACTAGTGCAATTATACCTGAAGCAATTAATCATACCAATCTTGTAAAATCTTTTTCTAATGTAGAACTTTTTGATTCTTTTGGTACATTGTATGATGGTGTGGGAGATCAAATAATTTCAAAAATTAAAAACTTCCAAAATTCTCCATGGTTTCTTTATGTTCATATTGAAGATTTACATGGTAATGCAATTTTCCACCTTCAAGATGGCCCAAAAGAATTTGAAAAAAAAAAATATGGAAAAAATCAATATGCTAGAATGTTATCTGCAATAGATCCATGGATTGGAAAAATTACTGAAATATTGGATAGTAACACTCTATTTGTTATTACTGCTGATCATGGATCATCATCTGCTGATTTTACTGATTTTATGCAAAAATTTAGCTTAAATAATTCTAAAATATCAAATATTAAACCTGGATTAGCATACAAATCTGCTCATAAACTAATGAATAGTTTACCTAGCCAATTTAATCCATTAAGAAAAAAATTGGCAAATATTTATACAAACACAAAAAATAAAAAAATTAATAATAAATTATTACCAAAATTGGAAGATATTGACTCATTTGAATTAACTTCCTATCAAAAACGCCTTTTAAGAAAATCAGTTGTTTATCCTAGAGATTGCTATGATGAAAATTTTAGACCAGCTTTATTGTTTTACGGAAAAAATATTCCAAGAAATAAAATTATTGATAATCAAATTAGTTCACTTGATATTTTTCCAACCATTTTTGATTTAATTAAAATTTCTATCAAGAATACGAATCATGGAAAGAGTTTATTTTTTCTATTTAATGATGAATTTTTTGAAGAAAGACCCTTGATGTTAGATGGGGCATCTTCAGAATCTGAATCTAAAATTAGTAATACCATTGGAATTCGTACCCCAAAATTTAAATATTTTAGAGATCGTTTTGATAAGAATAAAAATATTCATCTTTTTGATCTTGAAAATGATTCATTAGAAGAAAAAAATATTTGTGAAACAAATAAAATAATTGTTAATAAAATGGAAACTGAATTGGCAAAAATTAATTCTAATCATGATTTTTCTTTTAAGAAATCTGATCAATTATCTAACACAGAAGAAGAAAAAGCAAAAGACATTCTAAAAAAATTAGGGTATATTTAGATTACAATATTTATAATTATTTGTATTTTTTTTAGTTTCTTTGTTGATAGTATGAAAAATTAAAAAAATAAATAACTTGATTGTTTTGAAAATTTAAATGATAATTACATCCCAAAATCTTATAAATCATGGAATGGATATTCCTGAAGATACTATTTTTCGAATTAATATGGCATGGTGTGATAATACAGAAGAATTTGAAAATATTTTAAATAAATATAATAATCATGATTTTTTTGTAGATCTTCCAGTTAAAAGAGTCAAACCCCCAAATAACAAGTATAGTATCGAAGATTTGATTCCAATTATAAAATTACATGATCATATCAAATATTTTGCTATTTCTAATGTTGAATCATCTGATGATTTAAAAAAATACATAAAAATTTTACCTGATCATATAATTATAGTTCCTAAAATTGAAAGTCCTACTGCCGTAGATAATATTAAAAATATTGTTGACTCGTTACCTAACCAAAAAATCATAATGTTGGATCATGATGATCTATTTTCTTCTTTATTGAAACAAAATAAGCCTGCATCTGATTTTAAGGAATACATAAAAAATTTAGTGGCATACTGTGATAAAAATAATGTGACCCTTCTTAGAACAATTGGAGTAGTTTTCAGTGATAGTGAAAAACGTATATCTCAATATATAAAATGATTTTAACTTGATTAAATTAGAAAATATATTATGTTTGATTTTGTAAATTATCTGATATTTGCTTCAGTAATTTTAATTTTAATTGAATTAATTGCTATTTTTACAGTAAAGGTTGTTAATAAAAAATTTCAATGGTTAATAATTAGTAAAGATCAATTTCCAAAGTTATCTGATAGTGGATTAAAAAAATTTTTCTCTCATGGATATGATCCTGTTTTAGGTTGGATTAGAAAACCAAATACATCACATTCTGAACAAAGTGGAAATAAAATTACTAATTGGAATATTAATTCTCAAGGTTACAGGACAAATCTTGAAAATGAATCATTATCAAATAAAATTTCATGCTATGGTGATTCATTTACTTTTGCAAGGCAAGTAAATGATAATGAAACTTGGGAATACTATCTTTCTAAATTAACAAATACAAATGTAAAAAATTTTGGAGTTGGAAATTATGGCTTGGATCAATCATTACTTAGATTAAAGCGTGAATTTATAAAAAATAAGAGCGAGTTAGTTATTTTAGGTGTAGTACCTGATACGATTAGCCGTATAGTTAGTGTTTGGAAGCATTATTATGAATATGGGAATACTTTTGGTTTTAAACCTAGATTTTATTTAAAAAATAATGAATTGTGTTTATTTGAAAATATTATTAATTCTGAATCAAAATTTTCTAATTATAATTTAAATTTAAATAAAATACAAAATTTTGATTTTTTCTATAGTAAAAAATTCAAAAAAGAATTACTAACATTTCCATATTTTATTTCTATTCTGAAAAATCCTAAAAGAAATATTCTGATAATTTTTTGGATATTCTTATCTATATTTTTTAAATTTTTTAGAAAAAATACTTCTGTTATTGAATATAATGCTAAAGAAATTATTATGAAAATTAATCTAAAATGGAGATTATTTTTATTTAATGATGATAAAACTTTAATTTTATTTAAAAAAATTCTAGAGGACTATGTACAATTTTCAAAACAAAATAGTTTTAAAGCTATTTTTATTTTCTTTCCTCAAAAAGATGATATACTTTTTATTAAATCTCATTATCATTTTTATAAAAATTTTGTAAACCAAATATCTTCTATAGACGGATTGTATTTTATAGATATTTTACAACCTCTTATTGAAGAGAAAAATCTTGATTTAATTTACTCTGATAATAATTCGTATGGTGGACATTATTCTGCAATAGGAAATAAAAAAGTGTCTGATATTATTCATTCAGAAATAATTAAACTTAATTTATAATTCTTATTTTAAATTGATTTTTAAATTATTTATTTCTAGATAATGTGTTAATCTTTTTTTAAGATTAATTACATCTGATAATTCTGATTTGTAAATATTATTTTTTTCACATGGATCTTTAATTAAATCATAAAATTCCCAAGTTTGTGGTGTTTCATTATAAATTAATTTTTTATTGTTTATTTTTACACAAAATACATTTGGTTTAGATGGAGATGGCCAAGGACCATATAGGCCTCCTGTTTCTACAAATAATTCTCTTTCATTAGATTCATCATCATTAATTAATTCATATAGACTACTACCTTGAATATCTGAATTATTTTCAACATTTTCTGTTATATCCATTATTGTAGGAAAAATATCAATTGTTCTACATTGTTTTTTAATATTTTTAGGCATAATTCCTGGAATATTTATCAAACAAAATACATTTAGTGTATACTCATATGTGAAAACCCCATAAAATTTTTCACCTTCTTTTTCACCTATACTTGTTCCATGATCAGAAAAAAATATCAATATTGTTTTTTCCTTAATTTTAGATTCTTCTAATGCTTTCATAATTGATGAAATATATTTATCACAGGAAGGCAAATATGAGTTATATCTATCACTATTCTCTTTTAATGAATTATAATATTTATCATTAGTTGATTCTTGTTTTCCTTTTCTAACCACTTCTCTTACTAAATCTCGATGAGTTTCTGTATAATGAAGAAACAAGAAAAATTTTTCTTTTTTTGAAAGATTTTTAATTATTTGTGAATGACGTTGACTAAAATTTACTGTTTCTTCGTCAAAAATATTGAATTCATCAAATCCTTGTCTTGGAATTACTGAATCATCTATCACATCACAACTAGTATAAAATTTTGTTTGATGTAAATATTCAGTGATAGTTTTAATTCTATCTTTTTTAAATTTAAAAATATTATAATATCCATTAACTCCATTTTTTGATGGATACATACCTGAAAAGATTGCATGCAATGAGGCAAATGTATATGGCGCAACTGTATCCATATTTTCAAAAAAATAACTTTCTTTTTTAAGTAAATCAAATGTTTTTAATTTTGTTACACGATCTCTTCTTAAACCATCTAAATTTACCAAAATTATGTTGTAGTCATTATTTTTCATTATGTTATTTTACATCCATTTTATTTTTAGTATTTGTAATATTTAGAAAACTTGAAATTTTCCCTTCTTGATATAATTTATTATAAATTTCATAATCTTGCATTGAATCTAACTCTAACCAGCCATTTTTAATCAATATTGCTTTCAATTTGTATTTTTCATTAACTAATCCTTGTAAAAAATCAGTCATATATGATAATTCAAATGGCAAGTTTGAATTTAGTGGGTTTTTACCCATTTTTGATAATTCTTTCATTTTTTCATAAAATTTTTTTATAATTTTTGTTGAATTTCCTTTAAACATCATTAGTCCTATGTATTGGCCTTGAATTTCTTCTAAAGTAACTGTTTTTTGACCTATATTTTTGATATTATTTTCAGAATCTAAAATTAAACTCTCTGCATCATCTAATGGATTATCAAATCGTATATCCCAATATCTTTTCCATTCTTTATCAATTACTACTGAAAAATCATCTTTAGATTCTATTAATTGTTGAACTACATTATCTTGAAAAATTATATCACCATATGAGACAATAACTGTTTCATTAATTTCTTTTTTAGCACAAAATAATGTTTCAACCATATTAGTTTTTTCAAAATTATTGTTATGATAAATTTTAATTCCATCCATTGAAATCAATTTTTTTTTGTAACCCGTAACAATTGATATGTCTTTAATTCCAAATTTTCTAAATTTTTCTATTTGCCATTCAAGTAAACTTTTTCCAAATAATTTTACCATACATTTTGGTTTATCATTTGTTAATGGTGCTAATCTACTTCCTTGCCCAGCTGCTAAAATAATTACTTTTATTTCCATATTTTTTTATCTTCTAATATTTTGAATAATTTTAATTCTTTTTTAAAATTTTTCTCCCTTTCTGGATGCCACATTACACCTATTATTGGATATTTTTTATGATAAAATGCTTCTATAGTGTTATCATTACTATCAATCCCAAATGCTTGAAGTTCTTTAGATAAAATATCTGATTTTAATAAATTTTCATGAAATGAATTTACTGTATTTAGTTTAAAATTTAGTATTCTATCAATTTTTTTATCAGTAAAATTAATTTTATGTCTAGTTTTAACATGTGTTTTATTTTTATCATGATAAATTTTTCCCCCAAAAAATTTATTAAAGAATTGCATTCCACGACAAACTCCTAATGATGGAATTTTATTTTTAATTGCAAACTCTATCATATTTTTTTCTGTTTTGTCTCTTTCTACATCATCTCCAATGTTGTCGCCCCCTGAAAAAATTAACATATCTACATCTATGGATTTCAAAAATTCTTTTGTATCTTTCAAATTATTTGGAATTAAAATAGGTATTAATCCAACATAATTACAAAATTTAATCCAGTCCTGACTAATTGCATCTCTTTTTTCATTATAATTTTTTATATTTTCAACCCTTAATGATATTCCAACTTTTTTTTTATTTCTCAACACAACAATCTTAGATTTCAGTATTTATAATCATTTAATATATCCCAACGATTTCAAAATTTTCTTTTCTTCAACAAATTCGTTATTTTTAAATTTCTCTAAAACTATTATTTGTTTATTATCACAATCAAGCAGTATTTTTTCTGCATCATCTATTTTTTCATAAATAATTTCTCCAATTCCAATTGCTGCAGGTAATCTTAATTCTGCACATCTAATTGCCATATGTGATGCAATTCCCCCATATTTTGTTATTAAACCTGCAGGTTTTTTAGTAAAAATCCAATCATATCCTGGATCTGCATTTTCAATTACAATGATTTTATTTGAAATATTTTCATTTTTGGTATTTGAATTAGAAATTTTTTGAATTTTTTTAGATATTTTTTGATTTGTAATAAAATTTGGTGATGATATATTATAATTAATGATTTCAAAATCCTTTTCATCATAGATTATTGGTGGCAAAATTAAAAATTCATTAATTTTCTTTATTTTTCTATTCTTTTCTATTTTTGATCTCCATTTGTTTTTAATTTTTATGTTTGAATCAATATCTGAGTTAATTATATCATTTATTTCTAAATAACACAAATCCTCTTTTGAGAATCCCAATTTTTCACCCATTTTTGAAATTAAATATAGCGAATCACTTAGATTTTTTGTAAATTCAAATTTTAAAACTTCACGTAATCTAATTGCATCTTTAATAAAAATAATGAATTCTTTTTCTGTACATTCAATTCCTTCTTTTTTTAGTGATTTTTCTATTAGATTATTAGTTAATTTTTGCTTTTTTAATTTTGATTTTGTTACAAAATTAATATTTTCTAAAAATTCTAGGTTTTCATCATATCTTTTTGCTATAATGTCATATGTTCCCGGTCTTAAATGACCATATTTGTTAACTAGTAATTTTTTATCAATTTTTTTTCCATGGAATAAATTTAGATCATTCTGAATTTCTGATAATGGACTAGAGATGGATGACATTAATTGATTTATGAATTTATTATTCACAATTTTGTTTTTTTCTAAACTTTTTAGTAAAATATTTCCAATAAATGCAATTCGTGCCATACTAGAGAAATTAACAGTTCCATATTTTTTACAATCATTTAAAAGATTTTTTGTAATTTTTGAAATTATTTCTTTATCAAATTCATTATTCACAATATTCTTTTTTATTTCAATTCTATTTTTTTCCATTATTTCTGATTCAATCATACATTTTCTTTTTATATTTTCAAAATCTTTTAAAATTTGATTGGTGAATTTAATTAATTTTCTTTTTATATTTTTGATTTCATTTTCTGTGAAACCATTTTTTATTAATTCTTTCTTTCTTTCATCAAAAGTAAAATCAAAACATGAAAATAAAATTTCAAATTCTACTTTATCATGAAGATGTGGCTTATTTTTTAATTTTTTTAAATAAAATTTCAAAAGTTTATTTTTTAATTTATCCTCAAATGTATTTGGAAATAATGAATTAAAACTTTTAATTATGTTGACATACGGTTTATTTCCAAATTTTTCCATTAGGTTTTTTTGATTATTTTGATTGTACCCAATGTCAATTCTTCCTTTTTGCCATGAATTTTCCATTATAAGAAAATTGTATAAAGAATAATCTAATGGATTGGGATTGTTTCCAATTATTTCTGCAGGATTCCAGTCTGTCATATCTGAAAAATAACTTTTCTTTTCTCTATTTTTCATTTTTAATTTAATTTTTTTATATTTAATTTGATTTTTTTTAATAAGTTTTAATATTTTTTTTTCAATATTTGGATTTTTCATTTGTATTGTTGTTAATGGTCTTACTTGAAATATTACAATATTCTTTTTTGTAATTCCAAATTCAATATCTAAAAACTCTGTATTGAAAATTTGTTCTATTTCCTTTATTACTGAAATTAATTTTTTCCATTTTTTTGGTATTATTTTTGTTTCACAACCACGAAATATTTTTACTAAATTAGATGTTTCACCTTTTGTCACATTATCTGTA
>Ga0209252_1001766_pt1 | contig 13648 bp, 13 predicted proteins | sample SaaInlV_135m_DNA_3_FD_184673 | JGI IMG/M metagenome (GOLD analysis project Ga0209252, IMG submission 184673) | Marine microbial communities from expanding oxygen minimum zones in the Saanich Inlet - Saanich Inlet SI074_LV_100m_DNA (SPAdes) (version 2) | ecosystem: Environmental > Aquatic >... | reverse complement strand
ATCAGCACAAATAAAAAAAATAATAGATAGAAAGTATTTATTTGAGGATTATTATTATTTATCTTCAGTAAATAAAAAATTAAAATCACATTTTGAAAAATTAGCTAAAACATTAACAAAATATAAATTTGTTATTGATATAGGTTCTAATGATGGCGTGTTGCTAAGACCACTAAAAAAACTAAAAATAAAAGCTTTAGGTATTGATCCATCTATTAATGTTGGAAAAATTGCAAATGATAACGGATTGAAAACCTTTATAGGTTTTTTTGACAAACCAATTATCAAAGAAATACTTAGTAAATATCCAAAACCAGATTTGATAGTTGCCTCAAGTGTAGTTACACATTTAGACAACCCAAAAAAATTTGCTAAAAATATTAAATTACTTTTGGAAAAAAATGGTGATTTAATTATTGAAATTGAATATTTGCAAAATATTTTAAAAAACCTTGAGTTTGAAAGATTTTACTTTGACAGACCTTTTTATTACTCTGCATATTCGATAAATAATTTATTTAAAAAAGTAAACATGTCACTTTATGATATAGAGCTAATTGAAGCTCATGGAGGTTCATTACGTTGCTATATTAAAAATATTAAAGATTTTAAAAAAACTATTAGATGCAGGAATATATTAAATAATGAGTTTAAAAAATTAAATATTAATTCATTTAAAATTTTTAATAATAAAATTATAAAAGAAGCTGAGAAATTTAAATATAATCTTCTAAGATTTAAAAAACAAAAAAATACTGTAATTGGATATGGCGCCCCAGCTAGAGTTTCTACCATTACAAATTTTGCTAATATAGACTCTAGCTTAATTGATTACATAATTGATGATAGTCCATTAAAACAAAACAGATATTCCCCTGGAAAGCATATTAGGATCTTACCAAAAAAAAAAAATATAAATAATAAAATTCAAAATGTGATAGTTTTTGCTTATGAATATTTTGATGATATAAAAATGAAATTTAACAAATATAATGTTATTTTTTTTAAACCTATTCCATTTAAAAGGATTAAATGAATAATTTATTAAATGATGATATCGAAAAAATTTTTTTAAATACAAAAAAAATTGCAAAATCACTAGAAGGTAAAAAAATCTTAATAACAGGTGGTAATGGATTTTTGGGAAAATATTTTGTTGAGATATTTAGAAGATACAACAAATTCTTGAATAAAAAAATAGAGTTAATAGTCTATGATAACAACTTAAAAAAAAATTTTTACGAAAGAAAAAATAAAATTAGCTTTATAAAAAAAGATGTATCTGAAAAAATAGTTATAAAGAAAAAAATTGATATAATTATTCATGCAGCAGGTATTGCAAGCCCATATTTTTATAGAAAAAAACCCATAGATACTCTTGATGTTGCAATAAATGGTACTAGAAATTGCCTTGAGATTGCAAAAAAAAATAATTCTAAATTCATCTTTTTTAGTTCGAGTGAAATATATGGTGATCCAGATTCAAACAATATTCCCACAAAGGAATCCTACAGAGGTAATGTAAGCACTCTTGGCCCTCGAGCATGCTATGATGAAAGTAAAAGACTGGGTGAGACTCTCTGCTACATCTATAATAAGTATTATAAAATTCATACTAATATAATAAGACCATTTAATATCTATGGTCCTGGAATGGGACAATACGATTACAGAATTTTCCCAAATTTTATTAGCAATATATTAAATAAAAAGCATATCAAAATTTATGGATCAGGTAATCAAACAAGAACTTATTGTTATATTACTGATGCTCTTGAAGGTTTTATAAGAGTCATATGTTTAGGTAAATCCGGGGAGGCTTATAATATAGGAAATAATAAACCAGAAATTTCAGTAAAAAATATATTTAGAGTATTTAAAGATATTCACAAAAGTAGAATACATGCAGATTTAGTAAATCATCCAAAATCTTATCCTAATGATGAGCCTAAAAGAAGATGTCCTGACTTAAAAAAATCTTATAAACATCTTCGATATAAACCTAAAGTAAAACTAAAACACGGATTACAGAAATATCTTGATTGGGCTAAAATTTTTTACAAATATTAAAATGCTTAATATTGGTATTATTGGTTGTGGAAATTGGAGCTTAAAAGTTTTAGAAGAAATAGAGAGAAACAAAAATTTTAATTTAAAATCAATACTTTGTAGAAATTATAATTTAAAAAATATCAAATTTAAAAATAAAATTAAAATATATGAAGATATTGAGAAATTTTTTCACCAAAACCTTAATGATTGTGTGTATGTCGCAGGAACTCCAGAACTTAATTTACAAGCAGTTAAATTAGCTAAAATAAATAATATCCCTTTGGTTTTAGAAAAACCTATTAGTAATAGTTATATGAAATCAAAAGAATTGCAGCTTATAGCAAACAAAAATAAATTAGTAATTTTACCAAACTTGACTAACTATTTTTCAGAATCTTTTGTTTACTTTAAAAATTTTGTTGAGGAAAATTTTTTTGAAATAAATAAAATTATTATATATGAGGGTGGTAATGGACCTTTTAGAAGTAATATCCACCCTATTTGGGACTGGGGATTTCATTCATTTTCAACTTTAATAAAAATTTTTGAAAATAAAAAATTTTCACAGATTAAAAAAAAAGAAATCAAAAAAAATAACTCTTATCAAAATGGCATTATTACAAAATTTAACTTTAAAATAGACTCTAGATTTGAAGTAAAGCTAATTACTGGAAATTTATTTAAGAAAAAAATAAGAAAAATCAAAATTTTATTAAAAAATAATCATGTCTTACAACTTAATATGATTAGTCATATAATATATTTAAATGGAAATATTGTTTTTGAAAATAAAAGAACACCAATACAATCACTCTTAAAAAAATTTGACAGAGCTATTAAGGAAAAAGATACTGACTTATCTCAAAACCTAATTAATATTTCTTGCAAAACAACAAAAATTTTAGAAGATTTTTATAATTGTTAAGAAAATTTAAAAAAAGTAAGATATATTAAATATTTTTTTATCTTCTACTAATTTTTTTATAGTCAGAATATCAAAAATTATATCTTTTCTTAGTTTTTGGCCAACTTTTATTGTTTTTTCAAAAAGATATAAATTAAATCTATTATTTAAATTTATTTTTCTTGAAAAATTTCCATCTAAATTAGATCTTATTTCAATTACATTTATTGCATCAGGGACAAATAATAGATTACTAATTGCAGCACCATTAGGAATAATAATATTCTTTGCTTCGGAAAATTGCTTAATTTGTTCTTCTATAGATAAAGTGGCACAATCGATTATGTCATAATTATATTTTTGTAAAATCTTGATTAAATCACTTTCATTTAACACTTTTCTACTGATTGTATTTCCTCTCATTACATACAAATTTCTTTTTTTTCCTTTTTAATAGTGTTACTTAATAACTTGTGAAAAAAAGATGAGGTGGTTATTCTAACCATTACTCTCGCTCTTTCTTCCGTTAAAATACCTGACTCATAATTTAATAGACTATTTCCTGCTATCATTCCATTGCAACTTGCAGCAGCAATTAATTCAGGATCTAAATTCAATAAATTATTTTCTTGAGCTTTAAGTAAAGTGAATTGAAACAACAATAGAAGATTAAAAATTAAAATACAATTTTTAAAAGCATTAACAATCCTAACAAAAACTTTGATAAAAACAACAATGATTACGTAGCAAATTTTTAAAAAAAAAGTTTTTTATTATAATTGGCTTATTAATATAGATTAGATTTTGGCGGAGAGAGGGGGATTCGAACCCTCGTGTGGCCGCCCGCGCCGTGTGCCAAAGAACGCTCAACAAGAAGGTTTTTAGGTGGTAGAATGATCCCAATGAAAATTTTCAGAATTATTATATTCTTTAAATTTATTTAATAAATACTCATACCTTTTGTCTTGAGATTGTTTATCTGCCATATTAGAATCCAAATAACTTAATTCAATTTTATTCCAAACATCAACTAGATATAATTTTTAGTGTAAAATTTCGAAAACCTTTGAACATCTATTGACAAATCAGTATTCGTAATTTTTTTCAATATAAGTTTATCATTCTTATCATTTTTATTAATTATATTATCAACACAAAAATATAATAAATGATCAAGTTTAATAATTTTAGAAATTTGTGCAAAATGATCTCTAGCTAAATTAGTAAATTTAAAATCAGTACTAGAGCAGAACCAATCTTCATCCTTTTTATTAATATCATGAACAATTTCAATTACTTGAGTACTTTTTTTACAAAAAATTAGATTGGCTAAACCAGCACCGTGCATGGAAATAATTATTTTAGCATTACTAAATAAGGAAATTTGATCATTAAAATTGTATTTGCTTAATTCAACTATTTTAAAATTTTGTTTTTTTAAAAATTGTATTAGCTTCTCTTCATTAATTATTTTTCGATTTTTAGAGTCTTTTCTAACAATATAGATTTTTTCTTCTTTTTGAAATTTCATATAATTACTAAAAGTTCTTCTGTAAAAAAATATTTTTTCCTCTAGACTTAAGTTAATTGGGATAAAAGAATCTTTAAAAAGATAACTGCCTTTTTCCAAAAATATGATTTCTTTATCTATTTTTAATTCATTTAAAATAAATTGGACTAAATAATTAGATTGTAAATATTCAGATGAAAATATTACTTTATCAATTTTTTTTAAAATATGTTTATTTAAAGCAAATAATCTTGGCAGCCAATCAATCAATAAATGATAATAGTTATTTGATGATCCTACAACAAATGCTTTGTTAAAACTGATCATTTGATTAGTATTTTCTCTAATAAAGTTATAATATTTTTTGCTAAAAAAAATTTCATATTTAAATCTAGAATAATTCGAAAATAATCCAGTTGATGTTTCATATGATTTAATTGAAATAGGGAAAAAAAATTTTGTATCAATAATAAAATCTGTATTTAAATAATTAAACGAAAATTTATCTATATAAATATTTTTTAACTCTTTATATAAATTTGAATTTTTAATATTTTCTATTTCTATATTTTTTATCATTTTAATTATTTCAAATTTCTTAATCTAATTTTTATTAAATCAGTAAACATATTAAGTGAGTCTGATTATACATTAACACTTTTAGAATGTGTAAATATTTATTCAACTTATCCATCAAGAATAATTAATTTAAATAATAATTGGAGAAGGTTAAAGATTAATTGGAATATTTATGAATGTTCTTACTTTTAATTATCATTCATTTTAAGGGCATTTAAAAAAGCATTTTGAGGGATATCAACTTTTCCAAATTGTCTCATTCGTTTCTTTCCTTTTTTTTGTTTATCAAGAAGTTTATTTTTACGAGTTACATCACCACCATAAAGTTTTTGTGTAACATCTTTTCTAAAAGAAGCTACTGTTTCTCTCGCGATGATTTTACCTCCTATTGCTGCCTGAATTGCAACTTTAAATTGCTGTCTTGGTATAAGTTCTTTAAGACGTTCACACAAAGCTCTTCCTCTTTGTTGCGATCTATCTCTATGTACAATTAGTGATAATGCATCAACAGGGTCTCCATTGATCTTAATTGCTACTTTAACTAAGTTATTTATTTCGTAACCTATTATTTCATAATCAAAACTAGCATAACCTTTTGTAATTGATTTTAGTCGATCATAAAAATCAAAAACAACCTCGTTTAAAGGTAATTTATATTCTACCATTGCTCTTGTACCTGCGTAATTTAGATTAACTTGTATTCCCCTTTTTGAGGTACATAACTCTAAAACAGTTCCTAAAAAATTATCTGGAACAATTATAGTAGCCTTTATCCAAGGCTCCTCAATTGATTCTATTTTTACTGGGTCTGGCATATCGGTTGGATTATGCAAATTTATAACTGATCCATCATTCATGTTAATTTTGTAAACCACTGAAGGCGCAGTTGTAACAAGTTCAAGATTAAACTCTAAATCAAATCGATCTCTAATAATTTCAAGGTGTAATAATCCTAAAAAGCCACATCTAAAACCATAACCTAATGCGGGACTAACCTCTGGTTCGTATGAAAAACTAGAATCATTTAGAGAAAGCTTCACCATACTATCACGTAAATGCTCATATTCGTCAGAGTCTACAGGGAACATTCCACAAAAAACAACAGGTTGAGATGGCTTAAAACCTGGTAATGCCTCATTTGTAGGATTTTTTTCTTCTGTAATTGTGTCTCCAACTTTGCAGTCAGATACATTTTTTATTCCAGAATTAATAAAGCCTATTTCTCCAGGTCCTAGAACATCAACCTCAGTAATTTTTGGTGAAAAAACACCTACTCTATCAATAGTATGTGTAACATCTGCCGCCATAAATCTAATTTTTTGATTTTTCTTAAGTTGACCATTGATGACTCTAACTAAAATAATAACTCCCAAATAACTATCATACCAACTATCTACAAGCATACATTTAAGTGGCTCATCTAATTTACCTTCTGGATAAGGTAGTTTAGCAACTATTTTTTCAAGCAACTCTTCAACTCCCTGCCCAGTTTTAGCAGATACTAAAGAGGCTTCACTAGAGTCGATACCAAGCACTTCTTCAATTTGTTCTTTGATTTTTTCAGGTTCTGAAGATGGTAGATCTGCTTTATTTAAAACTGGTAGAATTTCATGATCATTATTAATTGCCTGATACGCATTAGCAAGTGTTTGTGCTTCAACACCTTGGGTTGAATCTACTATAAGAAGAGAGCTTTCACACGCAGCAAGGGATCTTGAAACTTCATAAGAGAAATCAACATGTCCAGGAGTATCCATAAGGTTTAAAATAAATTTCTCTCCTTTTTTAGAAGTATAATTAAGACGAACAGTTTGCGCTTTTATGGTTATCCCTCTTGCCCTCTCTAATTCCATAGAATCCAAGACTTGTTCTGTCATTTCTCTATCCGTTAAACCACCACAAAACTGTATCAATCTATCTGCAAGAGTTGACTTGCCATGATCTATATGTGCGACAATAGAAAAATTTCTTATAGATGAGAGATCTCTCATTACTTTCTTAATGTTGCTTTAAAATTAATGGTAATGACATCAATAATTTGAGTTGAAAGACTTTCAATCTCTTCATCATTAAAAGTTTTTTCTAGAGGTTGAAGTAAGACTCTAATAGCAATACTCTTTGTATCTTTTGCAATTTTATCACCTTCATAGACATCAAAAATTGATACTTTATTGATAAGTTTTTTATCAATTTTTTTAATTTTAGATATTATTTCATCAGCTTTAACTGAGTTAGGAAATAAGAAAGCAAAATCTCTTTCAACCATTTGAAAAGGATTGTTATCAAATGCTGCAATAGTTGATGTTTTTTTAATCTGAAATTGGCCTAACGCATCAGTAAAAACTTCAAAAGCCATTACTGGATTTTGAATATTCATTGATTTTAATAAAATTGGGTTAAGTTCTCCAAAATTTGCAATAATATTTTTTCCTATACGTAATGAAGAGGATTTTCCTGGATGAAATATTTTATTCTCTATTTTTTCATAATTTAAATTATTAATTGGGGTATTCAGAGAATCTAAGATTCGCATAAGGTCTGCCTTTATATCAAAAACATCAATATCTTTGCTGTTAGAATTCCAATTGCCTTCTGATATATTTCCATAACTTATTCCTGTCGCAACATTAGTCTGCCTATCCTCTAGACTCTCACTAAATATAGGACCTACTTCAAATAATTTACCTCTATTAATCATTTTTGATTTATTTAAATTAATTGCATGTAATAAATTCGGAACATTAGAAGGTCTCATCACATTTAGATCAGAACTAATTGGGTTTTTAATTTCTATAACATTATCAGACACTAATTTTGCCACTTGTTTATCCATAAACGACCAAGTAACTGCCTCTAAGTAACCTTGATTAGCTATAACTCTTTTTATTTTATAAAAAGATTTCAAGTTAGAATTAAGTATATTTTTTTTAGAATCCTTATCTTGAATATCTATGAGTGGGATTTTATCAAATCCATAAATTCGAAGAATCTCTTCAACTATATCTGCCTCATCATGAATATCTGGTCTAAAAGATGGGGGAGTGATTATTAAAATATTATTTTGCTCCTGGACCGCAAAGCCTAATGATTCCAGTATATTTTTTTGTTCTTTTATCGAAATTTCTACTCCACCCAATGACGTTACTTTATCTGTATTAAAATTAATTTGTTTTACATTTGTGTTTAAAATATTTGTTTGAACGGTTTTACTTACTTCACCACCACATAAATCAATAATCATTTTAGTAGCTGCTTGCACACCCCAATCTATAGAAGACGAGTCTATGCCTCTTTCAAATCTATATCTTGCATCACTTTGTAGCTTTAAATATCTTCCTGCTTTAGTTACTGAAATTGGATCAAATAAAGCCACCTCTAGAAAAACATTTTTTGTATCAAGACTGCAACCACTATCCAAGCCACCCATTACGCCACCAATCCCATGAAGTTTATCATTATCAGCGATGACAATCATATCAGTTCTGCATTCATACTTTGCTTCATCAAGGGTTAAACAAGTTTCTTTTTCTTTTGCAAAACGCATTTTAAGATTACCTTTAATCTTATCTGCATCATAGACGTGCAAAGGTCTGCCTAAATCGTAAGTAATATAATTAGTTATATCTACAAGAGACGAAATAGGTCTTAAGCCTATCGCTTTTAATCTTTGTTGAAGCCATAATGGACTTTCTTTATTAACAACATTCTTAAAATATCTTCCAGCTACACCTGGACAAATATATTCTTCATCTCCTTTAAAATCTTTTTCCCACTTAACCAGACTCTCAAATGTACCTGCGATATTATTTATTAAAGTATTTTCTTTTAATTTACCTAAACCCGCAGCTGCAAGATCTCTTGCAATACCTCTTACTGAAAGACAATCTCCTCTATTAGGAGTAATATTAATTTCTATTACAGGATCATTAAGATTAAATACGTCTATAAATTTATCTCCTAAATTATATTTTGCTTCAACTTCAATAATTCCATCATGCTCATCAGAAATATCCATTTCTTTTTCAGAGACAAGCATTCCACATGACTCAACACCTCTAATTTTAGATTTTTTTAATCTTATGCCTGTTCCTGGGATAAAACTATTTTCAGGAGCAAAGATGCCTTTCATTCCTGTTCGAGCATTAGGGGCACCGCATACTACTTGAAAAACTCCATCTATTGTTTTAACACTGCACACTCTAAGCCTATCAGCATCAGGATGTTGTTCAGCTTTAATTACTTCAGCAACCGTAAAATCATTAAATGTTTTTGATTTATCCTCTACAGATTCTATTTCTAAACCAATATTTGTTAAAGTATCAACAATTGTATCTAAATCTTTTTCAGTTTCTAAATGATCCTTCAACCAATCTAATGTAAATTTCATACGAGCCTAAACCTCTGATCTTGTTTTAAGATCCAAAGGTGAAAAACCATAATGGTCAAGCCACTTTAAATTAAGATCAAATAAACCGCGCATATCTGTTATCCCATATTTAAGCATAGATAATCTTTCAATACCCATACCAAAAGCAAAACCCTGATATATGGATGAGTCAATGTTACAATTTTCTAATACTTTTGGATTAACCATACCGCAACCTAGTATTTCCAACCAATCATCTCCTTCACCAATCTTTAAAACATTATTTTTTTTAGTATAAGCAACATCCATTTCAGCACTTGGTTCTGTAAAAGGAAAATAGCTTGGTCTAAATCTATATTTTAAATTATCGATTTCAAAAAACTCTTTTAAAAAATATATTAAAGTTGATTTTAAGTCAGCCATAGTTGCATCTTTATTAACTACCAATCCTTCTACCTGGTGAAACATAGGTGTATGTGTGGAATCTGAATCGCTTCTATAAGTTCTTCCAGGTACTATAATTTTTATTGGAGGTTTAGAGCTCATCATTGTTCGGACTTGCACTGGGCTTGTATGAGTTCTTAGAACACTATCCTCTTCATTCATGTTATTTACATAAAATGTATCTTGCATTTCACGCGCAGGATGATGGGGAGGTATATTTAAAGCTGAAAAATTATTGAAATCATTTTCAATATCAGGTCCGGCTTCAACTGAATAATTTAAACTTCCAAAAATTTCAATAATAGTAAAAATTGTTTGGGAGATTGGGTGTATTTTTCCATTTAAACTTTCATTATGAGGCAAACTCACATCAACAGTTTCATTCTTTAATTTTTTTTCTAACTCTTTATTTTCAATATAACTTTTTTGATCATTGATATTTTCTTCAATAAAATTTTTTAATGTATTTAATTCCTGACCTCTGGTTTTTTTTTGATCAATTGGAAGTTTACCTAAAAGTTTCATTTCTAAAGGAATGAAACCTTTTTTACCGAGATAATCTAATCGAATGGACTCAACTTCTTGAAAAGTTTTACAATCTTCAATCTTATTTTTAATATCAACAGTATCAACTGATAAAGACATAGGATTAGTATAAATTATTAAAAATTAAATACTAGCTAGCTGATTGAGCTTTTTCAACCAAGGCCTTAAAAGCATCTGGTTGATTAACTGCTAATTCTGCTAATATTTTTCTATCAATTTCTACAGATGTTTTTTTCAACCCAGATATAAATTGGGAATAAGTCATACCGTATAGTCTTACTCCTGCATTAATTCTCTGTATCCAAAGACCTCTAAAATCACTTTTTCTTTTTCTACGGTCACGGTAAGCATACTGCATTCCACGTTCAACTGCTTGTACAGCTACTCTAAATACATTTTTTCTTCTACCGTAATAACCTTTAGCTTTTTTTATTACTTTTTTATGTCTTGCTCTTGCTGTTACGCCTCTTGAAACTCTTGCCATTTTAAACTCCTATTTATTATAAGGTAACATATGATCAATTAGCGCTGCATCACCTGGTGACATAATCGCGGATCTTTTTGTGCTACGTATGAATTTATTAGATCTTTTGCTCATACCATGCCTTTTTCCAGCAGGCTTGAACTTAATCTTTCCAGTTCCAGTTCTAGAGAAACGTTTTTTTAAACTACTCTTTGTTTTTAGCTTGGGCATTCTAAACTCCTTGTTAAATTTACTGCTAGGCTGCCCCGCAGGCCATAGCTAGTTTAGATCGGCTTATAGAGAAATTTTTCTAAGAATCAAATAATAAGTATTTATTTTGCTACTTGAGGGACTAAAATCATCATTATTTGTCTACCCTCAGATTTAGGGTGAACCTCGACTTTTGCTTGTTCCACAACTTCTTGCGTAAGTTTTTTTAGTAAATTAAACCCGAGATTTTGATGCTCCATTTCTCTTCCACGAAAACGCATGGAAACCTTAACTTTATTACCCCCACCAATAAATTTTAAAAGAGCTTTTACTTTAACATTATAGTCATGAGTATCAATTCCTGGACGCATTTTAATTTCTTTAACCTCTATGGTTTTTTGTTTCTTTTTTGCCTCTTTTTTACTTTTTTGCTCTCTATATTTTAGTTTACCATAATCAATGATTTTACAAACTGGGGGATTAGCCTCGGGGGAAACTTCTACTAAATCATAGCCTTCATCTTCAGCATGATTAAGCGCCTCTCTTAAACTAATAATACCTAGTTGCTTACCTGTGCTTGAGATAACTCTAACTTCACTAGCAGTTATTTTTTCATTAGTCCTAGGACCAATATTCTTTTTAGATCTGAAATTTATTACCAAAACTATTTATTTAAGTGGATAAAGCTATTGTAAAATAGCATATTATAAATTGAATATTATTTTCATGTTTTTTATGGATATAATGAAATTGTAATTAAATTCAAGGTCTGTTTTGAAAAAATGGTAAAATTAAAATAATTAATGAAAATTTGTATAGTTCGTAGTGACCGCATGGGAGATATGGTCTTAACTCTGCCTGTCATTCAAGGAATTAAACAAAAAAATCCACAGGCTATAATTCACGTAGTGACATCACAAAAAAATTTAAAAATATGTAAACAGTTTAATTTGATTGATAAAATTTATGAAAAAACAACCTCATCATCAGCTTTCAGTAATTTAACAAAATTAATTAGCGCTGAAAAATACGATTATTATTTTTCATTTAGCCCTGGATGGTACGGTTTATTGTTAGGATTTTTTTCAAAAAGTAAGTTTAAATCTTCTCTAATTCTTAAATCAAGATACAAATCAAATGTATTTAGTAAATTTTGGCAAATAATTTTTAGTAAAATATTTTTTTCAATCTCCTTAGTAATTAACAGATTTCAATCTTTAGAGACTAAAGAAAATATCCACCAAACTATTATGATGATGGATGTGGTATCAAAAAGCAAACTTACAATAAGTGAAAATATTAAGACTGAATTTACATTTACAAATATACTTGCATTAAATGAAGAAAAACCAAAATGTGTCGTTCATCTTTCTTCGAAATGGATTAACAATTACTACTCAGAAAACGATTTTGAAGATTTACTAAAATCATTAAAAGATAAGAATATATCAGTTTATTTAACAAGTGATGAAACAACAAAAAATAAGTTTAGCAAAATTTTTAACATATATCCTGTCATTGATAATCCTAATAACCTGGATGAAAATACCAAAAATATTTTGATATGTAATAATTTTGATTTTGAAAACTGGACAAGTCTAATAAATCAGGCAAATTATGTGATAACCCCTGAAAGTGGATGTACGCATATTGCCTCCTTAACAAAGTGTAAACTTGCAGTGATTTATGATGCAGATAATTCTCCTATAAGTATTAGGCAAGAATATGCACCGTGGAATAAAGAATATTTAGCCTTAGAAACAAATGATAAAGAATTAAATCAAAAACTACTCAATTTTATCTAATAATTTGTTTTTTGAAATATAGTCCTGAACTTCATTAACGCTCAAATTTTCCATTTTATTTTTAAGAAGTAGATGGCTATTTTGTCGAAAACTTAAGTTTGATTTTGTTATACTATTGTCCAACGCTAGACATAAAGTATTAACCTTACTAAGTGCCGCAATATGCCCTGGCCCGGTATCATTTGAAATTATTAACTTACTTTTGGATGCGACCGTATAAATAATCTCAGGCGGTGACTTGTCGATTAAATTAATAATGTTTTTACATTTATCAAGAATTGGTTGGAAAGACTCGGCATCATGTTTTGTGCCCACTAGACAAATATAATAACCTTTTGACTCTAAGAAGGAACATAATTGCTGATATTTAGTTGGTGACCATTGTTTTGCGCGACCTGATTTTGATACACCAGGTATAACCAAGACAATTTCTTTATTCTCCAAACCATAATCTTCCTCTTCAGATACTAACCAACTAAAATCTGGATCAATCTGATCAATATCTATAAGTTTTATCTGATTGTATAAACCCTGCGTTGGACTTTCTTTTCCTTGAGGAGGTATAATGTATCGATCATGGACAAAGCTTCTTGATCCATTAATTCTTGATCTAGAAAATAATTTAATAAAAAAATGATAAAAATTTGTTCTTTTCGAATTTTGTAAATCAATAATTAAATCATATTTACCATTTATAATTTTACTAATAAGGGATAATGTTGAAAAAAAACCCCCCCTATTATCAATAAAGAATTGATCAAACATTTTT
>Ga0209252_1001763_pt1 | contig 13661 bp, 11 predicted proteins | sample SaaInlV_135m_DNA_3_FD_184673 | JGI IMG/M metagenome (GOLD analysis project Ga0209252, IMG submission 184673) | Marine microbial communities from expanding oxygen minimum zones in the Saanich Inlet - Saanich Inlet SI074_LV_100m_DNA (SPAdes) (version 2) | ecosystem: Environmental > Aquatic >... | reverse complement strand
TTTTGAACCTCCTTATAACAGGTTTCAACTGCTTTTTTTGTTCCGTCGGAGTGTTCATTTTCTGAACCAGCTCCACCATGAGCAATAATTCTAATTTTTTTTGGTTTCATTTACTTTAACCCTTAAAGCATATATTTCATTTTCTCATCAATAATTATATGACTCAACTATAAGAGTAGGGGGCTAAGGCAGATAGTTGAAGGATATATTTAAATACGTTAAGCTTACCAGAATACCTAACAGAAATAATCATGGTTAAGTTTTGTCTACAATGTAAAAATACATTTTTGGGAAAACTACATTGTCCAAAAGTTGAAGGATATATTTAAATACGTTAAGCTTACCAGAATACCTAACAGAGATAATCATGGTTAAGTTTTGTCTACAATGTAAAAATACATTTTGGGGAGGACTACATTGTCCAAAATGTGAAGATGAAGTTCTGCTTCTAGATATGGCAGAGGAAGAAAATAGAAAGTATCTTCCCGAGCTTAATGTAGATGTGCGACCTAAATACTTTGCACGCAGTTCAATGCTTCTGACCTGCTTCGGATTCATCATGGCTCTTCCCCTGGGAGCCTTTGTATTTTTAAGCGGATTGTCGAACTATGGAAATGTCGAATTATGGGGATCTTTAGGAATTGCTACTATCGTATTAATCTCTTGGGGATCTTGGATCGCTTCACAAAAAATTTTTAACAAAAAAATGGAATCCGTAGATAACAAAAAAGAACTCCAATTAGACTAACCCGCTTTTTTAGTAAAAAAACCTATAAAAATAAATTTACGTAGCTTTATTACCAATATCTTTCCTATAATGAATCCCATCCCATTTAATTTTACCTACTATGGAATAAGCTTTTTCGATCGCTTGATTAATATCTGAACCCAATGCAGTTACTCCCAAAACACGCCCACCGTTAGTTAAAACTTTTCCATTAGTTAACTTTGTTCCCGCGTGAAATACAACGGCTTGTTGATTTTCTTCTAAATTCAACCCTCTAATTTCTTTTCCCTTTTGGTACGAGCCAGGGTAACCCTTAGCTGCCATCACTACACAAACAGTTGGTTCCTGTTTCCATTCTAAAATTTGTGTCGAAAGAGTACCATCAATGCATGCCTCAAAAATAGGTACTATATCGCTTTTAACTCGCATCATAATTGGTTGGGTTTCGGGATCACCAAAACGTGCATTAAACTCAAGAACCTTGGGACCTGATTCCGTCAACATTAATCCTGCGTAAAGTATCCCCCTGTAATACCTATTTTCTTTAGCCATAGCTCGTACAGTCGGAAGCATTATTTCATCAATAACTTGTTGTTTTAATTCTTCTGTAAATACGGAAGCTGGAGAATAAGCACCCATACCACCTGTATTAGGTCCTTTGTCGCCATCAAACGCTGCCTTATGGTCTTGTGCCGAATCGAGTGGTAACACCGTCTTGCCATCGGTAAATGCAAGAAGTGATACTTCCTGTCCTGTTAGAAATTCTTCAACAACTACCTGGTCACCTGCATTACCGAAAGCTTTGTCCTGCATAATCGATTTTATTGCAATTTTTGCTTCCTCACTGTTGCTACATAAAATAACTCCCTTACCTGCAGCGAGACCGCTTGCCTTAACTACGACTGGTTCGTCTTTTTGGGTAAAAAGTTTTACCTTCTCTAACGAATCAAAAGATTCATATCTTGCGCTAGGAATTCCATACTTTTTCATAAGGTCTTTACAAAAAACCTTGCTCCCTTCTATTTCAGCTGCCTTTTGAGAAGGACCAAATACACGTAATCCACTTTCTTCGAAGCTATCGACAATGCCATTTACAAGTGGTTGCTCAGGTCCCACAATCGTAAGCCCTATACCAGTTACCGTAGCAAACTGGCGTAACATATCAATATTATCTGGAGGAATATCAATATTTTCTGCCACATTAGCAGTACCCGCATTACCTGGCGCGCAGTAAACTTTATTTACTAATGGACTTTGGGCAATTTTCCATGCTAGCGCATGCTCTCGACCTCCACTACCTATAACTAAAACTCTCATCTATTTTCCTTATCGCTCAATGGGATTTAATCGGCTTTATCTTTAGTTGTTATTTTTAAGAAAAGATTTTATCGCGACTGCATCTGGAGCCATGGGCATCAGACGTAAGTATTCCTTTAAATACTTTGAAGCATTATTAATATCTTTTTCCTGCATAAAAATTAAACCTAAATTTTTGTGTACCCCTGCTAAGTTTTTATTTTTCAATAAAACCATTTTTAATAATTTTTTTGCCTCTATTGTATTACCTGCAGTCATGTATATGTTAGCAAGATTGATATATGGTGATAGGAAGTCTGGATCGTAATTGATAGCGTTTTGATAGTATTGCTTAGCTTCTGCTTGCTTGCCCATCATCGCATAGGAGGTGGCTAAACCGAAGTGGGCTTTTGGGTGCCTTGGCTGCATTTCTAGAAAATTTTTAAAATTATCAATCGCTTCTATAAATTGTTTCTGTTCTAATGACAAAAAACCGAGATTAAAAAATGCCTCTTCAAAGTAAGGATTATATTTTATAGCAGATCGATAAGACAAAATTGCCTTTTTAGGATTTCCTGTCATATGCAAGGCTTTACCTAAGTTATAATGTCCTGGAGCATAATCTTTTTTTTGCTGTAATGCTTTTTTTGTATAAAAAATTGCCCGCTCGTATTTTTTTTTCTTACCATAGACATTTCCCAGATTACTCAATGCAAAAAAATAATTTGGGTTTAACCGAAGTGCCGCTTCAAACTCTGCAATTGCTAGATCATAATGCCTAAGTTTATCGTAAGCCTCTCCTAAGTTATTATATGGGCGTACCAACGAAGGTGCTTTTTGTTTTGCATCAGTCCACAAGCTAACTTCATCTTTCCATATTTTATTTCTTTCTCTTGTCCCAACCAAGAAAGATACCAGTGTCAAAAAAATTAAAAAAACTGACAATCTTAATATTTGCTTGTTATTACATATACCATGCACATTATCTTTTATTGATTGTTGTATAAAATTTTTTAATCGTATTAAAAAACTAGCCATAACAATGGAAAAACCAACTAATGGTAGATACGTCCTATGCTCGGTGGCGACATCTAAAAGTGGAACAAAACTGGATGTAGGGCTCATGGTTATCAATATCCATATTAAACCAAAAGCCTCGAGAGCATATTTTTTGGATTGCTTTGTTACTTCAGATAATTTTATCCATATAATAGAGAATATCCCTAGAATGAACATTCCACCGATTGCAATTCTAGATTTCCAATGCTGAATTACATGGAAGTCGGGGTCGATCGTAAGATTAAATGGAAATAACATTTTACGAAAATACTCAAAAGGTATTACACCTATTTGTGTCCTAAAATAGTCCCAAGCAGTTATATTAACTATTGATGCCCTAAGTAAGCCGTCTCCATATAATTTTTTATATAAAAAAACTATGATAAGAGTTCCGGTTATACCTAAAACCCATTTTAATTGCCGCTTAATCCATGACTTTATGCTTTGGTCCGAAATGAAATAAAAGTGGTACGCAAATATTATTGCTGGAAAACTTACAACAATAAGTTTACATAATATTCCAAAACCACAAAAAATAACTCCACCAATAGGGTAAATATAATTTATTTTATTTTCTTTTTTATTTGTCTTATATACGCCACCAAAAAATATAATAATGGCTAACAAGTAAAACATTGTTGCCATAATAGATGAACGACTTGAAATATAAGTAACCGCTTGTGTATTTAAAGGATGAACTGCAAAAATCAATGCAGCTAGAAGAGGTATCTGGTTTGATTCATTAACTATCGATTTATTTTTTTGAGATATGTGGAATAAGATTAATTTTACAGATTGATAAACTAGAAATACAACTATAAGGTGAAATGAGATATTAAAAACGTGATAGCTCCATTCTTTGAAACCACTGATAGCATAATTAATATTAAAAGATAGAATAACTAATGGACGCTGAGAGTAACTAAATATAAAGTCTGGTATTTTATCTAGTCCACGGATCCAGGGTTTTTCAAGAATGGAAGAAATGTCATCAAAATGGAACGAATGCTGAAGTGTATTTCCGTATGCGACACAAACCAAAAGAGTAAGCACTAAATAATGATAGGGGGTTTTCATTTTTTCCCCCAGATTAGTTTTAATTCTTCCTCAACTCTATCGGTTACCAAGTCCCATGAATATTTTTTTAAAGCCTCTTCTCGACATTTTGACCTGAGAGAAAAAATATAATCAGGTGTTTTTAAAAACCATTCAATTTTTTCTGCCATAGATTTTGCTTTCTCATCTTTAAAGAGAAGTTTCTTGTCTATTGATTCTAAAATTTCTGTCGTTCCTCCAATAGGTGTCCCAATAACCGGAAGTCCAGACGAAAGAGCTTCTACTGTGGCAATTCCAAACCCTTCAATAAATTCTGTTGGCATGATAAAGATATCAGCTGCTGCATAATATTTTGGTAAAAACTCATCAGGAACAAACCCTGAGAAATGGATATGATTATCTAATCCAGTTAACATCACTTGTGATTTTAATCTACCTTCCAATGAACCCTTTCCCGCAATCACTAGTTTAAATTTTAGTTCAGGACTTTGGTTAACAATTTCTGCAATTGCCGTAATTAAGTTGTCTAACCCCATACGTGCTTCCAATCGACGAACAGTCAGAAGAAACTTATATCCATTTGGTATACCTAATTTTTTTCTTATTTCATTTATTTCGTTAGTATTTTCTGAAGGACAAAATTTTTCTATATCTGTGCCACCAGGAATAATCCTCATTCTTGGTTTTCTGAATGGGAAATAATTTAAAAATCTTTTTCGTGTGTAATCACTTAGGAATAGTATACTTTTAGAATAGTGATAACAGACCCACTCTAACCAACGAATTATTTTTAAACGAACGTATAGATTTATTGCGACTTCATTCGTTTCCGTTAAGTTTATTTTTTCTTCGTCATACCAAGAACTATGAAAGTGATATATCTTTGGAATTTTTCTATATTTTTTTATTGCTATTGCAAAAGCACCTACCAGCGGGTTGTGCACATGCGCTATCCAAGGTTCATCCTCAATTAAATACTTTTTTATTCTTTTTCTTATAGCAAACCATAATCTAATTGGGTTTTTTGATAATGCGTTTGGAATTCGATCAAACTCGACACCATCTACAATCTCGCGATCGAGCAATTTCTCCTCTGGTTTGCATGTTATAAGTACAACTCGGTAACCTCGGTCAACTAAACGTTTGTTGATTGCATGAGTCAAATTCCATGCACCACCCATTGCATCTGGATAGGAATGATACTGTAGAGAAAGAATTGCTGGTTTTTCTTTTAGTGGATCCATACTACAAACATAATAAATATTACAACTCAATAAATCAATTAGATCGATAAGTTTTGATTAAATAGCTTATTCTGTTAACCAACCCTACATATATTGAGAATTGAGTGGTAAAATGTTATCTTTGAAAATCTAGAAATGTTTATCCTATCTTCCCTTATTGGGGGCGATCTGGTTTCGACGAGAAGAAAGAGACGGAGGTTGCATGTACGGGATGCCGTTGGCCCGTAAAAAAACGGCAAATACATAATCGCTAACGATTATGATGTAGCAGTAGCTGCTTAACTAATACTTAAGTCAGTTACCGTTCTTTCGACCTTCGTCCGCGAGGTAGAGTAAGAACGTCATTTAAGTGGACTGGTCTGATACGTAAGTTCCGGATGAATCGGATGAGATAGTTAGGAACTGGCTTGAAATGGATCCTGTCTCTGGGAGACGATTCGAGTGAGATTTAAATCAGAGAATAAACATGTAGATGCCTTCGATTGACACTTTTCGGACGGGGGTTCGATTCCCCCCGCCTCCACCAAACTTATTGTAAAAAATAGTTTACTCTAAGTTTTTATAGTTTAATGCTTTACGACATTGTGCACAGCAACCTTATGAAATACTTTTAATCAACCCCCCATTATTTTATAAAAGATGTAAAGTACAAGCACGACACCAAGAAGAACTTTTTTGTTGTAGTCTATATTCATTGCGATCTCCTTATAACTATCAAGGTTTATCTATCTAAAGCTTAACCCATCCTTTTTTTTTTCTATTTCTCCAACTAATGTTTGTCCACTCGCCTTTAATTTGATGGCGGTAAACCTTAGTACCTGCTTTGAGACGATTACAGATTTCTCCATCAGGGTTTAGATGTACAGTATGAGATTTTTTTAAAAATAGAAAATCGTTTTCTTGCATCTACTTACCTTGAAAAAAATTTTACCAATTAAACTCGACGATATAGTATTTTTTTTCTTAGTTATACTTCCTTAACAAAAAAATACGCCTCTCACTAAACTAAAAGATGATAAAAGAAAGAATTAATGTAGGGTTGTCTAAAGCAAGCGCTCAAGACAAAAAATTGGAAGGCCAGAAATTTATCTGAGAGTTGAAAGTAAAATTCGTGAACTCAGATCAATGGGCAGGGGTAGCAGTAAGTTTTAGCTCAACTTATGGTTCAATTGAGTAGGGTAAAAACAGCTATGGATAAAAATAGCTTGAAGGTGAAAAAAAAGAATAGCCCGTTTAGCAAATATCGCTTTTATTCATATGGACAATTCCCCATGAAAGGTAGTTATTTTTCCCAGCTTCCACCCAGTGTTTTAAGCCTTCAATCATTTTATCTATATATTCTTTTCCACAAGACTCGACCATTTCATCGTATCGATCTTGAGTTTCCTCCATTACACGCTGGTAATGAGTAGTTAAATGTTCGGATAAGTTTTGCACTTCGGTCTTTCTCACGCCAAGTTTTCTACCCTTTTCTACATAAAAACCGAAAGAGCCCAAGGAATCTAATTGAATTCTGTCTAGAACGGGTTTTAAAATGCTTTTTGGACAATCGTAGGTCTGCATCAGGTCAGTAAAAATAAACTCACCCTTATCATTAAGCACCCGGACTACTTCTTGAACAACTAGTTCTCTGTCAGCACTGTGAACAATAGCATCCTGGGACCAAGCTATATCAAATGAATTTTCAGGAAAGGGGATATCTTCAAAATTCCCTTCCACTACTGTTATCAGGTGATCCAAATCATTTTTTTTATTCAGGTCACGGTTTCTAACATTTTGATTAATACAGAGGTTGAGGCAGGTCACCTGACAGCCAAAATTTTTGGCTAGATAACGTGCGCCACCTCCATAGCCAGAACCTAGGTCGAGCAAATTGGTATTGGAATTTAATTTTGATGCCATCATTTGGACAATTCTTGGACTGGCGTCCTTGATGGATTCTTTGGAGTGATTGTAAATTCCTACGTGAATGTGGTCTCCGCCCCAAATTTTAAAATAAAATTCATCAGCGGGAGTGCTATTATAATATTCCTCGGCTTTATCAACAGCTGTTTTTTCAGTAGCAGTACTCATGAATGCGTCCTCATAAATTCATCTTCAGGAATAGCATTCAGACTCAATCATTACCCCTTGCTTCGAAATAAGTAAGTATCGCCTAAATAAACTATTTGGATTTATATTAGGGTATTACCCTGAAAGGAAATTCTAGTATGTTGCCACGTTACAGTAAAATGACACAATTTACAAGACACACATTTAATTAAGCATAAAACTGAAATTCTTTGCGTAATCAAATTTTAGCATACAAGTTTTAGTTTCAATCGTTAAAGTGCTACAGTTACAAAAATTATACGGATTTTATTTTTTCTAAAAATATTTTATTTTACGTATTTATTTTTAAATTATTCTCCATTTTTTATTTAAATTTCCTCATCATGGAACCTAAAATAAAAATTGCACAGGTTCTATTTTTTAAAAGAACCAACCCCCCTGTTTTTATTATATCGGCTATCATCATGCTAGTTTTTATTATAGCGGTGACCTTGTTTAATAAAATCTCAAAAAAAATTTTTGATTCTATTCAACTCATTATTATCGAAAAATTTAGCTGGATCTTTACAGTTTCTACCGTTCTATTTCTAATTTTAGTTTTGTTTCTACTCTTAAGCCGATTTGGAAGTATCCGTCTGAGCTCTGCCGATGAGAAACCAGAATTTGGCTATGTGACTTGGTTTGCCATGATGTTCAGCGCCGGAATGGGAATAGGATTAGTATTCTGGAGCATTGCTGAACCCATTAAACATTTTATCAAGCCACCCCTAATAGAACCAGGAACTATAACTCCGGTTGACCAGGCTATAAGTGTCACCTTTTTTCACTGGGGTTTTCACGCTTGGGCTATTTACGTAATGGTAGGGCTTTGCCTTGCCTATTTTTCTTTTCGGAAAGGTCTCCCTTTAACGATTCGATCCTGTTTCTACCCATTACTTGGAAATAAAATTTATGGGCGATGGGGACACTGCATTGATATTTTTGCGGTTGTGGGAACTATGTTTGGCGTAGCGACCTCCCTTGGGTTGGGGGCAATGCAGATCAATTCCGGCCTGAACTTTATAGGTGAGTATCCTGAAACCAAATTAATACAGATTGCTTTGATTTCTCTAATTACCCTATTCGCAACAATTTCCTTAGTCCTTGGCTTAGAAAAGGGGATCAGCCGCCTCAGTTATTTCAATGTTATGTTGAGCGTAATGCTACTTGCCTTTGTTTTTATAATTGGCCCAACTCTGTTTATTATGAATACCTTTGGGGAAGGAATTAAAAATTACTTCAGCAACATTGTTTATTTTAGTTACTGGAGCGAGTGGATAGCTACAACTGACTGGAAGGCAAATTGGACCATCTTTTACTGGGGTTGGTGGATCGCGTGGGCACCTTTTGTAGGGTTGTTCATTGCAAGAATTTCCAAAGGAAGGACCATTCGAGAATTCATATTGGGTGGTTTATTTGCTCCCGCTCTAGCTACTTTTATTTGGTTGAGTGTTTTCGGCGGAACAGCTCTTTATCTAGAAAGTGTCCAGAGTGCGCCGATTTCTGAAGCTGTTTCTACTAACCTTAGCACTTCCCTTTTCAAAACACTCGCCTACCTTCCTCTGAGCCAAATTACTACAGTGTTATCCACACTGGTAATTATAACTTTTTTTGTGACTTCTTCCGACTCAGGAAGTTTGGTTATCGATATATTAACTTCAGGGGGCGATCAAGACCCGCCTAAAAATCAAAGAATATTCTGGGCTATAACAGAAGGGGTTATCGCATCGGTACTTGTGTTAGCAGGGGGCCTAAATGCTTTACAAACCGCTGCAATAGCTTCAGGATTTCCTTTAGCATTGATAATGATAGGGATGTGCTTTGCTTTGCTTAAGGAACTTAATAAAGAGATTAAGAATTTCTAAGGTATTAATATTACGTCTGCTTTATAAAGTCAGGATATGCTGATGACCATCCTGCAAAACCTCCTATCATGCTTGAAACTTCTTTGAACCCCTGTTCAGTAAAATATGCTGCAGCACCCTGGCTTGAAATGCCGTGGTAACAATAAATAACCAACGGTTTTTCTTTGTCAGTTTCTAATATAAATTGTTGAACCGTATTATCACTCAGGTGTATGGCATTTGGGATATGCCCTGTCTGGTAGGATGCGGGATCGCGAATGTCAACAATCGTAGCTGATGCATTGTCTTCCATTTCCTTTACTTTGTGAACGTCTATTTGTCTTACGGAGTCCATTAACCTTCACGATACTAAGTCGTATGAATTTTTTAAAATTAAATTGCAAGGCTAGAATAGAACTAAAATCGGTATATCTTACTACCCAAAAATACCACGCAAACTAAATCGAGGTTTCTGTTCAAAAAATGGTAGTTAATTATCTGACCATTCTGGGTTTTTAATCCATGTTCCCTTGTGATCTTGAATAAATTTTGGAACTGTTTCAGAAATAATCTTCGGTTTATCTTCTTTCTTATCATCATCAAGAGAAATAACTTTGTCGTCTCTCATCACTTTTCCGCTAAAGGTAATTTTCATATCAAATTTCCTTATCATCAGATTTCAGCGTGAACTACTATCTCTATAATTATATTACATAAATCAAAAAATTATTTAAAAAATATTGCTCTAAGAAAATATATAAAAATAATCCCGCCCCTTTAGAGGGAGGGATTTCACCTAAAATAAATTTTACAAATTAATTTTTCTCTCTTGTATCTCCGCTCTTCTTGTCTTTGCCAATTTAGCAAGTTCTCCCAATGCCTTTCTCGCACGAGCCGCTGATGCTTTTACATTCTTTGTTTCGAAACTCTCATTTTCAGCAAGGTAACTCTCATAAGCAGATACAATTTGGTCATGAGTCATAATACTTTATTCTCCTATTTTTAGGCGAGGTTAAAATTCTTTTTTGAGTATGTGATTAACACAGATACGCGAATAACTCAAAATAAATAAGTCAAATTAAAAATAATAAATAATTTGGAGCTTAGGCTACTTTCTGAGTTTTTGCTGCTCGTTTCCGTTCATTTTCATCTAAGTGCCTTTTACGTAAGCGAATGCTTTCGGGTGTAATCTCTGCGAGTTCGTCATCATTAAGATAACCAACGACCTGCTCTAGGCTCATTATTCTAGGAGGTGCAATACTTACAGTATCATCTGATCCGGAAGCTCGTACATTTGTAAGCTTTTTTCCCTTACAAATATTAACAACTAGGTCATTATCTTTATTGTTTTCACCGATAATCATTCCTGTATAAACTTCCTCAGCCGGTCCCAAGAACATCACTCCTCTATCTTGAAGATTAAATAAAGAATGTGTAGTGGTACTTCCGTTTTCAAGAGATATTAAGACTCCGTTACTCCGACGAGCTAATTCTCCACAATACGGAACAAAATCATGGAAGTTATGATTCAAAATGCCTGTTCCTCGGGTAAGGGTTAACAACTGCGAACGAAACCCAAATAATCCACGCGTTGGAATGACAAATTCAAGCCTAACGGATTCTGTTCCCGCGTGAACCATATTTTTCATCGTACCTTTACGCTTGCCCATAGCCTCCATCACGGGTCCCATGTATTGTTCTTCAACGTCAATTATTGCAAATTCCTCCGGTTCCATTACCTTGTCTTTGACCTTTTTTAAAACGACTTCTGGCCTAGAAATAGAAAACTCATAACCCTCTCGCCTCATAGTTTCTATAAGAATGGTAAGGTGTAATTCTCCTCTACCTGAAACTTTGAATGTATCATTAGAGTTTCCCTCTTCAACTCGCAAAGCTACATTTTGTTTAATTTCTTTAAATAATCTTTCACGCAATTGTCTTGATGTAACAAATTTTCCTTCTCGCCCCGCGAATGGTGAGTTATTAACAAGAAAATTAATAGATAATGTCGGTTCGTCAATTTCTATTAAGGGCAATGCATCCGGGTTACTACGATCTGCTATTGTTTCTCCAATGTCCACTTCTTTCATTCCAGCAATGCCAACAATATCTCCTGTTACAGCATCAGTCGCTTCTTTTTTTTGCAAGCCATCAAAAGTAAATAATTTAGAAACTTTAAAATCCTCTTTATCGCCAGATCGTTTAATCAAAGTATATTGTTTGCTCGAGTCATAGCAACCACGTTGAATCTTCCCAACTGCAATCCGTCCTACATAGTCATTGTAATCAATATTTGAGACTAACATTTGAAATGTACCTTTGGGGTCGCCTTCATGTGGCTCGACTTTATCAATTATCAAATCTAATAAAGGTTTCATATCTTGGTCTTCTCCGCTTGGTGCAACACGACAAAAACCCTGTTTGGCTGAAGTATATATCGTGGAAAAATCTAACTGGTCATCTGATGCACCTAGGTTAACAAAAAGGTCGAAAACCTCATTTAGTGCATTTTCTGGATTTGCCCCAGGACGATCAATTTTATTTACCACAACAATAGGCTTCAAACCAAGGTCAAGTGATTTTTTTAATACGAACCGGGTCTGCGGCATAGGCCCTTCATAAGCATCAATAATTAGTAAAACACCATTTACCATTTTAAGAATACGCTCAACTTCTCCACCAAAATCAGCATGACCGGGAGTATCCACAATATTAATTTTGTGGTCCTTATATTGGATGGATGCATTTTTTGAAAAAATAGTAATACCGCGTTCTTTTTCCAAGTCGTTGCTATCCATGATGCAAGCACCTGCCAATTCATGGTCTCGAAACATTCCACTTTGCCGCAACAAACAATCGACAAGCGTAGTTTTCCCATGATCAACATGGGCGATGATACCTATATTTCTAATATTCTCTTTATTCATCTTTTATGGAATGGTTCTTTCTATTGAATTCTATAAAACTACTTAGCCAGCCTAAGCACCAAAACCTCGCATAGTATTTGTTTTTTATTTAAAAAGCAAAAATAACAACCAAAGTTATTTTTTTATCCACATTAAAACTGTTAGCAAAAATTTTGTTGCACTATAAGGTTCTCAGCAAGAGGAGGTGGTTCGATCTACTATATGATATGATGGAAACCGCGCTTGTGTAAGGTAAACCCATAGGCCTAAAATAGATATTAAAAATTCACACAGAGTGATTCAATTCTTGTTAATTTATTGATTATATTAGCACTAATACCTTGAATATAGAATCTTTTTTCAATTGTTTACAGATTATTATTATTTTTTTGGGCTATTATTATGCGAAAAAAGTTAGACTTTATTTCTAATATTTGAACTAATAGATAATCATTATACGCAAAAACATCTTAATTTTCAGTTGGTTACATTTAGATTAAAAACTATGGCCGCTAAAAAAGCTCTAATTACAGGTATAAATGGACAGGATGGATCCTACCTTGCAGAATTTCTTTTAGATAAAGGCTACGAAGTCCATGGCATGGTGCGCCGATCCAGCTCCTTTAACCGTAGACATATCGAGCACCTAACCACCAAAGGATTCAGTTCCTCAAATGCCATTGCTTTACATTATGGAGATTTAACTGATGCCCAAAATATTGATAACCTTATCTCCAATATTAAGCCTCATGAAATTTATAATCTTGCTGCTCAGAGTCATGTGGCCGTCAGCTTTGAGACCCCTGAATATACTTCACATGTAAATGCTCTCGGACCGCTTCGAATACTATATTCTATAGTTTCGAACAACCTTGGTAAAACTTGTAAGTTTTACCAAGCATCGACTAGCGAAATGTTTGGTAAGGTTGTAGAAAATCCCCAAACAGAAAAAACTCCATTTCATCCCAGAAGCCCTTATGGCATCGCTAAACTATTTGCATATTGGACCACTATTAACTACCGAGAGGCTTTTAATGTTTTTGCCTGTAATGGCATCTGTTTTAATCACGAATCGCCACGACGTGGAGAAAATTTTGTAACTCGAAAAATAACTCTCTCTCTATCAAATATTATTTCAGGAAAACAAGACAAACTGCGCTTAGGAAACCTTGATGCTTTAAGGGATTGGGGATATGCCAAAGACTACGTCGAAGGAATGTGGGCCGCCCTTCAGTTTTCTACTCCTGAAGATTATGTTTTTGCCACAGGTCAGCAATATAGTATCAGAGATTTTGTTGAAGAAGCTTTCGGACTCTGTGGCTATGATATTCAGTGGCGGGGTTCTGGTGCAAATGAGGTTGGGTTCGACAAAACATCTGGTAAAATTTTAATAGAAATAGATCCCTTACATTACAGACCTGTTGAAGTCGACACACTC
>Ga0209252_1001756_pt1 | contig 13717 bp, 10 predicted proteins | sample SaaInlV_135m_DNA_3_FD_184673 | JGI IMG/M metagenome (GOLD analysis project Ga0209252, IMG submission 184673) | Marine microbial communities from expanding oxygen minimum zones in the Saanich Inlet - Saanich Inlet SI074_LV_100m_DNA (SPAdes) (version 2) | ecosystem: Environmental > Aquatic >... | reverse complement strand
GCTTCCAACTAATTTAGATGCTTTTAGTAGAGTTGTTGGATTGCAGAAACCACCTTCTGGTAAGCAGGCTATTGACTTATATGGTGATGCCGATATGGCGTTTGCAGGATTACTCGATATAGCACGCTCGTATGGTGTTGAGTGTATTGTACCTATTGCAGCTTATGCCGAGCCCAGTGGCATTGTTGATGATGATGCATTTAATTTCATTTGTAAAAAAATATGTGCTGCCGTTAAAAACGGTTGTGATGCTATCTTGCTAGACTTACATGGAGCAATGGTCACTGAGAGCTATGACGATGGAGAAGGTGAATTGTTACGCCGGATTCGTAAAACTGCTCCTGAGATGCCAATTGCGGTTGCATTAGACTTTCATGCAAACGTAACTTCTACCATGGTAGAAAATTGTAATGTTATTGATGGCTATCGAACCTACCCACATATTGACATGAGAGAGACAGGAAGGAGAGCGGCGCAGACGTTGCTAAATTGTATAGAGCAGGGCATAGAAACTAAGATTTGCTGGCAACCACTTCCGATGATGGTGCATATGATGATGCAAGCAACATGGCATCAGCCAATGAAAGATATTATGGAATTGGCAATAGAAGGCGAAAATAATACCGATATTCTGAACGCATCAGTGTTCGGCGGATTTTCTTACGCTGACATACCCCATGTTTCTTTGAGTGTGCTAACTGTTGAGCCAGTTAAAAATCATCTCGGTAAGGGTTTAGTTAGTCAAATCTGTGCTATGGCATGGGAGCGTCGTTATGATTTTATCTATACACCTTTACCATTGTCTGACTCCATTGAAAAAGCTAAAAAAATTGAATCTTATCCTGTACTGATTGTTGATCATGGTGATAATACCGGTTCCGGAGGAAGTGCTGACGACATGAGTGTTTTAGATGAAATGTTGAGACAGGGCCTGTCTGGAATCATTGTGGCGCCAATCCGTGATCCAGAGGCGGTCGACCGATTGATTGATTGTGGAGAAGGCAATGAGATGACTCTAACAGTTGGTGGTAAATATTCTGTACCCTCTATCAATCAAATTGGACATGGTCTCAATTGTACGGGTATAGTCAAAAAAATTACTGATGGTTGTTTTACAATTACATCACCAGTTCAAACAGGTCTTAAAGTTTGTCTGGGCCGTACCGTTGTTTTCGATATTGGTTCAGCAACAATTGTAATATCTGAGGAGGGATGGGAGCCATATGGGCCAGAACTTTTTATCCATGCAGGGCTGATTCCAGATGAAAGCCAGTTTATGTTGATTAAATCTCGTGTCCATTTCAGGGCGGGGTTTGAGTCGATTACTAGTAAAATTATTATGGCAGCCGGACCTGGTGTCTGTAGTTCAGATTATTCGCAGTTTAAATTTTCTCGACTTCCAAAACCAATGTTCCCATTTGATAAAGAAATGGAGCTGGAAAAATTCAATTTTTACAAAAAAAGTGAAGCATAGTGAAGCACTTTTTTGTGTTTATGCGTCTACTATTTTCATTATGCGATATTGTTAAAGTATAAATTTGATGTATGATTTAAGTTGTAAGTTAGAAAATGACCATTCTTGCTTTTTTAGTCTAGATCTTATAAGTTACTATCCAAGAGCTATCTTTAACTGATGGTCTTTTAAATTACAATATATTAATAAAAGGAGAAAAAAATGAAAATTAAAACAGCAATAATTGCATTAGTTATGCTTGCAGTAGGACTTTCTAGCTCGCTTGCTTTGGCAGCGGGAGATGTGGTTAAAGTTCGAGCTTATAGTGATCTCAAAAGTCTAGATCCGGCTTTTTCAGGAGGTGTCTTTGATGAAGAGATTCATGGCCTAATATATAGTAAGCTTATTCAATTTAAACCTGGCAGAGAGTGGGGTTACAATCTTGATGCGGCTGAATCAATCCAGCAGACTAGTCCGACTACAATCGATTTTAAATTAAAAGAAGGCATAACATTCACCAATGGTTTTGGCGAAATGACTGCCGAAGATGTAAAGTATTCTTTCGAGCGTATTGTTGATAGCGAAGTTAAATCTACAAACTCACCCGATTGGGGTCCACTTAAAGAAGTAGTTGTCAATAGCAAATATGAAGGCACAATTGTTTTTAACGAGCCTTATCCACCTGCTTGGACTATTGCTTTACCTTACATTGTTGGCAACATTATCAGTAAAAAAGCCTGGGAATCTGTCGACGGTAAAGTAGGTACTACAACACCTAGTGTTTCAGGACCTTATCTACTCAAAGAATGGCAACCCAAGCAAAAAACTATTTTCGTGAGTAATCCAGACTGGCATGGTGGAGAGGCGCCATTTAATGAACTTCAGATTATCCCAATAGATGATGAAAGTACGGCACAATTGGCGTTTGAGGCGGGTGATATTGACTATACTCGTGTTCCTATGAGCTCAGTATCCAATCTGAAAGCTTCGCCACCAGCTAACTCAATTATTGAAGAATATCCATCACTTTTCTATGTTTGGGTAGGTATGAATGTTGAAAACGAACTCTTGTCTAATCAGAACTTGAGAAAGGCGATTCAACATGCTATTGATGTACCGTCAATTATGCAGGCTTCCTACTTTGGTTCAGCAGTTCCATCGACTGGCATTATTGCGCCAGGTTTGGTTGGTCATCGTGCTGAAAGTCTTGTTGCTCCTGAGGCGAATATTGCTAGGGCAAAGGAATACTTAGATGCTTCTGGACTGTCGGGTGATGTTAGAGTAACACTTGATATTTTAAATAAGGCAGCTAATGTGACTACTGCTCAAGTTATCCAGGCAAATCTTGCCCAGGTTGGGATTACACTTGACATCAATCTGCATGAATCCGGTGCTTTCTGGTCACTTGGTGATCATACTGCAGGTGATCGATACAAGGATATTCAGTTAATCCTCAATCGCTATTCAATGGCACCAGATCCTTCATATGCGACGGCTTGGTTTGTTACCTCGCAAAAGGGTGTCTGGAACTGGGAGCGTTTTAGTGACGCGGCATTTGACACGTTAGAGGCTGCAGCGAAGTCTGAGGTCGATAATACTAAGCGTGACCAAATGTACCAGCGTATGCAGGATATAATGGAAAACAGTGGAGCATATCGCTTTATAACTCATGAGGCGACACCTGTTATTTACAGTAATTCAGTTAATCCTGGATTCAGGCCTGACGGACTCCCGCTTTTCCGATATTTTTCTAGTAACTAGTAAGCCTACTGGGAAGGCCTGTATCCTCAGGCCTTCCTATTTTCATAGAAATAAATAGGGTTTAAAGGAGTTGATAATAGTAACTTCAGTTTAGTCTTGAGTTTAAATCTTGAACTTGTTTTATAATGAATTTCATTTTCCCTAAACTCTTAGCTAAATAAAAGGAATATTGTGTTACTTTATTTTGTAAAACGAATTTTTCTCGGTATTCTGATCATTGGAGTGGCTATGACTCTAATGTTTTTTATGATTCATCTTGTGCCAGGTGATCCAGCCAGAATTATGCTTGGTCCTAGGGCAACTCCCGAAATGATAGCTGATATTTCAATGCGGATGGGTCTTGACCAGCCCCTAGTAATTCAACTCATGAAGTTTTTAGGTAATATTCTTAAAGGGGACTTGGGAATTGATGTGCTATCTAGTCGACCAGTCACAGAAATTGTTTTTGGTCAATTACCATATACTCTTTGGCTTATTTTTAGTGCTATTTTTGGTGCCATGCTTATTGGAATCCCTCTTGGTTGTTACTCAGCCCTACATCGCAACACTCTAGCAGACCGAGTTACTGGTGTTATTTCTGTCGCTTGCATTACCGCACCTTCATTTGTTGTTGCATTGTATTCATTGCTTATTTTTGCCGTCACACTTAAGTGGTTTCCTGCAATAGGGGCTGGAGATAAAGGAGATTTCTTTGATCAGGTGAGTCATCTTGTCTTGCCAGCATTTGCAATCGGTGTATCTTGGGTAGGCTATTTATCACGTTTAGTTCGCGCATCGATGCTTGAGGTGTTAGGTGAAAATCATATCCGAACTGCACGGGCATTTGGGTTAACTGAGTTTACTATAGTCTATCGTTATGCTTTAAAGATTGCGATATTACCAACAGTTACAGTTATCGGAGTAGGCATGGGTTTTCTAATCTCAGCTGCAGTATTAACTGAAGTTGTGTTTGCTCGTCCTGGCATCGGTAAGTTAATTATTGAATCGATTACGACCCGAAATTATCCCGTAGTTATGGGGTCCGTGTTGATCAGTACAGGTTTGTTTGTCATTAGTACAACAATATCAGATCTTGTTAATGCTTCGTTAGACCCTCGAATCCGAGCTAACTTGTAAGGCAGTTATGAAAGTTGCAATCAAAAGAATTTCTTCAGATCCACTTGGATTACTTGGACTATGCTTAGTTACCTTAATGGTGGTCAGCGCATTAGGTGCATCAATATTTGCGCCCTACGACCCGATTCAACTTAATATAATGGATCGCCTTCAAGGGCCATCAGCTAATCACCTACTGGGCACTGATCAGCTTGGAAGGGACTTATTTTCACGAGTGCTCTTTGGTGGTCAGGTTGCTTTAAAGGTTGCATTTTTAACAATTGGATTAGCTCTAATTGTGGGAATCGTTCTAGGACTGATTGCTGGTTATGGACCAGCTTGGCTTGATAATTCTATTATGCTTTTATTTGATACTATTCGTTCAGTTCCTACTATTATGTTAGCACTGGCTGCAGTTGCAGTGGTGGGTCCCTCTATAACTACGGTAATTTTTGTAATTGCTGTGAGCTCGATACCAAATTACGGTCGTATTGTTCGAACTCAAACACTGACTATTAAGTCGAAGGACTTTGTCAACGCAGAAAGGCTTATGGGTGCTTCATTACTAAGAATCTTATCAATACATCTATTACCAAATATTCTTGGGCCACTCCTCATTCTTGCATCGATGGATATTCCAACTATTATTGCATTAGAGGCTGGTTTGAGTTTTCTGGGTATGGGCGTTAAACCACCAACACCTTCCTGGGGTAGTATTCTGAATGATGGCTTCACTTTGATTCGAAATACTCCTTGGCCAATTATTGCTGGTTCGATTCCATTAGTATTAGCTACACTCGGCTTTACTTTCCTTGGTGAATCATTACGTGATCTTCTCGACCCCAAACTTAGGAAATTAATATGAGTGATAACATTCTTAGAATTCGTGATTTGTCGGTTAATTATCAAACTGATCGAGGTATATTGAAAGCCTTACGTCACGTCGATCTTGATATACCAAAGGGTTCAATTGTTGGTGTAGTTGGCGAGAGTGGTTGTGGAAAGTCCACTTTGATTACCTCAATTATTCGGCAACTTGATGCTAATGCCGATATTCCTAATGGCTTGATCGAGTTTGAAAAACAGGATCTTCTGAAGCTTTCACTGGATAAAATGCGCAATATTTCTGGCACTAAACTTTCGATTGTATTTCAGGACCCAATGTCTACACTAAATCCAGTGTTATCAATTGGTCGTCAGATGATAGATATTCAGTATCGTGATAAGATTAGTAAGAAGATTAAAAAACAACGTTCGATTGATATGTTGACCAAAGTAGGTATACCAGATCCTCAAAGCCAGCTTAATCAATACCCGCATGAGTTATCAGGAGGGATGCAGCAACGTGTATCGATTGCCATGGCATTGCAGGCTGGACCATCTTTACTGATTGCCGACGAACCCACCACTGCACTTGATGCGACTCTCGAGGTTCAGATACTTAAATTGTTAAAAGAGCTTCAGGAGGAAATAGGTTGCTCAATATTATTCGTTTCACACCACCTTGGTGTAATAGCTGAACTATGTGATCATGTAATAGTTATGTATGCGGGTGAGATTGTAGAGCAGGGAAGTACATATGAAATATTCAATAATCCAGCTCATCCATATACAGTTAAATTATTGGAATGTGACCCTGCTAGTATTTCAAAAAAGCAACGCCTGTTGCCAACAATCCCTGGAGAAATACCCGATCTAATAAATTTATCTGGAGGTTGTATATTTAAAAACCGGTGTGATCAATCTATTGATCGCTGTGATAAACATATTCCGAAATGGAATGAGTTTGCCGACAATCATTATGTTAGTTGTCACTTGATAGAATCATGAGTAACTTACTTTCAATTAAGAATCTTCGTGTTCGGTTTCGGACCAAGTCACCACTACAGGCAATGATTCAGAAAATAGAAGATCCATACATAGATGCAGTCAGACAGGTTTCATTAGATATTAAACAGGGTGAAACCTTTGCCTTAGTTGGTGAAAGTGGCTCTGGAAAGTCCACCTTAGCACTTGCTATTACCGGCTTACTCACTGCTGCAGAAGGTCAGATTAAGTTTATGGATGAGGATGTGACCAATATGACTTCATCGCAAATAATGGCTTATCGAAAAAAGATTTCATTTATTTGGCAAAATTCAATCGGCTCACTTAGTCCAAGGATGAGTGTGGGCTCTTTAATAACTGAAGGTTATAAAATACACAACCTTAAAGATCGAGATATAAAAATGGAGGCAGATCGATTACTAAAACTGGTTGGATTGCCCACAAATATTAGAGAGCGTTATGCGCATGAACTTAGTGGTGGCCAGGCTCGTCGTGTCGGCGTTGCAAGAGCTATAGCATTAGATCCTAAGCTAATTATTGCTGATGAGCCGACTGCGGGTCTTGATGTTTCAGTGCAAGGTGAGATATTGAACTTACTTAATAAGCTTAGGGATGACTTAGGAGTCAGTTTGTTTGTCATTACTCATAATTTAAATATCGTAAGACATATCTCCGACAGAACTGCGGTAATGTATCTTGGTCGATTTGTCGAACAAGGTCAAACAGATGATATCTTTGCAAAGCCAAGACATCCATACACCCTAGCATTATTATCAGCAAATCTAACACCTTATTCAGAAGCAAGTTTAAAGAATAGAATCGATCTTAAGGGTGAGGTGCCGAGCCTAATGAATCGACCTAATGGATGTGAGTTTCATACACGCTGTCCGTTTTCTAGTAAACATTGCGATAATGAGTTTCCACCAATACATACTTTTGATCGTGAACAAATTTTGACCTGTCACTATCCTCTAAATAAGAATTAATGATGGGAGTTATTAAGGTTAATCATTTTTGGTTACCAATGCCGGATGGCACTAGACTTGGCGCTCGACTTTGGATGCCAGATGGCAAAGACTCTTACCCAGCTATTCTTGAGTACATACCATATCGAAAAGATGATTATACGGTCAAACGGGATTCGAATACAATTGCTCATTTTGCTAAACATGGTTATGCATGTATCCGTGTTGATATGCGGGGTTCAGGGAGCTCCGATGGTATTCCTTACGATGAGTATACTGATCAGGAAATAGATGATGGTGTAGCTGTAATCGATTGGATTGCTAGTCAGTCTTGGTGTAATGGCAAGGTCGGTACTATGGGAATCTCATGGGGTGGAATTACAGGATTGCAACTTGCTCAGCGATCGCCTGACGCACTTAAAACCATTATCTCATTAGGATCAACTGACCAGCGTTATTATGACGATGGTGGATATTATATGGGCTGTATGGTGGGTCAAACACTTGGCTGGGGTGCGATTATGTTTGGATTTAATTCACGACCACCAGATCCGGAACTAGTTGGTGATAATTGGAAAACACTGTGGCTTGAGCGACTGGAAAAAACACCACACTATCTTGAGCGTTGGCTTAAACATCAACATAAGGATGAGTATTGGTTAAATAACTCGGTAGATGTTAATCATTCTATGATCAAAATACCGGTTTATGTTATAAGTGGTCATGCAGATTGCTGGCCAAATACTGTACCTCGATTGTTGCAGAATCTTAAGGTACCAATTCGTGGTTTGCAGGGTCCATGGTGTCATCGATATCCACACCTTGGTATTCCTGGACCGACTGTGGATTTTCTTTCTGATGCGGTTCGTTGGTTTGATCATTGGTTAAAAGAAAAAGAAACTGGAATCATGGATGAGGCTAAGTACCAAGTTTTTTTACAAGATAGTGTTAAACCAAAAACTTATTATGATAATCGACCTGGTCGTTGGATTGGATTATCGAGCTGGCCATCAGAACAAATTGAAACTAAGTGCTTCTATTTAAATCAAGAGAGTTTATCTATCAAAAAAATACCTAATCAAGCAATGAAAATTTTATCACCACAAACGGTAGGTCAATTTTCTGGAGAATACATGCCTTGGTTTGCATTTGGAGTGGCTGAAGAATTGCCTGGAAATCAGAATATTGAGGACTCTGGATCACTGGTTTTTGATACTGAAACACTAGAACTTCCGCTTGAAATTCTGGGCAATGCTGCTCTTACATTGCATTTGAGTAGTGATCAGCCACAGGGGCTTGTTGCAGTAAGGCTTTGTGATCTTTGGCCAGATGGTTCGAGCACATTGATTACTCGTGGTATTTTGAACTTGTCTCAGCGAAATGGAAAGTCAAATCCTGAGGTAATGATTCCAGGAGAGGTTGAAGAAGTTATAGTTGAGTTGAACCATGCCGCTTATGTTGTACCTAATGGGCATAAGCTTCGACTAGCTGTTTCGACGAGTTACTGGCCAATTGCTTGGCCTGCTCCAACTAACACTTGTTTAACAATTTATTCAGGCTTAAGCTTATTAAAACTGCCAGTTCTTGGAAAAAATACGAATACTGAGGCACTGACAGATTTCAGTAAAAATAATTTATCAGAGGAAGAATTCACCATAACCATAAGAGAATTTAGCCAAAATCGTCAATCTAGGTTTGATGAAAAGAAGAATTTGAACGTAATGGAAGTTAAATCTGATAATGGAAAAATGAGAATTAAAGAGAGTGGTATAGAAATGGGATCAAAGTCTCTATATCGTTTCAGTATTGGCGAGTCGGATCCTCTTTCTGCTAGAGCTGAATATGAATGGGAGTGGGAATATGGACGCGGTAACTGGCAAACAAAAACACATACCTATACTAAAATTACTTCGGATCTAAATCATTTTTACCTACATGCGGTTTTGATTGCGTGGGAGAACAATAAACAGGTATTTAAAAAGGTGTGGGATGAGCAATTTAAACGAGACCATTTTTAGTTTTAGAGGTTTTGAACTTCTTAAGAGGAGTTTTAAACCATACCTAATCTGATTTGAAATCTGATTTGTATACTGTTATCCTATGGTGCTTAATTAGAACTAATTGGTAGATAAGTAAGTCATGTCAAATGAAAATTTTTCTATAAATTTACGTATAGTTTGTGATCAACAAATCTCAGTCGCTCACATTTGTCGAAAGATGGAAATTAATCGACAGCAATTCAACAAGTATTTAAGTGGTCAAATTTACCCCTCAAAATATAACTTAAATACAATTTGCCAATATTTCCAATTGTCGGAAAAAGAGTTTAATCTTAAATCAAATGAATTCCGTCAGATCATACCTAAAAGTCTTCATTCGGAATCAAATCCTGAGAAGAGCGAGCTAGAAAAAATCATTGATTCAATACCCAGTCAAAGTAAGGATTTGTCACGCTACGAAGGTTATTACTACAGCCACTTTCATTCGCTTGGATTTCCTGGTTATATAATTCGGAGCCTGATTCATATCTATCAGTATGAGAATAAGTTTTACTCAACAAGTATTGAGCATCTATGGGACAAAGAAAATGGTGATACTCACCGAAATCGATTTAAATACAAAGGAGCCGTGTTTTATCTTGGTGATCGAATCTTTATTACTGAAGTTGAAACACTAACTAATAATGTTATCCATCACACCATCTTATGCCCCTGCTATAGAAATATTGTAGATTCGCTATCAGGAGTCTCAATGGGTGTAGGTAGCAGAAACTCACATATGCCCGCCGCAACTAGAGTTGAATTCTTATATTTAGGTAAGCAGATTAATATCAGAGAAGTGTTGGGTGGTTGTGGTTTATTTAAATTAAATACCAAGTTGGTTGATTCTAATATCGTAGCACGAATCAATAATGAAATTAATGATCCGGAATATATGTTGAGGGCTTACGATACTTAGAACTCTATTAGTTAAGCTTGATTAGTTGATAAGCATTATTAAAGTCTTTAATTGAAACTACATTTTTCCCAGAAAGTTGGACCTTTTTTAGACTCAGTACGCCATTTCCAGTTGCAACATAACAAGTGTCTTTAATTTGTTGAACTATTGAGCCAGGATTTTTTGAAGACTCATGTTGAACTGTCTCAGCCTCAATAATTCTAATGACTTTATTTTCAAATTGCTTAGCTTTTGCATTAGTTTGCGCTACTGGGCGAGGATTGAATGCTCTTATCATTAGACTTATATTTTCTGCACTCTGGTTCCAGTCTATTTGAGCTTCAATTTTTGTAATCTTTTTTGCATAAGTAGCATCATTATTGTTTTGAGGTTTAGCTTTTAAATCAGAAAGATGAGCTAAGGTTTCAATGATTGCACTAGCTCCAATACTTGATAAAGAATCAGTTAGTGAATGGGACGTTTCAAAATCTGAAATTAAATGTTTTTTTTCAAGTAATACATTTCCAGTATCAAGACCTTCATTCATTTGCATAATTGAAATACCAGTCTCTTTATCTCCTGCAAGTATAGCTCTTTCAATAGGCGCTGCACCCCTCCAGCGAGGTAAAAGAGAAGCATGAATATTAAGACATCCCAGTCTTGGAGTTTGCAATGTGTTTTTAGGCAGTATTTGTCCATATGCTGCCACCACCATAACATCAGGCTTTAATAATGAAAACCTCTCTTGGTTTTGTAATTCACTAAAGTCTTCTGGCTGGATAACTAGCAAATTATTTTCTTCTGCATAAAGCTTTACAGGGCATGCTGATAATACTTTTCCTCTTCCTTTTGGACGGTCAGGCTGACAGTAAACAGCAATTATTTCATGATTTGATTTATGAAGAATAGCTAGAGATTCGACCGCAAACTCAGGAGTGCCTGCAAAAACTATGCGCATTATTTAATGGATTTACGTCCAGCTTTAATAGCCATCGAAACTTGTTTGGGTGAGGTTCCACCTAAATGATTTCGAGCATTAATTGAACCTTCTAGGGAGATCACATCAAAAACATCTTTTTCTATTAATGAGTTCAAGTTTTTAAGTTCATCAAGGCTAAATTCACTTAAATCTTTGTTTTCTTTAAGTCCGTAAGAAACAGCTTTACCAACTACATCATGAGCATCCCTAAAAGCCAAACCTTTGTTTACAAGATAATCAGCTAAATCAGTTGCTGTTGTGTATCCCTTAAGAGCAGAGTGATACATATTATCTTTATTGGCTTCAATAGTAGGAACCATATCAGCAAAAATACAAAGACAGTTATAAATTGTATCAACACTATCAAATAGCGGCTCTTTATCTTCCTGGTTGTCTTTGTTATAAGCAAGGGGTTGTCCTTTCATTAATGTCAAGAGTGATATTAAATTACCAGTAACTCGTCCAGTCTTGCCGCGAACAAGTTCAGGGACATCAGGATTTTTCTTTTGAGGCATTATTGATGAGCCTGTGCAGAAGCTATCAGGCAGAGATATAAACTCAAATTGTGCGCTTGACCAAAGAATAAGCTCCTCTGAGAACCTTGAAAGATGCATCATAATTAGACTTGCATTTGCAGTAAATTCGATAGCAAAGTCACGATCACTGACTGCATCAATTGAATTTAAACTAATACGCTCAAACCCTAAAAGTTCAGCAGTTCGTTCACGATCTATCGGGTAGCTAGTACCCGCAAGAGCAGCGCTACCTAGTGGCATTGTATTAATTCGTTTAAAGCTCTCTTGAAGTCGCTCTCGGTCACGCTTAAACATTTCAAAATATGCCAATAAGTGATGTCCAAAGCTAATCGGTTGAGCAGCTTGGAGATGCGTAAAACCAGGCATAATAGTCTCTTTTTCTTGCTCCGCAAGGTCAAGTAGGGCATTTAGAAGCCTTTCTACTTCTAAAATAATAAGACGCACTTGATCCCTAAGATAGAGCCTAATATCTGTTGCAACCTGGTCATTTCTAGAGCGACCAGTATGAAGTTTTTTACCTGAATCACCACAAATCTCTATCAATCGAGATTCAATATTCATATGGACATCTTCTAAGTCTATAGACCAGATGAGTTGATTATTGGCAATTTCATCTTTAATCTGATTGAGGCCATCAAGTATCTGCTTCAACTCAGAACTACTTAGTACATTTACCTCACTAAGCATTGTTGCATGAGCAATAGAGCCTTCAATATCATAAAGCGCTAAGACTTTATCAAAAGAAATGGATGCACCAAAGATTTTGACAAATTCATCAGTAGGCTCATTAAAGCGTCCACCCCATAAATGATTTTTTTTAGACTTCATTGTTAAATTTTCTCTGTAATTAATACAAATTTTAATTACAGCACATTATTCCACTATATCGATGATAAGTTACTGAAAATGATATAAAAACCTCACTTAGGCAAGTATTTGATCAATACCTTGCTTAAATGACAGCATAATAATATCTTCAATAGCTAACATTATCAAAAAACACTCGATAAAATAATGTTGGCAACAATATCAATTGGAGATATTAATAAAGTGCTTAAAATTGCAACGCGTAACAGCCCTTTAGCTCTTTGGCAAGCTGAGTTTGTAAAATCAAGATTACAATTTTTCTATCCTGATCTTGAGGTTGAATTGGTGAAAATGACGACCCAGGGCGACAAGATACTCAATACACCCCTTTCTAAAATTGGTGGCAAAAACTTATTTATTAAGGAGTTAGAGGTGGGTATGTTAGAGGGAAGGGCTGATATTGCAGTCCATTCTATGAAAGATGTCCCATATGAGTTGCCTACAGAATTTGAGGTTGGTGCGATTTTGGAACGCGAAAATCCGTTTGATGCATTTGTTTCAAATGATTTTGATAATATCAGTGAACTTCCTCAAGGGTCTAGGGTTGGCTCTTGTAGCTTAAGGCGTATAGTTCAATTAAAAGCTTTAAGGCCTGATCTTGTAATTCTGGATTTACGTGGTAACGTCAATACTCGATTAAGAAAGCTAGATAATGGTGAGTATGACGCTATTATTTTGGCATGTGCAGGCCTTATAAGGCTTGGTTTTGAAGATAGAATTAATCAACATCTTGACGTTGAACAATTCCTACCTGCAGTTGGGCAAGGCGCTTTAGGTATAGAAATTAGAAAAGGTGATAAATCTATAAGTACTCTTATAGAGCCACTTATAAATAAACAAACCATGAATGAAGTTAGTGCTGAAAGGGCTATGAACTCTACTCTCGAGGGTGGTTGTTCAGTTGCAATTGGAGCTTACGCTACTAGTAATGAGACTGAATTACAGCTTAGAGGTATGGTTGGTAATGTAGATTCTGGCGATATATTGAAAGTAGAGGAGTGTGGTACTTTATCACAACCAAAGGAGTTGGGTGAGATGGTCGCAAATAAGCTATTGTCTATGGGTGCAAGAGAGTTATTAAAAGGAGTTTGATTTGATATTATCTAATAAACAATTAAATGAAAACCTTAAAGAACTTGATGATTGGAATATCGTAAAAGGAAGACTTTCGAAAGAATTTAAATTTAAGGGCTTTACTCAAGCCTTTGGTTTTATGACTGAGGTTGCAATTACTGCAGAAACTATGGATCATCACCCTGAATGGTCAAATGTTTATAATAAGGTTGAAGTTAACTTA
>Ga0209252_1001746_pt1 | contig 13755 bp, 10 predicted proteins | sample SaaInlV_135m_DNA_3_FD_184673 | JGI IMG/M metagenome (GOLD analysis project Ga0209252, IMG submission 184673) | Marine microbial communities from expanding oxygen minimum zones in the Saanich Inlet - Saanich Inlet SI074_LV_100m_DNA (SPAdes) (version 2) | ecosystem: Environmental > Aquatic >... | reverse complement strand
CGAACAAGTTAAAAAGAAACATCCCGAAGTAATCAGAATCGCCATTTCCGGCTCTATAAACATCCCCGAGTTCGTCAACGCAATTAACAGAGCTAGCGTTCACGCCTATGTCGTTAAGCCTCATCAACCAAAAGATCTAAAACTGATCATTTATAAAGAGCTATTGGAGCGTAAAAAGAATCGTCGGGAAATTGACCGAATCAAGGCAAGCCGGAAAAATGCTGCTAATAGAGCACGGGAATCCGGCGCATCTCTCTCAAAAAACCAGGGGTTAATTGAAGCGATACAACAAGGATATAAGAACTTGTTGATTAGTTATGACCCCACCTTCGAATCAAAGCGAGAGCGCTATGAGTTCAGGAAAGACCTCGCGAGTGGGATTGGCCATGCCTTGAAATTGGACTTGAACACAAAACTGCAGCTCGACATGGGCCTATTTCTTTCCTGTTTTTGTAGCTGCAACAAAATCAAAGCTCTATCTACAGGTCCCATGGACGATTTTATGGCCGTGGCAATCGCCCTGGCGAGAAAGGACGATGAAGCTTTAGCTGAAATCACCGAATCGCTCCTGCTAAGTGAATGCTTTAAAACTATCTCGGCAATGGATACGCTTATCTATGATCAGGAACTTAACTGGAATGAATCGATTAAAGTAATCTATTCACAGCAATCTAGCCATGACGATGATGTGCTCCTCGCTCTGAATGATCTAGAAATGCCTGATTCGTGACCCACACCAGGCATACAAAAAAACCGGTTATAAAAATCTCGACTTAGGTAGACAGGACGTGAACGTTTATCTCATCAGGTATTTCATCGCGGACTCAAGACCTTTACCGCTCAAAAAAAACATCTGGCCATCGACCAGTCTCTTAGCCAGTTGAATCGATGCAGAATCCTGCCATCTACTTTCAGGAAGCGGATTCAGCCAGACGACACTTCGGAACTGTTCCGTCAGACGACTCATCCAGACTTCTCCTGGTTCCGCATTAAAATGCTCGACGCTTCCACCTCGATCTGAAATCTCATGACGCCCCATATCGGCGTCACCAACTATAATTAACTTGTAGTCCCGGGGAAACTTTTGGAGTAAATGCCGCAGCGGCAACTTGTCTTCAGCGCGCCGTTCGTTCTCATGCCAAACAGATTCATAAATATAATTATGGAAGTAAAAGTACTCCAGGTGCTTGAATTCACTCCCTGCCGCAGAAAACAGTTGCGCACATAGTTCGACATGCTGATCCATGGAACCACCGACATCAAAAAGCATCAAAACCTTAACTGCGTTGTGTCGTTCAGGTACTTCCTTGATGTCCAGAAACCCACCGTTTCGCGCGGTCGACCTGATAGTATCAGGCAGGTCCAGCTCCAGGTCGGATGCTTCACGAACCCAGCGACGTAACCGGCGAAGCGCCATCTTCAGGTTTCTGGTGCCCAGTTCGACGTCGGGATCATAGTCAGCGAACTCCCTTTCCAGCCAGACTTTCATCGCTCTCTTCCGTGGCGCTTCAGTCATTTCGGTTCGCTCTCCTGATTCGGCTTCTTCGCTTAGGCCTTCACCCTTCTCACCATCATTGCCTTCACCTTCCTTGCCTTTATCACCTTCGCCCTTTTCGCCGGAATCACCCTCGCCTTCTTCACCATCATTACCCTGCTCACCTTTTTCGCCACCTTCGCTACTCTCTCCTTCACCCGACCCTGGCTCACCTTCATCTTTGCTATTGTCCTCACAGTCTTCCCGAGCAGCTCTTTCCTTCGCTTCAGCGACTGCTTCGCCATACTCTTCCATCACCAATGCCACTTCTCGCTCATTACCCTCCATCACTCGGGCCAGCAGTTCCCTGAGTTGTTCGCTTTCATCTTCTTCAAACACGCCAACCCAGTCATCGAGTACCGAAAAATAGGAGGCAAACGCCTGATCAAAACGATCGTAGTATTTTTCATCCTTGACCAGCGATAACCGACTGAGAAAATAGAATTCATCCTGGTCCGCAAAAATCAATCGATGACTGAAAATCGACAGAAGATCGATCAGTTCACGAACCGATACAGGCACACGATATCGGCGCAGGTGCTCAAAAAAACCTAATAACATACAGACAAATTAGTTGAGGAAATCAAAGTTGAAACGGAATGCCATTATTGTAACGGTCAATCCGGCGTGTGTATTTTGTTCGAGCTGAACTGGAAAGAGATTCATCAGCCAGAATCTCTTTGATGACCTGTAACGCTCGATCGAACTCGCCTACACGCGCGTAGGCCGCAGCGAGTGAATCCAGATTGGTCGCAGAATGTTCTTTGTGAACCGCCAGAGACGCAAATTCGAGCGCGACCTTGCCGTCACAAACTTCCTTAACTGGACAAGTCGCCATCAACCAGGCCAGTCGATTCGCAGCCAGCACATCCCCCTGTTCTGCAGCCAGTCGATACCATTTGGTGGCCTCGATAAAATCCTTGCCAACGCCATTACCACGCCGAAAGAGATAGCCAAGAGCTCCCTGGGAAGGAGCATGTCCCTGGACCGCAGCTTTTTGGTAATGTAGACGCGCCTGGTCGTAGTCAACTGAGCTACCGATCCCTTTCTCATAAGCAATGCCCAGGTAATAATGACCCGTGACGACGCCACGACTCACACCTTCCTGTAAAAGATCCAGACCCCGCGCAGGGTTTCTGGCGATACCGTTACCGTCCAAATACATTTCACCCAGCGCGACCAGGCCGGCGCCGTAGTCCTGCTCAACGGCCAACTCATAAAGTCGCACTGCCTTCGCAGAATCCCGCTCCACTCCCTGCCCTGATCGATAAAGGTTGCCAAGGTTAACCTGGCTAGCTGCATAGCCCAGCGACGCCGCCTTGCTGTACCTTGCCGCCGCTTTGGCCAGATCCTGCTCAATGTGTTCTGCCAGAATACCCAGATGATTCAGCGTTAGCAGGTGTTCCGGATCGAGATGAATCGCGAACTGAAGGTCCTGAACAGCAAGCCCGTAGCGTTGCAGCAAACTATAGGCAATACCCCGATTGCTGTAAGCAATAGCAAGCTCATCTTCCCGGAGTGTTTTTTGTTCGATTGCTCCTGTGAGGATTAAAATGACAGCCTCGTATTTGCCAGCGGCAGCGGCTAGTTGTGCCTGCTCGAACATAGACGGGGCCATCCCCGCTGAGGGCTCTTTACCCGCTGAGGGCTCTTTATTGGCTGAGGGCTCTTTACCTCCCAAAGAACCTGCGGAAATAAATGTCAGCATGACTGTAACAAGCAAACGCATCGCGCAAGTATACCCAGCACATTTACCCAAGCACATACCCAAGTACATACCCAAGTACATACCCAAGTACATACCCAAATACATACCTACGCAAAGGCACCTATCGTGCGACGTTCAGATGCTATACTGCGGGGATGCCGCAACCTAATCATCCCATCATTCGAGACCCTCTGCTAGAAGCACTTGTTGCGATGACCCGACTCCACCATCAACCACATAGTGCCGAAAGTCTAACCGCCGGTCTCCCCCTGGAAGGCGGCAGATTAACGCCAGCGCTGTTCATTCGCGCAGCGGCATCGGTGGGATTCAATGCTTCCTATGTCCAACGCCCGCTAACGGACATCACGCCTCTTATATTACCCGTCGTCCTGGAAATGAAGGATGGCCAGACGGCTATCCTTGTCGAACGAAACGGCGATGTCGCAACCGTTCTATTCTTCGATGAACAGGAGAAGACACAGGAAGTGGAGGTCACTTCGCTGGATGAGCGTTATGACGGCAACTGCTACCTGCTCAAACCGGGCATGGTGGCAGAAGGGGTCTCCAAAGACTGGTTCTGGAGCACGATCCGAAAATCTCGCGGCCTGTACGCCGAGGTACTGGTTGCCTCGCTCCTAATCAACCTTTTTGCCCTGGTCACTCCCCTATTCATTATGAATGTCTATGACCGGGTGGTTCCCAACCATGCTATCGAGACGCTCTGGGTCCTCGCGTCCGGTATTGCCATTGTGTTTGTCTTTGACCTTGTCCTGAAATCACTGCGCGGATATTTCATCGATGCCGCGAGCAAACGAGCAGACATCACGTTGTCCGCTCAGACCTTTAGCAGGGTCATGGATATCAAGATGAGCGACCGGCCGGACCGGGTTGGCTCATTTGCCAACAACCTTCAGGAATTTGATAGTTTCAGGGAATTTTTTACATCGACCACGCTAATTGCACTGATTGACCTCCCCTTTGTGATCCTATTTATAATCCTGATCTATTTGGTCGGTGGGGTTCTTGCGATGGTTCCACTGGTGGCGATACCGATGATCATACTTGCTGGTCTCGCACTACAAAAGCCACTGCACGGCCTCATTACAGAAACGTTCAGGGAATCCGCTGCCAAGCACGCCATGCTGATTGAAGTTCTAGCTTCACTGGATACTGTAAAAGGAGCGCGCGCCGAAGGCGTCATGCAGAAGCGATGGGAGACCTTCAACGCAAAGCTCGCAAAAATGGGACTCCGCTCACGTTTCCTTTCGATGTCCATCGTTAACCTGGCGCAACTCATCCAGCAGGTTTCTACTATCGCCATCGTTGCGGTCGGCGTGTACGCCATTATCGACGGCAACCTCAGTGTTGGCGGTCTTATTGCCTGTACAATCCTGACAGGCCGCTGCCTGGCGCCAATGGGCCAGGTAGCAGGAATACTGACTCGATATCACCATTCAATTACCGCGTTCAATGCCATCGACAGAATCATGGCACTGCCGGTAGAACGACCCGCAGGTAAAAGCTTCCTGCATCGTCCATCAATCAAAGGCGACATTGAATTCAAGGAAGTTACCTTCAACTATCGGGATCAACAGATATCCGCGCTTTCCAACGTATCATTCAAGATCACAGAAGGAGAAAAGGTCGCCATCATTGGTCGGACCGGCTCTGGTAAAACAACTCTCCAAAAACTGGTAATGGACTACTACGAACCAGGCGCCGGGGCGATACTCATCAGCGGTACAGATATCAACCAGATCGACCCCACTGACCTGCGCAGGAACATGAGTTACGTTCCACAGGAAATCTCTCTTTTCAGTGGCACCGTCAGGGAGAACATCGTCCTGGGCACACCGCTTGCCACCGATGAGGCGGTCCTTGAGGCAACGAGGGTTGCTGGTATTCTCGACTTCCTTAATACGCATCCCCAGGGGTTTGACCTGAACGTCGGAGAGCGAGGTGAACGTCTTTCCGGCGGACAACGACAGGGCATTGCCATCGCGAGAGCCATTATTAACCGCGCGTCTATCCTGATTCTGGACGAACCCACAGCCTCTATCGACAACACCGCGGAAATACTTTTCCTGAAGCACTTCTCCGAGTACGTAAAGGATCGAACGCTACTCCTGGTGACGCACAAAGCATCAATGCTTTCGCTGGTCGATCGACTGATAGTGCTAAATGACGGCAAAATAATTGCCGATGGACCAAGAGACGAAGTGCTGAAAATGCTTGCAGGAAACCCCCAGTGAGGGAATACAAATCAGATATCCAATTTATGCCGGATACTTATGCGGCAGAAATTGAGTCACTGCCTCTGGCGAGCCACTTGATTCTCTGGCTATCCGCATCTTTTGTCCTTATCGCTATTATCTGGGCAAATTTCGCGACACTGGATGAAGTCGCCCATGCTGAAGGCAGGGTAATTCCATCGGGTCAGATTCAGGTTGTCCAAAACCTCGAGGGGGGCATCCTGTCAGAGGTGAACATTAGGGCAGGCGATTCTGTCAAAGCAGGACAAATACTGCTGCTGCTGGACGACACACGATTTGCCAGCTCATTTCGTGAGGGCACACTATCTGTTCATACACTTCGCGCAAGGGTAGCCAGACTGGAAGCGGAAATTGATGAAATACCGTTCACTTCAATCCCGGGTTTTTCTGAAGAACACCAGAGCATACTTGACGATGAAATCCTTCTGTATACGTCCCGGCAGCAGGAACTTGAATCTTCACTCAGTATACTCAGACAACAGCGAACCCAGTACGACCAGGGTCTGGCTGAACTGAAGGCCGCAAAGAACAAACTGACCCGCAACGCAGCACTGGCAAAAAAGGAACTTGAGATCACAGCACCATTAGTTGAAAGCGGCGCGGTTTCACAGGTCGAACTACTGAGATTGCAGGCGGCAGTTAACGATTCCCTTGGACAACTCGAAGAGACAGGCATCGCCATTCCCGGGTCAGAAGCTGCAGTGGCCGAGGCCAACCAGAAGATCGCAGAAAGGAGACAACAGTTCCGAAGCGCGACCCAAGCCGAATTGAATGAGGCCAAAACTGATCTCAGCCGCTTGAACATATCTAATGTGGCCCTGGAAGACCGGGTTAATCGAACGACTGTCAAATCCCCGGTAGATGGAACCGTAAACCAGGTGCTGGTTAATACCATTGGCGCAGTCATACAGCCGGGAATGGACCTGATTGAGATCGTGCCTTCGAACGATACGTTGTTGGTTGAAGCCCGCATCCGCCCTTCGGATATCGCATTCATCCATCCCGGCGGGAAAGCGACGGTCAAACTCACCGCCTACGATTTTTCGATTTACGGCGGGCTGGATTCTGTACTTGAAGTCATCAGTGCTGATTCAATCACCGATGAACGCGGCGAGCATTTCTTCCGGATCAGGGTTCGAACCAGCAAGAACCATCTTGGAACCAGCGAAAACCCGCTGCCCATTATTCCCGGTATGGTGGCGACGGTCGATATAATGACTGGCCAAAAGACCGTCATGGACTACATTCTGAAACCATTGAAGCGAGCCCAGGCAGCCGCCCTCACCGAACGCTAACTCTGGCCAGTTTAGATCAGGGCAATTGAGAACGTGGTATAGCTAGCTTCCTTTGAATGCAGGTTTTCGTTTTTCTTTAAACGCCGCGCGTCCTTCCTTGTAGTCGTCACTGTCGAAACATGCGTTGATCATTATTGATATAGACTCAAGGTCCCGGCTCGAAGGGTCCTTGACCGCTTCGTTAATAGCCGCCTTCGCTGCCTTGACCGTAAGCGGCGCGTTGGCAGTGATCAGCGCGGCGTAGTCTCTCACCGCACCTTCAAGCTCATCGATTTCACAAACCCGGTTAACCAGACCCATGTGGAAGGCCTCATCTGCCGCCATAAGCCTTGCAGAGAACATAATGTCTTTTGCCCGCGATGAACCAACCAGTTCAGTGAGACGCTTGAGCCCTTCATACTCATAACCAAGACCCAGCTTCGCAGCCGGTATACCAAAGGTTGAGTCCGGCGTCGCGAAGCGAACATCTGCGCTTAGTGCCGTCGCAAGGCCGCCACCGATGCAAAAACCCTGGATCATTGCAATCAGCGGCTTGTCCAATTTAACCAACCACCGGTTAGCACTAGCTGCGACCTTACCATATGACTCTTTTTGCGCGGCGCTGCCACGTTTCGTATCAAACTCCGAAATATCTGCGCCTGACACAAAAGCTTTGTCACCAGCTCCCTTCATCACCACTACTCTTACTTGGTCATCATGCTGAAAGGCTTCCAGAATAGTCGCGAGGCCTTCCCACATTTCAAGAGAGATCGCGTTACGGCGCTCAGGGCTATTGAAGGTCACCCAGCCAATACCATCTTCCACCTGCGCCAACATTTTCTCGGTTTTTAGTTCCATCGTCTGCTCATTCTAAATAGCGCCAGCTTGCCGTAACCGGTTAATGTCTTCTGCATTGAAACCCATCTCGATCAGGACTTCATCAGTGTGCTCACCGAGAACAGGACCAGGTCGTTCGAAATGATCGCTAATAGGGAAAGTACTCATATTAATTGGTGAGCGAACAAGGTCGAATTCACCCATCTCTTCACGCCAGGTTGTGCGACGCATCTTTAGTGAACGAACATGCTCATCCTCAAATGCCTCAGCAATATCGTATATTGGCCCACACGGACAACCAGCATCATTGGCAAGCTCCACCAGCTCAGCCGTCATCATGCCGGTCGTGATCCCGTTGATCAATTGCCACAGTTCATGGCGATTCGCGATCCTTCCCCTGGTGTTCCTGAACTTTTCATTCTCGGCGAGACCCGGCTGTCCTACAGCCGCTGTAAACGCAGCAAACATCTTGTTGGTGCTCGCCGCCAGATTGACCATGCCATCTAACGTGTGAAAAACACCCATCGGAGAATTTGTCGGATGGTTGTTGCCCTCTTGGCCAGGGACTTCACCAGCCATGGTGTACCTCGCGCCCTGAAAATCCAGTTTGCTTAGCATCGACTCAAGCAGGGAAGTATGGACCCAGCTTCCTTCCCCCGTTTTCTCCCGGTGAAGCAGCGCCATCAGTACCCCCTGCCCCAGGAACATACCGGCGGATGTATCACTGATGGCAATACCGACACGCATCGGGCCTTCTCCCGGCTGCCCTGTAACAGACATAAGACCACTCATGCCCTGCACAACCTGATCAACTCCCGGGCGTTCACTATAAGGACCATCCTGGCCAAACCCGGATACACTGGCATAAACGATGCCGGGGTTAACCTTTTTTACAGCTTCATAGTCGATACCCAGTCGATATTTCACATCCTTTCGGAAGTTCTCCACCACCACATCGGCCTTCGCCGCCAGTTTTAGAAACAACGCGTGCCCATCAGCAGACTTTAGGTTAATCGTCATGCCCCGTTTATTACGGTGGAGGTTCTGTGAATCAGGGCTTAGCCGACCACCGGTGACATCGGTGAGCCCGGCATCAGGTGGTGGTTCAATTCGAATAACCTTTGCGCCCCAGTCTGCAAGCAGCCGGACCGCCGTGGGCCCGGCTCGCGCAATGGTCAGGTCCAGGATAGTGTAGTCAGATAGAGGCAAGGTCATCTGTTCAGAATAGCACGCAACTCCAGTGCAATTTCGCTGATCTTGACCCGTAACAATAGGGTATTCTTGGGTCCCATTCGTATCAGCTGCTTCTGAGCCGCACTCAAGGATTCCAGTTTTGGGTCTTCAAACTTATACATGACAGCTGGCTGAACAAGGCGAATCTGTCCTGTAATTATCGGGGTCTCAAGTAATCTACCAATCGCCTGGAACATTACATCATCGAAGGTCTGGTTACCGTAACCGAGTTCTGCATAAGCAATCTGAACAAGCGGCCTGAGTAAATGGTAGAACTCAGCCGCCCTTCTAGCGTCAACTGACCCGGCAATCTCAACAAATGGCGTGTACCGGGTATACGATGCATGGTCCAGTTCGAAAGTTTTTTCATCTATCTTCCGCACCAGGAACGGCCCTTCAGGTGCCAGTGACCTGACAGGCTCCTTGGCAACTTGCCCTCGAGCAATGTTGTCAGTAAACGCAACAAACTTTCGAATCAGCTGGTTAGGTGCCACCCAGGCGTTAACGCCTTCATGTCTTGACAGGCTAACCGCACCGTCCCTGATCAACTGGTCGCTGTCGTCTAACAATGGCAACACAAAATCTGGCTTTCCCTCTTCGATCGGCACCTCAATAACCGGTGCAGTCGGAGGTTCGGGCTCTGGATCAGGTACCGACTCTGATTTTGCAGGTTCCACTACCGTAGGTATTTGTATTTTTTCTACTACCCGCGGCTCAGGTTTACTGGTTGTTACGAAGTAGCCGACCACGCCAACAATCGCTACCAGCACGATGACGAACATGATCACTATCGGTTTATTGTCTCTGTTATCGGCCATCAGCTTTCCTAATCTCTAGGGACCCTATTGTATTCATCATTGTTAACAAAACAGCGAAAAAAGGTCAGTTTGGGGATCTTTCCATTGTATCTTCAGAATACGCCAGATTTTCGCTCTATTTGAACACCACCAACTTAATACCTGGCTAAATAAGCGCTCTTGCCCTGACCAGTTCATGCACCATTAACTGGCCGGCTTCCGCTAACGAGCGCCCGAAGGTGAAAATGCCATCTTCATGACCACCCATTGAAAATATACCCGGCGAATCCATATCCATCATCAGCCGCCTTACCTCTTTAGCCATTTCTGGTGTTCCGTAGGCAACCGACTCCTCTGTCTCCGCGATACCCAGTTCAACTGAATTCCGCCAGATATCCGGGCTGTGAGCGTGCAGCGCACATGTCACCGATTCATGAACGTCATAAATGGAGGCATGGGATAATGATTCCGAAGATGGCTTAACGGTTCCTTTGGCATCAACAGCGTTACGCTGCAGATCCCAGGTTTCGCAGACCGCATAGTCATCCAGGGTTACGGCATCAAGCTCTCCTGTCTGAGTTCCGGAAATGACAAACCCACCAGCGCAACGCTGCGATATATTGCCGAACCCATAACCGTCATATCGGCCAGGAGTTTGGCCTAATAACCCCAGGTCTTTAAGGACCGTTCGCCACGCAGACAATTCTCCAATGTCGACGCCACCCAGTTTCTCGGTACGGAAAGTCAGGTTAAACTTAATGACACCTTCAGTTTCCACCATCATTTAACCCTTCATTACTTTGGCGATTGATTCAGTGTAAGGCGGCTTGAGCAGGCCTGCATCAGTAATAATGCCAGTGATCAGTTTATGCGGTGTAACGTCAAAGGCCGGGGACCGGGCAGCAACACCAACCGGCGCGATCGGGTGTCCTGCATACTCTTTAACTTCCGAAGCATCCCGCTCTTCAATCTCAATGTCGTCACCGGAGGTTGTTTCTATATCCACCGTCGACAAGGGCACTGCAACATAAAAGGGGATCGAAAAGTACTGACAAAGAATCGCCAGGTTCATTGTGCCAATCTTGTTGGCAGCATCACCGTTCGCCGCGACCCGGTCTGCCCCCACGATCACCATGTCGACTTTCCCTTCTGACATAATGTGAGCAGCCATGTTGTCTGATATGAGCGTGCAATCCACATCGTTACGATGCAGTTCATACGCGGTCAGTCTTGCGCCCTGCAGCAGCGGCCTTGTTTCATCGACAAACACGTGAACCTTTATACCTTTCTGGTGAGCGCGATAGATAGGCGCGAGTGCCGTACCAAGCTCTGAGACAGCGAGACTCCCAGCGTTGCAATGGGTCAGCAAATTCGGATGAGCCTCTACCAGTGGCAATCCAACATCAGCGATGGCATTGCACGCCACCCTGTCTTCCTCGTGAATTGACTGTGCTTCCTGCAATAAATCAGCAAACAGGCTGGACTCATTATGACAGCGCTGCTCACAGTCTCGCATCCGGTTTACAGCCCACGCAAGGTTAACCGCCGTAGGCCTTGCACTGATCAGGTAGTCACACCGCTCATGGAAGTCGGCGCGAATATCCGCGGCTTCCTTATTGTGGCTGCCTACCAATAGCCCGTAGGCAGCAGCAATGCCGATTGCAGGTGCGCCACGAACTGTGAGCGTTCTAATGCTATCGAACACCTGTTCAATGGCTTCGCAAAGCACAACTTCTTCTCTCTGCGGTAATTTTCTCTGGTCTAGTAAAACGAGTGTATTGTCTCGCCACTCAACGGACCGGGGCATATCTATCATCAGTTTTTCCTCAAGCGACGAAGCATACACGTAACTGCCCCGGCTTTGCAGCGCCTCGCCGAATCGCGCACAATGCTGGTTGAATTCTCTGTTTTAGAACACACTTGGTTTAGAACGCACTTGTGGTTTAGAACACAATGGAGACTCCAATGGGAGACCTGGTACTAAGAACTGACGACGACGGGATCGCAATCCTCACGTTGAATCGACCGGATACGCTAAATGCACTTAGCCCAAACCTGTTTATAGAGTTACGAGAGCACTTAGAGACAATCAGTGCCCAATCGGAAGAAACAGGCTGCGTGATTCTTCGCGGTGCAGGCCGATCCTTTTCAGCCGGTAACGACCTGAAGGCGATCCAGTCTGGCGAGACAGCACCCTCTCGTCACTTCCAGGCTGAAACCCTCGAGCTGATTGAAAACCTGCCACAGCCCGTCATCGCTTCAGTACAAGGACATTGCTACACCGGTTCACTCGAGCTCGCCATCGCCTGTGACCTGTTAATCGCAAGCGACTCCGCCAAGTTTGCAGATACCCATGGGAAATGGGGCATGACACCACTATGGGGCATGAGCCAACGGCTACCCCGCAGGATTGGGCCGATTCGAGCGAAGGAAATGATGTATACCGGCCGGATAGTAGCAGGCAGCGAGGCTGTCGAAATAGGCCTTGCCAATGAATGCGTCGCTGACGATGCGCTAATCGACCGCACGATCGAAATTGCGCGACAGATTGTAGGCAACTCCTGGCACACCCTTCGCGCTGACAAGATGTTGGTGAACAAAGGCATGAACCTGCCCCTGGGTGAAGGCCTGGTCTTTGAACGCGAAAACAGTCCCGGCGCAGACAAGTCGATGCAGGAACGTATCAAGGATTTCGGCAAGAGTAAACGGTGAAACCTTTGTAACCTTGGCTATAAGACAACTTTCTTTAAACCCAATGACTCGACAAAATTCACTGATGTTGGGTTTTTCATGGCCAGTGACCCAAGCGGAGAATACCCCAAAAGAGGTGGCCCACTGATTGCCGGCATGCGAGAACCGTTAAGGATTGTTCACTCAGATAAGGGCCAGGCGGTACTGACATCGTCTACGTGACCGGATCAATAGGACAGATCAGCCCTACTTCATCCTCGATCAATTGCGCCGCAGCCAGACATAGGTCCTCACGCCAGCGATCAGCGTAGATCTGGACTCCCAGTGGCAAGCCGTCATGCACACCCATCGGAACCGCTACCGCCGGGATACCCAGTAGATTACCCGGCGTAATAAATGCCAGCCGACTCAGCGTTGTATCAGCGCCCGTGTGTGGGTCAAGATCAGCATCGTGGAGGAATTGAACATCGCTCCATACCGGACCGACAACCAGAGGATACCGCTGGTTAAACGCAGACCAGTCCCTGCACAATCGATCCCGCTCCATATGAACAACTGTATTAGGCATCGCTGAAGAGGGAAAACGTTCTATCAACTCATTTAACAGGCCAACGGCACCTTCAGTCATCATCGGACTGATGGACGACACCGTTTCTTCAATATCCCGAGTCAGCAATTGCGCCCACACTTCATTGACACGAGCGAGCTCAGGTGGCTGGCATTCTTCCACGTGCCAACCGGCAGCTTCGAGAATCTCTCCCGCACGACGAATCGCTGCAACAAACGCCGGCGGCATTTTGATGCCTTCAATTTCAGTCACCAGTGCGACGTTACGGTTTTCTTGTGCTGGGCCTTCAAGAGGCGCGGTGACACTCGTCGGGTCACGAACATCTCGACCCGAAAGGAACTCAAGTGCGAGTTTAATGTCCTTCACTGACCTGGCCATCGGGCCTTCCGCAACCATCAGTGAATAGGCAATGGGCTGGGAAATCGGTTCAATGGAAGAAGCCCAGGGGATGCGACCAGTCGTCGCCTTGATAGAAGTAACACCGCTACAAAAAGCAGGGTTACGCAAAGAGCCACCGATATCATTGCCCAGACCAATAGGTGACATGCCCGTCGCCAGCGCTACGCCTTCACCTCCACTGCTTCCACCAGCAGTCCGCATTGAGTCCCAGGGATTACGGGTAAGGCCATGCAACGGGTTATCGGTGTGAATGCGCAAGCCAAATTCCGGCAGGTTTGTCCTCGCCAGGGGTATCGCTCCTGCCAGCTTCATCCGTTCCACTACAGGCGCATCCTGGGATGGCATTGCATCAGCCATCGCAGGAACACCGTGGGTCGTGGGAGAGCCGACACAATCAATATTTTCTTTAATGGTGAAAGGTACACCATGCAGCGGACCTAA
>Ga0209252_1001726_pt1 | contig 13863 bp, 12 predicted proteins | sample SaaInlV_135m_DNA_3_FD_184673 | JGI IMG/M metagenome (GOLD analysis project Ga0209252, IMG submission 184673) | Marine microbial communities from expanding oxygen minimum zones in the Saanich Inlet - Saanich Inlet SI074_LV_100m_DNA (SPAdes) (version 2) | ecosystem: Environmental > Aquatic >... | reverse complement strand
ATCTCGAAAGTCTGGGAAAAATGTGAATAAACTTTCTAGCGCTTTAGATCGCCACTCTTTTTTTGCTTTTATATATTCTCTCCGCGGAAGATCATCCCACAATTGAAAGCTAGCCAAGTTTGTTAGTCGGATCATTCCTTCTAATAAAGGTTCTGGATATTGAAAGTTGTTAGGGCAGCACAATACTCCACTGGAAACGTCTATTAAGCCTTTCGGGACTTCATAGCGGAACCGATTATCCGTACAAAAAAATATTATACTCCGACAATAACCAAGGTCTCTAGGCTCCCGATCCAGGGCAAAAAGAGATTCTATAAAAGATACCTGCCCCTCATTGGGAACTCCCTCTATTAATTTAGGGTCGCATTTCCTTAAAGTTTCAATGTGACCCATGGAAGAAATCAAAGACTCTGAAACCAACTCTTCACCACCAACTAGAGTCAGGGATTTAAAAATTCCTTTTTCAGAGTTTATGCATTGTACTTCAGCCCCCATTCTTAACTCACCGCCAAGACTTTGATACTTATCTACTAAAAGATTTAAAATATAAGGCATTCCACCTAATGGTTTAGCAAATCCTTCCATAAAAATACTCTTGAACATGATTACAAACTGATAAAAATCCATATCCCGTTCCGATGCATTGCCGTAATACATGAGAGGGCAAAACAACATGTCTATAAGAACCGGGTTGGAAATAAAATCCCTCAAAATATCTTGAGAAGATGCCCACTTACTTGAGATTAACGAGAGCTCGTCAAATGACTCTATTTTTTTTACCAACCCCATAAATCCGTCCATTTGGTCAGGAAACTGCTCACAGACCTCTTGCTTTAAAAAGTCAAAATCGTTAGTGAAGCGCAAGCACTTGCTGGGAAAACGAATCTCAGAAATTTCCTGCTCATAAAGACGAAAATCGTCATGGCTAAACCGGAGTTGTTTTAATAGTTTTCCTAGTGGGGTATTGCGTTCTCCTCTTGGCGCATAATTGGTCATAGCATGAAGACCGACATCAATGGTTCGATTTTTTCGAGTGTAATAAGAGTTTAGTCCACCAACTACTGTATGCTTTTCAACTATAAGAACCCTTTTATCAAACATGGCAAGACGTATGCCAGCCGCTAGGCCGGATAATCCAGAACCAACAACAATAACGTCATACTTCATAAATATCCTTGAGTTTAAAAAAAATTTGAGGGGTTCTTCACAATTCAAAAAATACTGCATAAACTGACAACAAAATCAGCTCTTATACTATAACAACGTGGACAATCAACAAATGATAAAAAGGTGGGGAGGTAATTCTGATTTCAGTTTAAAGGCTGAAAGCTAACTTGCTAGTTGGTGGTCTTTCAAAAGAGGCTGGAGGTATTGAATACAACTGGTCATGCTGACTAGCTCTTGATAATCACTTTCAGGGACTTCAACATTAAATCGCTTACGAAGTTCCATCACGATGTCGAGAAAATCCATCGAATCAAGATCCATCTGCTCTCGCAGGGTAACATCATCCTTTAGAGAACTCATGTCCTCATCTGGGGCGATATCCCCCAAAATATCTACTATAGCCTGTCTTACTTCATCTCTAGTCATTAACAATCTCCTAAGCTATGGAGTCTATTGAATTTCCTTAAAAATATCAACTCTAATTTTTATATCGTTTAACAATTAATACTGAATTTATCCCGAACATGCCGAAAGAATTATTCATTATATAGTTTACTTTATCTAATTGCTTTGGTTTATCAGAAACAATATTTTCTAGATAGCATTCGGGATCTAGATTATCTAAATTTAATGTAGGGTGAACTAAACCGTCCTCGAAAGCTGGTAAATTTCCTGAAAGCTCAAGTGTCCCGGCGGCTCCCATAGTGTGACCGATAAAACTTTTCGTATTATTAATCCAAATCCCTTTCTCTCCTCCAAATACATCCCTAATTGCTTTACACTCTTGAATATCGCCCAACTGCGTTGCTGTTGCATGTGCATTTAAAATATCTATATCTTTTGGTTTGAGACCTGCCTTGCTAAGAGCTAAGCGAATGCATTCAGCCTGTCTCCCAGGTTCTGGAAGAATAAAGTCAAATGCATCAGAATTAGTTGCGTAACCAACTATTTCTCCATAAATTTTAGCCTTACGTTTTTTGGCATCAGAAAGTCGCTCCAAAATGTAGACACCCCCTCCTTCAGAGCAAACGATGCCGTTACGATTCTTGTCAAATGGACGACTTGCCTTAGTTGGGTCTTCATGCTCTGCCAGTGCGCCTTCGCTTTTAAAACTAGCAAAAATACCAAACGTATGAATACTCTCAGATACACCACCGGCTAGCGCAATATCTACCTCGCCCAGTCGTAACATCTGCAAACCTTGAATAACACCCATATTCCCAGCCGCGCAGGCAGCTCCTATGGTATAGTGCGGGCCCGTGATCTTCATGTTAAGCGTTACTTCACCAGCGGGATTATTCGCTACGGTGCGCGGGTTGTGGTGGTGAGACCAATATTTAGTATCGTAATCATACTTGCTGATATTGTAAATTTCATTTTCTGTCTCAACGTTTCCGTGCTCAGTAACACCAAGATAAACTCCTACCCTTGACCGATCGATCGACTCAAGATCAATTCCAGAATCACTAAATGCTTCTCGACAACAATAAATCGAGATTGAACCAACCCGGGTTCCTCGACGTAATTCTTTTTTTTTCTGATACTTCAAGGCGTCAAAGTCACAGACTCCGGCGAGCACTTCGCCGACATAACGCGTCTTAAATTTCTGCACTCCCGACTTTCCCGCTAACAAATTATCACGAAACTCTTTGAGATTATTCCCATTTGGAGCAGTAAGCCCAATGCCTGTGATAACTATTCGCTCTTCAGGGTACACCTGATTATTCATTCTTAAATGTTGTCAAAGGGATAAAAATAGTTCTATGAAGGCAGGTATGTTTTGGATACGTAGACTTTACCACAAAAACAAGTTAAAAACACTGCATTCCTTTATACCTACCTACACCTTCATAATCTCAAAATCTATCGCCTCTATCTATATTTAGGGCAATAGGTAAATATTGTTTCTTAGTAATATACTCTTATTTTTATGCTACCATTGCAGTTTTTGTTATTTAAGATTTAGTGTAAAATAACAAATATATTAATTATAATTCAAGTATCTGAAGTATTTTATGAAATCTTACGGTGTAATTATAATCGGTGGTGGGCATGCAGGGTGTGAAGCTGCTCTTTCTTCTGCTCGAATGGGAGTACCTACCGCTCTTATCACCCTGGATCTCGACAAAATAGCGCTTATGCCCTGCAATCCAGCAATCGGTGGAATAGGCAAAGGGCATATTGTAAGAGAAATTGATGCACTTGGTGGGCAAATGGCGCGCTGTATTGACAAAACAGGCATTCAGTTTCGTATTCTCAATTCTTCAAAAGGTCCAGCAGTTCAAGGGTATCGCGCACAAGCAGACAAATATCTCTATAAAAAAGAAATGCGCCAGGTACTGGAATGTCAAGAACACCTTAACTTGATATGTGATGAAGTAGATGAACTGCTATTTGATAACAATTCGGTAAAAGGCCTGCGAACTTGTTCCGGACTCGAACTAAGCTCTCGATGCATAGTTATCACCACTGGAACTTTTTTAAACGGACGGATTCATCTTGGAATGAAAAGTTCGCCTGCTGGACGCGTAGGCGAAAAGCCTTCGATCAAACTTTCACAATCATTTCTCGATCAGGGGTTCGAACTCGGCCGACTAAAAACAGGCACTCCACCACGTCTACTTAGTAAGACTATCGACTTTTCTCAGTGTGAAACACAGCATGGAGATCCTAATCCAAAACCATTTTCTTTTTCTACCACTAAAATAAGCCAGCCTCAAGTACCTTGCTATATCACATATACAAATGCACGTACAGCAGAAGTCATTAATAAAAACATGCATCTTTCTCCGCTTTATAGTGGAGTTATTGAAGGAGTTGGGCCTCGGTACTGCCCTTCTATTGAAGATAAGGTTGTAAAGTTTCCTGACCGAGTTTCACACCATGTTTTTCTTGAACCGGAAGGACTTAATACAGACTGGGTATATCCAAATGGTATCTCCACCAGTTTGGCAGAAGAAGCGCAATGGGAATTAGTACGCACTATTCCTGGACTTGAAAATGCTGATATCGTTGCCCCAGGTTATGCAATTGAATATGATTTTGTACCACCAACACAACTGCTATCGACATTAGAAACTAAGAAAATAAAAGGGCTCTTCCATGCTGGACAAATTAATGGTACATCAGGGTACGAGGAAGCGGCAGGGCAAGGTTTAGTGGCCGGTATTAACGCTGCTTTAAGTTTTCTAGGTCTTGAACCGTTTACTTTAAGTCGTATGGAAAGCTATATTGGTGTAATGATCGACGACCTAGTTACTAAGGGAACGAAGGAACCTTACCGCATGTTTACATCACGAGCCGAAAACCGTCTACTACTTCGACAAGATAATGCCGACTCAAGACTTATGGGGAAAGGCCACAAACTTGGCCTTGTTTCAAAAGAAGTTTATGATCTTTGTCTTTTGAAAAAAGAGCGCGTGAAAAAAGAAATTAATAGGTTGAATACAACTAAGGTTGTCCCAAATGAACAGGGGAAAAAACTTATTTCTAAGTTGGGGGTTAAAGATTTTAAAACTCCTACCAGTCTCGCTGGGTTACTGAAGCGACCTGAAATAAGTTATAGTAAAATCATAGAAACATTCAACGGATCCTCTGAGTCAAAACTTGTCGGGGAGCAAGTAGAAATTCAGATTAAGTATGAAGGGTTCATTCAAAGACAAAACCAAGTTGCTGCCAAACAAAAAAAACTAGAAAACTACCGAATCCCTATCGACTTTAAGTATGAAGGTATACCAGGTCTATCTTGTGAGGTAGTTCAAAAGCTTGAAAGTATACGCCCGACAACTCTGGGGCAAGCCTCCCGAATCTCAGGCATTACTCCTGCCGCAGTTTCTATAGTCATGCTAATGCTTAAATAACTTTGCTCCTCGACTATGATTCAAACAGATTCTATTCAGTGGTTACTTGAAGTAGATAAAAAAGAAATCGCATATATTGTTAGCGTCTTTGAGGGGTATGACGACCTTGCTATTGTTCGAACAGTTAATACAGAACAAAGTATTATCGAATTAATGATTTCCCCCAATTATATAGAAGATACTCGTCAGTTGATCCATGCCTTATCAAAAGAAGTTTATATCAAGAAGATTGGAAATCAATCCAACGTGCTTAATTAATATTCGTAGCTTTTTAAAGTTTCTCAAATTTTTTTCTAGAAGTGCATCATTGAATATATAGGAATATCTCCGAGTTTCTGACGCCCATTTAAAAAATCAAGCTCTATGAGAAAGCCAACCTCTACCAAGTCAACTTCAAAGTTTTTGCTTACGAGCTCAACACAGGCAGTAAGAGTACCTCCAGTTGCAAGGACATCGTCTAAAATGACAATTTTTTGATTTTTCCCAAATGCATCTTGATGAACCTCGATACTATCTTCGCCGTACTCTAAGCTATATGTTTTCTGATATGTTTTGTAAGGAAGCTTACCTGGCTTTCGAACCATAACTAAACCGCAACCCAACGCATAAGCCAACGCGGAAGCAAAAATAAAACCCCTTGCCTCAACTCCCACCACCTGATCTATCCCCTTATCTTTATATCTATCCCGTAAAGTATCGATAACTTTTTTAAATGAATCAGGATTAGAGAGTAGGGGAGTGATATCTTTAAAAATAATACCTTCCTTTGGGAAGTCGGGAATATCCCGGATAACCGATTTTAACGTTTCCATAGTCACCTCTTAAGTTTATAAAAATTTTAATAAAACTTGCTTTATTAATAGTTGTGGAGAAACGAAGCTCCGTAAAGTCAATAGTTCAAGAATTTATCTTTTGGGTAGATAGTTCAGCGGATTCATTGGATGAGAATCATTTCTAACCTCAAAGTGTAAATGTGGGCCTGTAGATCTCCCTGTACTTCCAACGGAAGCTATTTTCTGCCCTTGTTTGACCATACTTTTTTCATGTACATGAACATGTGAGTTGTGGGCATAAACTGTCGTCAAATTATTCTTATGTTGGATAATTACCATCAGGCCATACCCAGTAGGACCCCACCCACTAAACACGACCTGTCCATCTGCGGCAGCAATTATAGATGTCCCTCTACGAGCTCCAATATCTATTCCATCATGGTGTCGCCCATTTCGACTACCAAATTTAGATGTTAGTTGCCCTTTTACTGGCCAAATTAGAAACCCCTTTATCGTTTTTATACTTTTATTCTGTGTTCCTTTTTTCTTTCTTTTCTTTTTTACTAAAGCCTGTTTTTTAATATCGGAATCTATGTTTAAAACTTGCCATGCACCTGGAATCCATAACCTCGCCCCTATTTGAAGCTTCCTTGGATCGTATATACCATTGATTCGTTTCAATCGATCGATATTAACATTATACGCGCTGGCAATTAAATGAAGCGTTTGTCCTTTTTGGACTGTATGGTAAATTCCCCTTTGATTAGTTGATAAAATATCTAGATTTTTTAAAAATTGGCATCCAGAAAATATCGAAACTATAAAAATGAAAATCGTTATTTTAGCTAAACTATTGGGAAAGACCATACGTAATAGACTAAGTTTCTACCTAACATTTTTGTTCAAAAATATTAACACCCGGCTCTTAAGTGTCAAGCTTCATCAATATTATCGTCTCTCTTTACACAATTTAAAGCATAAGGTATAAACAGTTCATGCTTCGAATACATACAGTCCAAATAACTTCGCTAAAAAAATTTCTAATATGTAGCATATCTCTTTTTGTTTCCTCTTGCGTTCCCAGTGAACCTGCTCCTGAGTTATTTTCCCTACCAACAGTCTACAAGGTGGGAAAAAAACCTGACGAGATAAAGGCTCGCGATATGAACTTAGATGGTTTTCCTGATATTCTTGTATCGAATGCGGGCAGTGATACTTTGAGCTACTTTGAAGCAATCGGTGATGGTACCTTTAAAACTGCTTTCACTATGAATACCGGGCGCGAACCCTTAGCATTTGAAGTAGGTGATTTTAATGGAGACAATATTCCAGATATTGCAGTCAGTAATTATGGTGACGGTAATATATCTATCATTCTTGGACAAAAAGATGGCGTCTTTAAACAAAAAATAAATATAAAGGTCGGCCGCCTTCCTATTGCTGTATCAGTTGGTGATTTTAATAACGATGCAAAACTGGATTTGGCTGTTACGCTTCGGTTTGACAAATTAGTTATTCTACTTGGGATAGGGAACGGTAATTTCAAAATGGGCGAAGTGTATAAAGCATCTGGCACACCTGCATACATGACAATTGGAGATTTTAACAATGATAAGAACCTTGATATCGCAGCTGCGTTTAATGGCGTCCAAGTTAATTTTATTCGTATATTTTATGGAAATGGAGATGGTACTTTTAAAATTCCAATGAAAATATTAGGCGGAAAACAATCTGCTTTCATAACTCAGTATGATTTTAATAATGATAGTAAAAATGACCTAGTTACTTCAAGTTCTATGAATGATGTAATCAAAATATTCATTAATAATGGCAAAAATGGATTCACATCTATTACAGATACTGCTGCCGAAAAAGGCCCAGAATACATAGTCCCAGGAGACTTTACAGGGGATAACATTCCCGACCTTGCAGTAGCCAATCGAAGAGATGCTTCTATTTCAATCTTGCAAGGTCGAGGAGATGGAACTTTTATTTTTCCACACTTTAACTATCCTGTCGGAGCCAATGCAAAGGCTATGGTTGGAGAAGACTTTAATGATGATGGGCTAACAGACCTAGCTTTACTCATTTACGATAAACAAATGCTGGTAATTATTTTAAGAAAAAATAGTTCTCCTAATTAGATCAAACCTAACTATTCAAATAATTTAGAATACTGAACATAGCCCAGCATTTTATTTTGTCTTTCAGTTTTCTCTTGTTTAATTTTTTTGTATAAATTTAAAAAAAATAAAACGGTTGATTTTTTTTCTCAGGACTCATTAAAAGTAGCTTTACCTTGAGAAGAAATGATTCGTCAACTGTTCTAGAATTTTTAATATAAAAAAATTTTGGGTTCAACAATCCTAAAAGAAAAGTTACTTTATAAAGAAGTCGTAAGAGTACACTCCAAGAAAAAGAATAATATTTGGAATAAAAATAAACGTTGCTACGGTACGTTTCTACAATGACTTTTTCTCTATGGCAGTTCTGGTGAGTACTTTGACCGTGCAAATGTTGCACGGATGTTTCCGGGAAAAAACAAATTTTTTTTCCATTTTGCCGGGCTCTTCGACAAAAATCGTCTTCTTCATTATATAAAAAATAATTCTCGTCCATCAAACCAACTGACTCGATCAACTCTCTCGCCACGACAAAACAACAACCTGAAATAACTTGCACTTCCTTAGCCTTCATCTCTCCCATCTTTTCTAGCTCGCGAGACGGATCATAAAGACTAAGAATTTTTAACGCCGCATCCTGCGGCGTGTCCTCCCAAAGTCTAATAGGGCATGGGTTGTTATTCTTATCAACTATTCCGGAGCCAAGAATTGAAAACTCCGGGTGTTCTTTCATATATTTTAAAATTTTTCCAAAACTATTTTCAGTCAAAAGAGTATCGGGGTTCAAAAAGGCAATTTTCTTACCCTTCGAAGAAAGAATTCCTTGATTATTAGCTGCCGAAAAACCTCGATTTACTTTATTTGAGATAACACCTATTTCACAAAATTTTTCAGCTATAGCCTCAACTGTCTGATCTTTAGAGGAATTATCAATGACTATAATTTCATAGGAAATTTCAGTGGTTTGTTTTTTAATCGATTCTAAGCAACGCAGAAGAATTTCGCGGGTATTAAAACTTACTATGACAATTGAAACATCTAATTCAGGAGGTTTTAAAAATTTAAAATTTGGAATTTGCAAGAGGAGAATCCGGTAAGTTTATGCGAAAAGTAGATATAATAATATTCTTGTGAAAACTACCTGCTGTGAGCTGGGAGTTTACTATTTATCCGCCTTATCATTACCCCATAATAAATTTTCGGTCGCTTCGAAAGCTTCCATTTTGATCATAATACTCATTCAAATTATGCCAGCTTAAATGAATATCACAATCTTGGCAGATTGGTAAATCAAATCTTTTTCGATCTATCATCTGATCTCGGTGGCCTTTCATTTTGGGTCCATTCCAAACTTCTACAATTGAGTTTGACTTCAAATCTCCAACTATCGCCTGCGAAAACATATCCGCGCAACAAAGTACTACACTACCGTCCCAATAAACAACCATCCATTTCCATAGTTGTGTGCAAGGAGCAATATTCGTCTGATTAAAACGTTTGTGTGTAAATTGGGTTTTATTGTTTGTAGATATTTCATACTCTTTAATAAATGATTCTTTATCTAACTTTCCAGCCCAGTTAGAAATTATATTATCATCAATAGAATTCAGCACTACAGAGCAATCGTAAGAAGTAATAATTTTAAAAAGCTCTTGCTCCAGAGTTTCTTCCACCGTTTTCATTGTCTTGATTCGGATATTCACAGGAACAGGCTTTATCGCCTTGCTGTTAGCATCAAGAAAATTTACTATATTGTCTCGGACAATATCAAAGCTCATTTTTTTAACATTTTCAAATGTCTGCTTATCAAGCTCATCGAGACTAATATCTACTCCCACACCATTCTTTATAATTGTTGGAACAATATTTTCATTTAGAAAAAATCCATTAGTCAGAATTTCTATCTTATGAATTTTTGGATAAAGCCTTAAATATTCGATGCGTTCTTTTATATTTTTATCCATCAAAGGCTCGCCAAAGGTCCCAAATGTAATAACACCTCCACGAGTCCCATAATCACTAATAATTTTACGATAAATGTTCATATCCATCGCACCAACGTTTGTAAGGTCGGGGTTCGGACACCAGACGCATTTTGCGTTACATCGGTTTGTGATGTCTATTAATAGAGCCCCCGGCCATTCCTCTAAAGTACTTGCAAGACTACGGACCGAACTATCAAAAACTTGGGAGTCATAGACCTTACGACGAAAATAATCCATGGCTGGGAAAAATGGGACCTTCTTTATCCAGCTTTTCAACACCCCATCACCCCATGATTTTTGGCTATTTTTTTTATTAACTTGAGACTTGAAAATGGGATCGACCTTATTAATTTTTTTTTCAATATTAATTGTTTTATTCATAGAAAAATCCAAGTTTTTTTAATCTTAACGGATTACATCTCTGATTCCTTAAAGAGAAGAACATATTTACTTTATTTAAGCACTATCTCTCAGAACAGATGTATATATATCAATCATACTGTCTGCTGTTTTATCCCATGAAAATTTCTCTCTAACTTGCTTTTTTGCGGTTTCTGCAAGGTTTCTAATATACTTAGGGTTTTCCAGAGCTGATATAATTGCCTTTGCCAGTGCATTTGAGTCATGAACAGGTATAAGTGTTCCAGTCACTCCATCTTTTATATTTTCTGGAACAGCCCCACCATTAGCAGCAATAACAGGTAAGCCCGCTGCCATAGCTTCAATCACTGAAAGACCAAAGCTTTCAATTCTTGAAGGAAAAAGACCTAGATCGCTTTGTGTTGTTAGATTTTGGATTTCTCGAGCATCTAGCCAACCTTTAAACTCAACGTGCTCTGTTAGTCCAAGGGATACTACCAAATTTTTATACTCCTTTAACTGACTGCCTTCACCAACTAATATTAATTTAATTTGTTTAATTTTTTTAGTAACTTCCTTCAATGCAATAAAAAGTTCCGGCAAACCTTTTTCGTCTTCCAATCTTCCCCAAAATAAAAGACGTGCGCCAGTTGATAGTTTTCTCTCGACATCAAACCACGAACTTTCCACTCCGGGAGGGACAACCTTAACTGTGTTACATCCAGGATCAGCAAACCCTTTTAAAATTAGATTTCTGGAAAATTGACTATAAGCAACGACTATATCTCCTTCAAGAATAGACTTTCGCAGAAGATAGGTGTTAATACTTTTGAAAAATCTAATGGGATTTATTATACCCTTTATCATACCGGTAGTTGGAATATTTGGAGTATGAGAGGTGAAGACGTAAGCCGAATTATTTTCTCGCGCTATTTGACCAATCCAATAAGCCTCTTCTGCATTCCCATGAATAACGTCAAACCTCTCTTTTTTTACTAGAGGCCTTAGCGCCTTAGAATAAGATAGAATATTAAAATTAAGCAGAGCGAAATCATAATGACGTACCCAGAGAACTTGGTAGGGTAAATCTAAATCAAACTGCTCCTGAGGATATTTTGAATATAAGACATAAACTTTATGACCCTTTGCAGATAGAGCGCATGCTAGGTGGTGAACCGCAAGCTGTCCCCCGCCTTTAAATGCAGACCAAGGAGAAGAGTTAATTGTAAGGCAAATTTTCACTACGCGCTTATATCTAAAAAGAATAACTTGTTAAAAAAAAATAAAAACCCCAAACCATAGAAGTGATTACTAATAAAACAGCGATGGCTTTAAAAATAAAAACAAGAATATTAAGAATTAATACAACTCTGCTTAGTCTAGTATTGTTTATAAGAAAATCAATATGGAATGGCGAAGGGGTATTTTTTTCTTTCAAAATAGATTTTCTATCCCCAAATATTATTTTTAATTTTCTTAGTTTACTTTCCATCGTCCTTTTTTTTAAATATGAGTGGTATTTTGTAGTTTGGTTTAGTTTTATGGATAAACTTTTCCTACTGCGAACTGAAATCATAGAAATAATACCACCTATGAAAGAATCTTTTCCTTATGATTACAAAGAACGGTAAATATTAATGGGAGTTGGGTGGAAAAAGAGGACCTACTAAGTAAATATTTTTATCGTTTTTGATAATTAAAAATCAAAAAAAATTCATGCTCGTCGGGAGACTCGAACTCCCACACCCGTAAAGGCACATGTCCCTGAAACATGCGTGTCTACCAATTCCACCAGACGAGCTTATTAAATAATTTGGTAATTAGAATTGAGTTTATTTTATTCAAAACTAAAAAACTCTTTCCAAATATAAAATGTGTGGCTTGATTTTCAAGGTTAGGTTTCTCATAATTATAAGTGGAATAACTTAATTATTACCCAGACCCCTATCTTTTAAGTGATTCGAGTTTTATGATTTTGCTTTGGGAGGCTTAGTTCCGAATATGTATTTTGAATTTTAGTTCACTCATTTTAAGTTAAGAGGAGCACCGCTCTTTATCTTAACACCAACTAGATTTTTTAATGACATATGCTCATGAAACATAAAGTAAAGGCCTCCTGCAAGTATTACCCCAGAAAACAAAACCCACCCTACCATTCCAAAACTAACTGACTTGATCTCAGATTCACCCATAATCTCATGCAGTGCTATAAATATCCCTGCATTATATGACCCTAGAAATCCTGGTGTAGGAACTATAGTAATAAAAATAGATACAACGATGGCGACAACAAGAATTGAAAAGACTGTTTTTTGCTGTAAATCAAAAGCATAATAGAGTGGGTATGTTGAAAAAATATTCGCGATCCAAACAAGAAACGAATAAACGCTTATTTTTGCTAAAGTTTTATAGTTTCTAACAACATCACAACCTGTCGCAAATTCATCAATAAAATGCTTAATTTTATTTGCCCAATTTTCATAGACAAAACCTAAAAACCAATCAACTAATTTCATAATCCGTATTTTATGATTCAATAATAAATATATAAAAACTATAAGGGCAAAAACCGCAAATACGCAAATTTGACCAAACTTGATTGCCATTTCTTGCACTGAAAATCCTGAAAATTCTAGATCCGGTGAAAATACACTAGCCTCAAACCAAAAAACCCAGATAAAAATCAGTAAAAGCATTATCAGATCAAACAGTCGTTCCATAACAATTGAGGCCAGAGCAGCAGAAAATGTAATATCAGCTTTTTTTGAAAGAAGGTAAGGGCGAAGTATTTCGGCAGCACGAGCTGGCAAAAAATTACCCATAAACCCAACCATCATTGGCGAATACAATTCACTCACATTTATTTTTAATGAGGGTTCTAAAAGAGCTCTCCAACGGTACGCCCTAAAAACATAACTCAAGAGCATTAACGCGACTGCTGGAAGAAAGTAAGTATAGTCCATCTGTCTAAAAGACGAAATCACTTCACCAAAAGACACATTTCTCAATGTGTAATAGAGAGCAATCAGGGCTACGACTATTCCAAGGAAAAGTTGCTGGTATTGTTTCAAGGTAGATCCGCGAGAATTACTTGTGCAGCTTGGATATCTTTTTTAATCTGTTCGACCAATTGATCTGCCGATTTAAACTTCACTTCACTTCGTATGCGACGAATAAAAATGACCTCTATTTCTTGACCATAAATTTTCCCATTGAAATCAAAAATATGCGCCTCTACACTCAAGGTATCACGGTTAAAGGTAGGATTGAACCCCACATTTACAACACCTTTATAGTTTTTTCCTTGATGCTTAATAGAAACAGCATAAACCCCTATTCCTGGTATTTTTACTCGACTAGTGTCCAAATTAGCTGTTGGAAAACCAATTTTCTGACCTGTCTTATAACCTTCTACGACAGGGCCAGGAATTGAATAATGGCGACCTAAAAAGGCACCCGCTGTTTCTACTTTTCCATCTTCAATAAGTTCTCGAACATACGAACTACTCACTAAATGCCCATTGAGCTTAACTGGTTCTATAATATGGGTTTGGAACCCATACTCTTCACCCATTTGCTTTAAGTAACGAACTGT
>Ga0209252_1001720_pt1 | contig 13931 bp, 14 predicted proteins | sample SaaInlV_135m_DNA_3_FD_184673 | JGI IMG/M metagenome (GOLD analysis project Ga0209252, IMG submission 184673) | Marine microbial communities from expanding oxygen minimum zones in the Saanich Inlet - Saanich Inlet SI074_LV_100m_DNA (SPAdes) (version 2) | ecosystem: Environmental > Aquatic >... | reverse complement strand
AAAAATAGAGAGTGGATCAGCAACAAAGTTTGGCAAATTGTAAAACAACATATAGCCTAAACGGCCGCCGACTATGACGCCAATAGCGCCATAAAAAATCAGATCTTCGATTTGTTGAGAATTCCAATCGGTTGATTGTTTGGCACGATAATTGGCCAACAAATAGGCCGCCACAAAAGCCAAAAGGTACATCAACCCGTACCAATAGATTTGAGCAAAGCCTAGATCTAGGGCAATCGGATTAATGGTTGGGTAAATCATAAATGATTAAGATGGTGTGCTCGAGGTGATTCGAACACCCGACATTCGGCTTCGGAGGCCGACACTCTATCCAGCTGAGCTACGAGCACATAATTGTGCAAAAGTGTTAAAGCAACTTTGTTTAAATTAAAGATCGTCAGAAGTACAAAATACAGCTTGCATATTGGCGACCAATTTAAGAATTTTTGCGTCTTTTACTTTGCACAAAATTTTGTTGCCATCACGTCTTGATTCAACAATATCCTTAGTTCTAAGAATATCAATGTGTTGAGAAATGTTTGATTGTGAGGAGCCAACCTGTTTAACGATCTCCAATACAGGTAGTTCGTCATTTTTAAGTACACATAAAATTTTAAGGCGCAATGGGTGTGCCATCGCCTTTAAAGCTTTTGTGGCTTTTTCAATGTCTTCTTCTTTCTCTAATAGTGTCATATCACTCATATTTTTCTCGTTTTTTATAATGGCGAATTAAAGTCGACCTAGCATACCGTATACGCCGTATCTTCTCAATTTAATTAACACCATTTTTTGATAGTAGTTGATTAGGCTATCATTATTAAGCACAATGTCTGAAATCTTCCAAGCTTGATTCGCAGTTTGATGGAAAATTATGTTTAAAAACATGCCGTATGAATAGTAGCCATTAACCTTAAGCTTTACTGAGATTGAACCACCAAGAACGGGGCGCGCAGAAATAAACTGAAAAGAAGTAGAGCGCGCTTGTGTCAATCTTGATAATAATGAAGAAATAATGTTTTTCTTAATTTTGTTAGCAAAGTAAGCTTGCTCATCGGCGCCTAAATTTAAATTACTCACTAGCAAAATCTCACTAGCAATATGTTCAAAATCAAATAAAGGGGCAACTTCGGTTTCAATTAGAGTGCTGACTAGCTGTGGAGAATAAGTGGCAACAGTGGTTAATTGGTTAAGTCTAACAATGGCAGTTTGAATGGTTTTAACTGGACCTTCAGGCTTTTGAGACTTTTGGGATGTGTTTTCAACAGCAGACTCTTTTTGAACATTTGACGCCTCTTGTGTATTTTCCAGTGCTTCTTGCGCAAGGCTTAATGTTGATAAAGGCAACAATAAGGCTAATAATATCACATTCAATCTTCTCATTTTTTCTCCATTTAATAAAAACAAAACCAAGTAAAATCTTAAATAATACTACTTGTTTTCACAGTATTATATTTAAACTTTGTATTAGTAAATAACTATATTATGACTTTATTTAATTTTTATAAATCTCCTTTGCTGTTAGCACTTTTTGCTACGCTGTTTTCACTGTCCACCCTTAGCATTGCAAAAACTGCTGCTGAGGAGCAAAAACTTGAGGCCTTCTTTAAAGATCTTGAGGCCTTTACTGTCGTTTTTAGTGATATCAAGCAACTGTATGTTGAAGATGTTGAAAACAAAGACCTATTCAATAACGCTATTAAAGGCATGGTCAGTGGCCTTGATCCTCATTCTGTCTATCTTGAACCTAAAGAGCAAAAAAGCCTTATGGAAAGTGCCTCTGGCAAGTTTGGCGGCTTAGGTATTGTTATTAGTAAAAAAGATGATGGTATTCAAGTAATCTCACCAATTGATGACACGCCCGCTTATAAAGCTGGCATTCAAGCGGGTGATCTAATCATTAAAATTGGCGATAAGCCTGTTCGTGGCATGACTCTGGAAGATGGCGTAGAGTTGATGCGTGGCGAGCCAGGGACTGATGTTCAAATTACCGTTCTGCGAAAAAATCAAAAACCATTTGTGATTGATATTACTCGTGAAATTATTACTATTGTTAGTGTTAAAGGCTATCTACTTGAAAAGAATATTGGCTATGTGCGTATCTCTAGCTTTCAAGGGCCAACAGCAAAACTTCTTAAAGAAACAATTGCTAACTTAGTGGAAAAAAATGACGGCTATCTTGAATCTTTAATTCTTGACTTGCGTAATAATCCTGGCGGCGTGCTTGATGGCGCAGTAGATGTGTCCAACCTATTTATTGATAAAGCTGGCCTAGTGGTTTACACCAAAGGTAGAATTCCTAGCTCAAACTTAAAGTTTAAAACTGAGCGTGGTGATATTATGCTCGGATCGCCAATTGTTGTTTTAATCAATGAAGGCTCAGCCTCTGCATCAGAAATTGTTGCAGGTGCATTACAAGATCACAAACGCGCCATCATTATGGGTAACACCTCTTTTGGTAAAGGCTCTGTGCAAACCATTATTGAACTCGATAAAGGCTACGGCCTTAAAGTGACCACAGCACGCTACTACACGCCTAATGGCCGCTCAATTCAAGCCAAGGGTATTGAGCCAGATATCATGCTAAAAAACATTAGCTTGGAAAATGAAAAGGAAGCCTCTGTTGTTGATATCAAAGAAAATGATTTAAACGGACACTTGGAGCAAGAAGATCCAAGCAAAATGTCTGAGGCAGAGATTATCGAATCACAAGAAGAAAATCAAGCCACCCTTGACAAAGAAACTGTTAAAAAATTAAAGAAAGATTATTTTGTGCATGAGGCAAGCAACTTGCTCAAGGCGCTGACGGTTTTAGGTAAGTAGTTAATGGCAATTACGCTTGCAATTGCAAATCAAAAAGGCGGAGTTGGAAAAACCACAACCGCAGTAAATTTGAGTGCGGCATTAAAAGCGATAAAAAAACGTGTTTTATTAATCGATATTGACCCTCAAGGCAATGCTACTATGGGTTGTGGTGTTGATAAATACTCCCTTGAGAATACGATTTGTGAACTACTTCTCGATGAGTGTAGCATTCACAAAGCCATTGTGCATGTTGATGAATCAGGTATCGATGTGCTGGGCTCAAATACTGATTTAATTGCAGCAGAGGTCGCCCTTTTGCGCACAGATAACTCTGAATTCAAACTCAAAGACGCGATTAATTCAGTAGACAGTCAATATGACTACGTTATTATTGATTGCCCGCCTTCTCTTAATATGCTCACCATTAACGCTTTTACTGCCGCTGATGGTATTATCATCCCTATGCAGTGTGAGTATTATGCTTTAGAGGGTTTGAGCGCATTGATACAAACCATTGAAAAGATTAAAGCCACCACCAACCCAGAGCTTGAAATTACTGGATTGGTAAGAACTATGTATGACACGCGCAACAATCTTTCAAATGAAGTGTCTCTGCAATTGCAACAATATTTCTCGCACAAAGTATTTAAAACCATTGTGCCTAGAAATGTAAAATTAGCAGAAGCACCAAGTTTTGGTCAGGATGCAATTAGCTATGCTAGATCATCAAAGGGTGCAATTTCCTATATCTCTTTAGCCAGTGAAGTGCTAAGAAAAACATCAATGAATTAGAGGTTCTTTTAAATATGGCAAAAATATCAAAACTAGGTCGCGGATTAGACATCTTGCTAGGTCAAGTTGGCAACAACACTGAAAGTGCTGGTGCTGATAATAACCTAAAAATGCTAAATGTTAGCAGCCTTCAGCGTGGCAAGTTTCAACCTAGAGATGATATAGATCCTGAAACACTTAATGAGCTAGCAGCCTCAATCACCTCTCAAGGGGTTATTCAGCCACTGGTTGTTAGAAAAGTCACTTACGATAAGTACGAAATTATTGCGGGTGAGCGTCGCTGGCATGCAGCGCAAATTGCAGGATTAGATGAAGTTCCTGTTATTGTGCGTGAGATTGATGACCAGGTAGCCCTTGCTATTGGTCTAATTGAAAACATTCAGCGTGAATCTTTAACACCACTTGAAGAGGCTAAGGCCTTACAACAACTGATTGAAGATTTTAAAATGACGCACGAAGAAATTTCTAATGTGGTGGGTCGCTCACGCTCAAGTGTGAGCAATCTCATTCGTTTGCTGCAACTTGGTGAGGAATCAAAACAACTTCTTGGACAAGGCAAGATTGAAATGGGCCATGCGCGCGCCCTCCTGCCTTTAACAGAAGATGATCAGCTAATGGTTGCCAATCAAGTAGTGGCAAAATCTTTATCTGTGCGTCAAACTGAGGAGTTAGTTAAGCGCGTGCTAAATCCAAAAGTAAAGACTGTTGCCACGATTGAGCCACATATTTCTGAGCTCATGAGCAGTTTATCAAAAACACTTAGCTCTAAAACTGAGATCAAAACAACGGGTGATAAAGGCAAGATTATTATTCACTACAAGTCAGAAGACGAATTAAGCAACATCTTGAAACATATTAATTAGCCTTCTTTAAAGGCTACTGTGTGTTGCTAATCAAAGCCACCGATGCGCTCTAACTTAAGTGAATCATCATAGTGCATCCAAATACCAAAGGCTTTACCAATAATGTATTTTTCTGGCACGAAACCCCAAAAGCGAGAGTCACTACTTCGCGAGCGATTATCACCCATAACAAAATAATGCCCTTCTGGAACAACCGCCTTAACACCGCGAGAAGTTCGACTTGGATCTAACAAAACATCATGTGGGTTGTTGCCGAGCAACTCCCGTTTATGCTTGAATCCTGTCATCTCTGAGCCGGATTCTACCCCCTGATAATCAGCAAAATTCTCATAAGCAATCTTTTCATCATTGACGCGCAAATGATCATCATGGTAAATAACCGTATCCCCTGGAATACCAACAACACGCTTGATAAAATCGGCACCCTGGTATTTAGAATTTTTTTCGTAATTAGGATATCTAAAAACAACTACATCCCCTCTTTCAGGTTTTTTAAATTCAATCAGTTTTTGATTAAGCACAGGGATGCTAACGCCATAATCAAATTTAGATACCAAAATAAAATCTCCAGTTAATAAAGTTGGCATCATAGAATTGGAAGGAATTCTAAAAGGCTCTACAACAAAACCACGTAGCATAAATACCAATAATAAAACTGGGAAGAATTCAGCTGACCACTGCACTATTTTTGGACGGCCTACGTATTTCTCATTTTTGTTAAAGCGTAAAAATAAAACAAAATATATAAGTTTGGAAAAGCCTGTTTTATTAGGCGTTGCATAGTTTGTGGTGTTAGACTTGTTAAAGAATAATTGATCCAAAGTAACAATCAAAAAGGCACTAATTAAAAATAAAGCTAAATACGAGGAAACATCCCAGGCAAAAAAAGGTGATGCGTTTTCAATTGTCATAATAATATCCGCAGTAAAAAAAAGGTAAAGTAAAACGTTGTTATTATATAATAACTTCTTTTTATAGTTTTTCACATTGGAGGAAATACAATGGCATTAGCAGATTTAGAAAGAGACGCTCACGGTTACTTAGTTGACTTAAACGATTGGAACGAAGATATCGCTCAAGAAATTGCAGAAGAAGAAGGTGTTAATTTAACTGATGATAGCTTTAAGCTGATCAACTTCTTACGCAATGAGTACATTAACAACAATGCTAATCAGCCTAACGAACGCAACATGGTTAAAGGCTTAAAAGCTGACTGGGATGGCAAATTAGGCACTAAAGAGTTATACAACCTTTTCCCTAAAGGTCCTGCTAAGCAAGCGGGTAAAGTTGCAGGTCTTCCAGAGACTAGACGTAAAGGTGGTTACTAAGCATTAAGCTTTTAACTCAATTAAAAAGGCGCTCAATGAGCGCCTTTTTAATGTCCACTACTTTTGTTTATATTTCAATAATACTCATACCAGCCGAATTGGCCAACTCAACAAAATTAGGGAATGAGGTCATGACATTATCCACACCATTAATTTCAATTGGATAATCACATCTTAACGAAGCCACAGCGAACGACATAGAAATACGATGATCATGGTGTGATTCAATCATCCCTGTAGGCTCTTTAAATACACCTCCTTGGATCTTAATACCATCTTCCAGCACTTCATTATCAATGCCTAAAATATCCAGTCCATCCGCCATCACTTGAATACGGTCTGATTCTTTAACGCGTAATTCTTTAGCGCCCGTTAAGATGGTTTCACCAGTTGCACAACTCGCCGCAATAAACACCGCTGGAAATTCATCAATGGCCAGTGGCACAAGCCCTTCAGGAATATGAATGCCGGTAAGTTTTGAGGATTGAATACGAATGTCAGCCAATAGCTCACCGCCAATTTCACGCTCATTGGAGAGTGTTAGATTTGCACCCATGAGTTGTAATATATCAATAACACCCGTTCTTGTTGGATTAATATTAACCCCTAGCAAGGTAATGTCAGCTTTTGGCGCGATTGCTGCCGCCACCATAAAAAAAGCTGATGACGAGATATCACTCGGCACTTGAATCTCAGTTGCTTTTAAATCGCCACCACCTGTTAGGCACATTTGATTGTCATTTACTCGTACGTCATAACCCAGCCCTTTTAACATGCGCTCAGTATGATCACGCGTTGGTGCCGGCTCTGTTACACAAGTATCACCATCCGCGTACAAACCAGCCAACAAAATACAAGATTTAACTTGTGCCGATGCTACTGGTAAATCGTAATCAATACCTTTTAAAGTTTGCCCACCAGTAATTTTTAAAGGCGGTTTGCCATCATTACTGTCAATAATTGCACCCATATCACGCAAGGGGTTAATTACTCGATTCATTGGGCGCTTGGATAGCGACTCATCGCCAACCAGCTCACAATCAAATGCTTGCGCTGCAAGAATGCCAGACATTAGCCTGATAGAAGTACCCGAATTGCCTAAATCTAGTGGCCCTTGTGGCTTTTTTAATCCATTAATACCAACACCATGAATGGTTACATTATCACCATCACGCTCAATTTTAACGCCCATAGCCTGGAACGCTTTTAAGGTAGAGAGCGCATCCTCTCCTTCTAAAAAACCACTAACCTTGGTTATGCCATGACTTAATGAACCCAGCATAATGGAGCGATGAGAGATAGACTTGTCTCCAGGGACTTTTAAATTGCCTGACAAACTATTGGCAGGACTTGCAATAAACTTACTCATAATTATATTTTATGGATCCCTTAATCCTTTAACCAGCTATCTCTAGCAGACTTCGCCTCATGAAATACTTGCTCCAGCGCTTCTGATTGTTGGGTTTTAATTAAATTGGTGATTTTATCTAAACTTTTCTGATAACCCTCAATATGCTTGATAATTTGATCAGGGTTATTAATGCAAATATCCCGCCACATAATGGCATCACTCGAAGCGATTCGAGAAAAATCTTTGAAGCCACCTGCTGCATAGTTGCACGCTTGCGGGTTGCTAGAAATTAGGTAATCCATCAGTGAAAAAGCCAGCATATGTGGCAAGTGTGATGTCATGGCTAATAAGTCATCATGCTTGGTTTCGTTCATAATTTCTATTTTTGCACCGACACTCTCCCATAAGTCACTCACGGCAACTACAGACTGAGTATTGGCGTTTTTATCCGGGGTGATAATAACGCGTCTATGATTAAACAAGGATGCATCTGCCGCCTCAATACCGCTTTGCTCTTTGCCGGCAATAGGATGCGCAGGGATGAAATGCTCAGGCATGTGACCAAATACTTGCTTGGCAATTTGAATCACACTACCTTTGGTACTACCAACATCCGTGATAATCATTTGCTCGTTAACATGTGGTTTGATCATTTCTAAAATAGCTTTAAAACTATTAACAGGCGTTGCTATTAATACTAAATCCACATCTTTAAGCGCTTGGGCAATGTCTAGTGAATACTCATCAATCACTTTCAGCTCTTTTGCTTTAGCTAGGTTTTTCTCATCCCTGCCAAAGCCAACAATGGTATTAACCTTATTTGCTTGTTTTAATCCTGCAGCAAACGATCCACCAATCAAACCGACACCAATAATACAAATTTTATTCATCATAATAACGATTTTAACGCATCTAAAAAATCTGAAATTTCTCTTGAAGTGCCGACCGACACTCTTAAATAATTTTTCATTTCAACGGGGCGAACAATAAATCCAAGCTCTAATAATTGCTGATAAAGTATTGGTGCATCCTTAACTTTCACGGCTATAAAATTAGCCGATGACGGAATATAAGATAAGCCTAGCTTTTCAAACCCTTCTGCAAGTTGCTTGAGCCCATTTTTATTGGCAATCACTGAGCGCGCCAAATGAGATTGATCGCCTAAAGCGGCAATCGCCGCTACTTGTGCCACATGGTTGACATTAAATGGCTGACGAATGCGATTAAGATAATCAGCAATTTTTCCACTCGAAACACTGTAACCAACTCGTAAACCTGCTAAGCCATAAGCTTTAGAAAAAGTACGAGTGATGATTAGGTTGCCAAACTCTTTAAGCCAGCCAATTGCCAAATCTGCCTGATCCAAATATTCAATATACGCCTGATCCAATACAACCGTAATAGAGTTAGGCACGCGAGACAAAAATGCATGTAGCGCCTTATCTGTTAATAAAGTGCCTGTTGGATTGTTAGGATTAGCGATAAAAATTAATTTGGTACGCTCTGTGATGGCTAGCAGCATCGCCTCCAAATCATGGCCAAAATTCTTCGCCTTAGTGACAACGGCAGTTGCACCTAAAGCCTGAGTTGATAGCGGATAAACCACAAAAGCATATTCTGAAAAAATCACCTCATCTTTAGGATCACAAACATAAGTCCTGGCAATGAGCTCCAAAATGTCATTTGAGCCATTGCCCAAGGTAATCATCTCTAGCGATATATTAAGGCGCTTAGCAATAGCTTGTTTTAGCTCAAAACCATTGCCATCTGGATAACGGTCCACTTCAACAACTGCTTTTTGCATGGCCTCAAGTGCCTTTTGACCAATGCCTAGTGGATTTTCATTACTGGCCAACTTGACTACGCGACTCAGCCCAAATTCACGTTGCAATTCACTAATTGGCTTGCCACCTTGATACGGGCTCAAGCCTTTGATCGACTCACAAACACTCATAGTACAGCAACAGGATAAGAGCCTAGAATATTGACTTTAAGCACTCTCTTTTCAACCTCTGTTAATGCAGCTTTTACCTTGTCGTCCTCTTGATGACCTTCAATGTCAATCAAAAATAAATACTCCCACTTCACACCAGGAATTGGATGACGTGCTAACTGCATCATATTAATACCTTGCTCTTTAAATGGCTCCAGCAAATCAAATAATGCACCAGACTCGTGTTTAGTAACTACCAAAATAGAGGTTTTATCGTCGCCCGAAGGCGCCACAGACTCTTTACTAAGTATTAAAAACCTGGTTGTGTTGCCAGTTTTATCTTCGATATTCTTAGCAACCCTCTCTAAGCCGTAGAAACTTAAAGCCGCTTCAGAGGCAATTGCCGCAGCGCCCACCTCGTCTTTAACTAATCGAGCAGCTAGCGCATTAGAGGCCACTGCTTTTAGCTGTGCATTTGGATAATGATTGGCAAGCCAACGCTGACACTGATCTAGCGCTTGCTGATGGGCATAAATCGTTTTAATTTCTACTGATTGATCGGCACTCATTAGCTGGTGTTGAATAGAAATTTCCACCTCGCCACAAATCTTAAGATCTTGTGAATAGAGCATATCTACCGTACCGCCAATCACGCCATTGGAAGAATTTTCAATTGGCACCACGCCGTAATGCGCATTACCCTTTTCTACTTGATGAAAAATCTCGTCAATACTAGCACAATCAAGTGTGGAAACCGCATGACCAAAATGCTTGAGTGCCGCCTCTTGGGTAAAGGTACCTTCAGGACCTAAATAAGCAATGTTAAGTGGTTGCTCTAGCGCTAAACAGGCAGACATTATTTCACGAAAAATATGCGCCATATCCTTGCCTTTAAGGGCACTATCGTTACGTTCAATAATTGACCTAAGCACCTGTGCTTCACGCTCAGGACGGTAAAAAACACTATTGTCATCTGATGCTTTTTTAACTTCTGCCACTTCGCCAGCCAACGTTGCACGATCGCCAATTAATGCTTGTACTTTTTTATCTAGTGCGTCAATCTCAACTCGCAACTCTTCTAGTGTTTTTTTACCCATGTTGTTTCTCAAAATCACTCATAAATTCAATTAATGTATTTACACCATCCTCTGGCATGGCGTTATAAATACTGGCGCGCATTCCGCCCACAGACTTATGACCTTTTAACGTTAATAAGTTAGCATTATAAGACTTTTCTAAGAATAGTTGATTAAGACTGTCATCTGCCAAAATAAATGGCACATTCATCGATGAACGATATTTTGGATTAACTGGATTCGAATAAAAATCAGAGCTGTCAATGGCCTGATAAAGCTTGGTAGCTTTGCGTTCATTAACTTCAGCCATGGCTTTAATTCCGCCTTGAGACTTTAACCATTCAAATACACGCCCAGCCACATACCAAGGATAAGTTGCGGGCGTGTTATACATCGAGTCATTATTAGCTTGCGTGGCGTAATCAAACAATACCGGCTGCTTAGCAACCACATCGCCAATTAAGTCCTCGCGAACAATAACAATAGTCAATCCTGAGATGCCAATATTTTTTTGCGCGCCCGCGTAGATCACACCAAACTTTGATACATCAATTTCTCGTGACAAAATACTTGATGACATATCTGCCACAATAGGCATATCCACTTCTGGGATATAGTCAAATTCCAAACCAGCAATGGTTTCATTCGGCGTATAGTGCAAATACGCAGCAGAGTTGTCAATATTCCAATTGGAAAAATCTTCAATATCGGTAAATTTATTAGCCGTGCTATCTGTACAAATATTAACCTTACAATAACGCTGTGCTTCAGCGATTGCTTTCACTGACCAATGTCCAGTATTGGCATAGTTGGCAACAGTTTTACCACGTAGTAAATTAATTGGAACCATGGAGAATTGAGCCGATGCACCGCCCTGCAAAAATAGCACTTTATAGTTATCTGGGATGCTCATCAAATCGCGCAAATCCTGCTCAGCCTTTTGTGCCACAGCCGTAAAATCAACACCACGATGAGAAATCTCCATCACCGAAGCTTTGGCATTGCCATATTCTACAAGTTCTTCTTGCATTTGGCGCAGTACTGATTTAGGCAAGGCCGCAGGGCCGGCGCTAAAGTTGTAGATTTCACTCATTGATCGCATTCCTTTGAAATTTCAATTTATTTTACTTTAATATCAACTTATATTAAGAATTGATTATAATTTTGCACACTTGATTATGGAAGTGGGTGAGAGTCCCACACTGTCCTCGCAACGGTATTTTTTTCTTAATGAAAAATCAGTCCGATACATAATCCTTTTTTAAAAAATTTATCACGAAGGATGAAACTCATGAAACTTAAACAACTTTCTATAGCTGCTGCCGTATCAGCACTAACACTCTCAACAGCAACTAATGCAGTCTTAGGCCCTATTCCAATTTATCTAAACACTGAATATAGAACCGAATCTCCTGTGATTGGCTCTATCGCCTCAACACTTAGTTTTGATGCAGATGATATTAAGGCGACTGGCGCAAATACTTTTATAGATTTTTTAGCAACCGTTCCAAGTGTTGGACTATTTAATGGGCATGGCAATGTTCCCGCTATTTTTATGCGTGGTGGCCACTCAAACCACACTTTAATTTTAGTCGATGGTATAAAAATTAATTCTGCCAGTTCACAAAATGGTGCTGCCGAATATGGCCTGGCCAATGTTGCACTCAACGATATTGAAAAAATTGAAATCGTCAAAGGCTCAGGCTCTGTTTTATATGGCTCACAAGCTGTTTCAGGCGTTATTAATATTACCACCAAAAAAGGCGCTGATGGTACGCACAGTACAGTTAGCATGAAACACGGTACACATAATTCCAAGACCTATGCACTATCGGCCAGTGGCGGTAGTGCAGATGGGTTTGTTAGATTTTCTCATAACAAATATACTACTGATGGTATTGACGCCCGAGATGCTGACACTACCAATGATAAAGATGGTGTTGATAATAAAACCACACAAATTAAACTTGGTAACGAGCACTTCAATGTTATTTACTTAGACAGTAGACTTAAAAATGAATATGATAGATGCTGGGATGGCTCTCAAAGCGTTGATAACTGCCTGGGGGATGCAAAATTAAATAAAGTGTTAATCAGTACAAACAAAAAAATGAGTGCTACTTGGAGTGCTAAACTGTCTCTTGCACAAATTAAAGATACGAGAGATGAGACAAAAGGCGGTGTTTTTACGCTTGGTGATCAATACAAACGAACAGATACAACCCTACTTAACGATATTAAAATTAATAACGCTTTGCTAAATATTGGCTTGTCAAAAGTAAATGATAAAAACACCGAAAATAATCAACAAATCACCAGTAAAGAAGTATTTATCAACTGGCAAAAAAAGATCAACAATATCGATATAAATATGGGTGCTCGCTATATTAAGCATTCTAAATTTAACAATGAAACGGCTTACAACTTGGGTCTTGCAAAATATCTAGATAAGCGTGTCAAATTAACAAGTTCTTACAACACAGCATTTGCCACGCCCTCTTTAGCACAAATCAATGCGGTAGCCACTTTAGAGCCGGAAACTTCAAAAAATATTGAATTAGGTATAGAAAAAACTTATGACTGGGGTATGGTTGATGTAAAAACTTATCTTAATAAAATTGACAATGCATTTCGTAGTGATGCAACAACCAACTGGACCTGGACAAACATTGGCAGATTAACAACCAAAGGTATTGAAACCTCAGTTAATGCCAATATAAATAACTACGATCTTAAATTTTCTCATAACTACAACAAGAGTAGAGCTCATGACGAGACTACGCAAGCGATCAGAAGACCTGAAAATATAACCAATCTAACGCTTAGCAGACAGTATGCTAAATTTAATTCAAGAGTGCAGATCATTAAAAAATCATCTAGTTTAGATGCTGACAATGTTAAGCTGGCTGGTTACACTTTACTCAACCTAAGCACCGGGTATCAATTTAGCAAAAATGCGAAAGCATCCCTAACCGTCAATAATGCAACGGACAAAGATTACACTGTAGCAAATGGCTTTAATCAGTTTGGACGAACGGTTAACCTGGGATTAGACTATAACTTCTAAACGCACCCTGCTCTCGTGGAGTAGTGGCAAGGATAGTGCTTATGCTTTGCATCTACTTTTAAAAGACCCGAGTGTTAATCTCTTAGGTCTTTTTACCACGGTTAACAAAGAGTTTGAACGCGTGGCCATGCATGCAGTGCGACTACGCCTGCTAAAAGAGCAAGCTAAGAGAATTGGCCTGCCGATACACATTATCGAAATTCCTTTTCCTTGCTCAAATGCTGATTATGAAAAAATCATGAGTGAATTTATAACCAAGATTCAAGCTAATAATATTGAAGCTGTGGCTTTTGGGGATCTATATTTAGAGGATATTCGTGATTATCGAGTTGCGCAAATGCAAGGCACAGGCATTGATCCGATATTTCCTTGCTGGGGAATTGACACTAAAGAACTGTCTCAAGAGATTATTAGTATTGGTATTAAAGCTAATATCACTTGTATCGATCCCAAGCAGATATCGCCAGATTTTGCCGGACATGCTTTTGATCAAGCTTTGCTAAATGAACTACCAAGTAGTGTTGACTCTTGTGGAGAAAATGGAGAATTTCATACCTTTGTGTACGACTCGCCAGATTTTAGCAACCCTATTGATATTGCCCAAGGTGAGACAATTGAGCGTGACGGCTTTGTCTTTACCGATTGGCAATAACATTGACTATAATAAAACCATTAACTTTGAATAAACAGGATTTCAAATGACAAATCAAATTAACAAA
>Ga0209252_1001709_pt1 | contig 14018 bp, 14 predicted proteins | sample SaaInlV_135m_DNA_3_FD_184673 | JGI IMG/M metagenome (GOLD analysis project Ga0209252, IMG submission 184673) | Marine microbial communities from expanding oxygen minimum zones in the Saanich Inlet - Saanich Inlet SI074_LV_100m_DNA (SPAdes) (version 2) | ecosystem: Environmental > Aquatic >... | reverse complement strand
CTTGGTTTGGGTCAAACCAGAGAAGTGAGTATTAAAAAAGGTATTTTTTATATTAATGGAAAGGCTGATTCTAAACTGAACTCATTGGACGATTTGATGACAGCCTTTAGAAAAGCACTGATTGACCTTCCTGATTTATTGCCTGAAATTAAGAACATTCCTTTTGATGGAGGCTTGGTAGGATTCAGCAGCTATGATGTTGTTCGTTATTTTGAAAGACTGCCTATTCCTAAAGAGAAAAAAGGAATATTTAATCCACCAGATTGTTCATATTTAGCACCAACATCGCTGTTAATATTCGATCATTTTGAGGGCGCCATTGCTTTACTACACTCTGGAGATGAAAGTGAGAGGTTGTTATTAAAAGAAGAAGTTCTAGACCTTTTAAAAAATCCTATAGAAAAGAGAAGCGATTCCGACCTCTATTTTTCAGTTCCCAAGGCAAATGTTGCAGAGCAAACCTTTTTTTCTTCTGTTGAGAAAGCAAAACAACACATTTTTGAGGGAGATATTTTTCAAATCGTTTTGTCCATTGCTTTTTCTGGAACCACCAACCTAGATCCTTTTGAGGTATATCGAGCCATGCGTTTAATTAATCCATCGCCTTATATGTTTTTTTATGATTTAAATGGGTTCCAAGTAGTAGGGTCTTCACCTGAGGCATTGGTTAGGCTAAATAATGGAAAAGCTTCATTAAGACCGATTGCCGGTACTCGTCCTAGAAGCAAAGATGTTCAAGAAGATTTGCGTTTGGAACAATCACTTTTAGCTGATCAGAAGGAAATAGCAGAGCACGTGATGTTAGTTGATTTAGCTAGAAATGACTTGGGACGTGTTGCTAACAAAGGAAGTATTGAGGTTAATCCTTATCAATCGATTGAACGATACAGTCATGTGATGCATATTGTTAGTGGCGTTCAAGGGACCCTTAATGAAAATAAAGATGCTTTTGATTTATTTTCTGCCGCTTTCCCAGCGGGAACACTGGTTGGCGCTCCTAAAGTAAGAGCTATGGAGCTTATTGATGACATTGAGCCGGACTTAAGGGGAGTGTATGGGGGGACCGTTGGTTATTTTGGTAAAAATGGAGACATGGATCAGGCTATTGCGATTAGAACGATTGTCTTTTCTAAAGGGAAATATTGTTTTCAGGCGGGAGCAGGAATTGTTGCGGATAGCGTACCGGACTCAGAGTATAAGGAAGTTTTGGCAAAGAGTGAAATCCTAAGAACAGCACTTAAAATGGTCGCAGAGGGAATGACATGAATAAAATGATCATCATTGATAATTTTGATTCCTTTACTTACAACCTAGTACAAGGTTTTATGATGTTGGATGTTGAAGTCATGGTCTTTAGAAACAATGTGATTAGTCTTGATGAAGCCAAAAGAATCGCTCCAACACATTTAGTTATTTCCCCCGGCCCTGGCCGACCAAAAGATGCTGGCATCTCATTAGATATGATTAAAGAGTTTCAAATGGACATTCCTATTTTAGGAGTGTGTTTGGGCCATCAGTGTATTATTGAAGCATTCGGAGGCAAGATTGTTTATGCCAAACAATTAATGCATGGAAAAACTTCTAAAATTCAGCATGATGGGAGATCAATTTTTGATGCCATAAGCAATCCAATGATTGCTGGACGGTATCATTCGCTAGCTGCAGAAAGCGATTCAGTGCCCAATCATCTAGAAGTCTCAGCTGAGACTGAGGATGGAGAAATCATGGGTATTCGCCATCAAACATTACCCATTGAAGGAGTGCAATTTCATCCAGAAAGCATTTTAACACCTGAAGGACAACAATTGATGCATAATTTTATTAAACAAAAAACAAGAGGTTTACGATGACAGTTGAAGCGCGTCAAATATTATCAACATTAATGAAGCAAGAGGATATTGGCGAAGTAAAGGCCTATGAGTTAATGCAACAACTTGCTGAGGGTATTATTGATGCGCCTATGGCTGGATCTTTGTTGATAGCCCTAAGAATCAAGGGAGAGACCGCAGCAGAGGTCAGAGGATTCGCTAATGCCATGAGGGATTTAGCGACCTCAGTTGCGATTGATAGCAACCTAGAGACCATTGATATCGTTGGTACAGGCGGCGATGGATCCAATAGTTTTAATCTGTCTACGGGTACAGCATTATTAGCTGCAGCAAGCGGGCTGAATGTGACCAAACATGGAAACCGGTCAGTGTCCAGCCAGTCTGGCAGTTCTGATTTGCTTGATGCATTGGGCATTGCATTAGCATCAGACCCAGCAAAAATTAAAACCATAGTAGAGAAAACAGGTTTTGTATTCTTATTCGCTCCCTTTTTTCATCCAGCGATGAAAAATATAGCACCAATCAGGCAAGCATTGGGTGTGAGAACAGTGTTTAATATTCTTGGGCCTTTAACAAATCCTACTCAACCAAGTTATTATTTATTGGGTGCTTTCAGTTCACCAATGGCAAAATTAATGGCCGAAGCTTTATCAGGAATGAGCATTAAGAGAGCTTTTGTCATTCATGGAGTTAATGGCTGGGATGAGCCGACACCGATTTCAGAATTTGAGTTGTATGATGTGTCACCAGGCCGTGTCAATTTTTCCATTAGAGATCCACAAGATTTCGGTATTCCTCGATGCAAGGCTTTAGATCTTTTGGGGGGAGACCCCAAGCAAAACGCCACTGCATTAATGGATGTTTTTAAAGGTATTGATCAAGGCGCTCATTTAAATTCTTTATTGTTGGGTGCAGGACTTGCTTTGGAGTTATCTGACAAAGCAATTAATTTAGAGGAAGGGATCACTCAAGCTAGGAATGCAATAGAGCAGGGCACAGCCTTAGATTTGATTCAAAAACTACAGACTTTAAAAGATTGATTATGAAAGAAAACTTTTTAACAGTAATGGCGTCCAGTAGTTTTAGAAGATATCAGCAAAGCTCTGAAGTATTATCTGAACATGATTTATTAGAGTCCATAAAAAAAATGGAGGCAATAGAGCCTATAGTGTTGTCAAAAACTGATTTTCATTTCATTACTGAAATCAAGAAAAAGTCTCCGTCTATGGGACCACTGTCAGAAAAAAGCTTTGATATTAAGGCTCAGGCTGAGCAATACACTAAAGGCGGCGCGAGCCTCATTTCTGTCTTAACCGAGCCTACCCAATTCTCTGGTTCGCTGGAAGATTTAAATGCTATTGCACAAATGAGACTAGATACACCCCTAATGAGGAAGGACTTCCTGATTCATCCTTATCAGGTTTCAGAGGCTAGGTATTATGGTGCTCATGGAGTTTTACTCATTGTTGGAATGCTCAATGATGACCAGCTTGAAAAGATGGTTTTAAGGTGTTTAGAGCATAAGATGTTTGCAATATTAGAGGTGTTTAATCAATCAGAATTGGAGCGCGCTAATAATATGATAAAAAAAACAGATGGAGTTATTGATTCTTTATTACTTGGAGTGAATTGTAGAAATCTTAAATCATTGACAGTTGATTTTGCAAACTTTGAAAAACTAGCTAATGATTTGCCTAAGAATACAATTTGTGTTGCTGAAAGCGGTATTTATGGATCCAATGATATCAAAAAGGTTATAAAGATGGGGTATAGATCTGCCCTAATAGGTACTTCATTGATGCAATCAGCAGATCCCCAAGCAACACTACAGAAGATGAAAGCAGCAGCAAGCAAGCACCTAAAATGAAAACATTGATTAAAATATGTGGATTAACAACAGCATCAGCTGTTGAGTGTATTATTGAAAACAGTGTTGATATGGCGGGGTTTGTTTTTGCAAAACAATCACCCAGATATATAACGCCAAAAAATGCGAAGCAATTGGCTGATTTAATACCAAAGCATATCAGTAAGGTTGCGGTTATGTTGCATCCTACCCCAACAGAGGTCAATGAAGTGATTGATGTCTTTAAGCCAGACTATCTGCAGATGGATGCTAAAGATTTTTTAAACACCTATATCCCCAAATCTATTGAATCCTTAAAAGTATATCGGGATGATGGTTGCCTGGATCTTTCATTAATTAGCGACTCAAAACTCACCCTCTTTGAAGGGACAAAAAGCGGCAGCGGTAAACTAACAAACATTGAACACTCAAAAGCAGTGTCTAAAAAAAAGCGCGTTATTATTGCTGGCGGGCTTAACTCCAATAATGTTTTAAATGTATTGAATAAAGTTGGTCCTTTGGGTGTCGATGTTAGTTCGGGTGTGGAGTCTGAGCCAGGCCTAAAAAGCGAACAAAAAATTATTCAATTTATTAGAATTGTTCGTGAATACGATGAAAAGAAAAATAATGAATGACAAAAATAAAAATTTTTTAAAGCAATTAATCAACCGAGAGATTCCTGATCAAAAGGGACGTTATGGTAAGTTTGGAGGCCAGTATGCTCCCGAAACCTTAATGCCTGCATTAAGAAAGCTTGATAAAAGTATACGCCAATACCTGAATAATGAGTCTTTTCAAAAGGAGTTGGTTGAAGAATTACATCAATGGGCAGGACGTCCAACAGGACTCACTTATGCAAAAACAATTAGTGAATTATGGGGCGCTCAAGTGTATTTGAAACGTGAAGATCTTACTCATACTGGGGCTCATAAAATTAATAATGCATTAGGACAGGCTCTTCTAGCAAAAAAAATAGGAGCAAAAAGAGTGGTTGCTGAAACAGGTGCAGGTCAACATGGTGTTGCATCCGCTGCAGCTTGTGCTCGGGTTGGCATCCCTTGCACTGTTTATATGGGGGCTGTCGATATAGAAAGGCAAGCACCCAATGTTGATCGAATGAAGCAGTTGGGCGCAGAAGTTATATCTGTTACAACAGGCGATCAAACTCTAAGGGCTGCTATTGATGAAGCTTTCAGAGATTGGGTGTCTAATCCTGATGATACTTATTATATTATTGGCTCTGTTGTGGGACCTCACCCATATCCTTTTTTAGTAAGAGAGCTGCAATCAATTATAGGGAAAGAGGCGAGAGAACAAATGATCAGTCAACATGGAGCACTTCCCAATGCAGTTTTCGCTTGTGTTGGGGGCGGCTCGAATGCCATAGGTATTTTTCATGCTTTTTTAGGCGATGAAGAAGTTGAGCTAATCGGAGTTGAGGCAGGAGGAAAAAGCCAAAATTTAGGAGATAATGCTGCAACATTGGCTTCAGGCAAGCCAGGCATTCTTCACGGAAGCTACTCTATGTTGCTCCATGATAATGATGGGTTAATCCAGGAGACACATTCCGTTTCCGCAGGTCTGGATTACCCTGGTGTGGGTCCTGAGCATGCATTTTTACAATCAATAGGCAGAGTAAGTTATGTTTCAGCAGAAGACAGTGAAGCATTAGATCAAGTGAAAGAATGTTGTTCTAGTGAAGGTATTTTGCCTGCTTTGGAGAGCGCACATGCTTTTGTTGGAGCAAAAAAATGGGCTCAAAACAATCCAGGTAAAACAGTATTAATTGGTTTGTCAGGACGCGGCGATAAAGACATGCCTACCTTAAGTAAAGCGATGAATAAGGAAGCAGTTAAGTGATAGGCAGTAAACGAATAGAGGTAAGTATTAATAATGCTAGAAAAACAGGGCCTGCTATCATTCCATTTGTTACTGCAGGCTACCCCAAAAAGGAAAGTTTTTTAGGGTTGATTGAAGCTTTGTCCTTATGCTCCGATGTCATTGAGATTGGTGTTCCATTTTCAGACCCAATGGCAGATGGAGTCACTATTCAAAGATCCAGCCATATAGCTATCGAAAGCGGAGTCAAGTTGAGCTGGATTTTTGACCAATTGAAATTAATTAAAATCAACACGCCGATTGTTCTTATGAGTTATCTCAATCCACTGTATGTCTTTGGTTATAGTGAATTGGTTAAGGAGTCAAAAATGGCAGGGGTTGATGGATTTATTATCCCTGATTTACCAATCGAAGAGGGCGATGACTTAAGGCAAATCCTCAATAGTAATGATTTAGGTTTAATTCAATTAGTAACACCAGCCACACCTGAAAGTCGAATAAAACAAATTGCTGATAAAAGTTCTGGGTTTTTATATGCAGTCACAGTAAAAGGAGTAACTGGTGGAGCCCAGAGCCTTTCTAGCGAGGTTACAACTTATTTAGAAACTGTTAAAGACTTATCATCAATTCCTGTTTGTGCAGGCTTTGGAGTAAGAAGTAACAGCGATGTAGTACTTTTGGAGCCATTTGTTGATGGAGTAATTGTGGGCTCTGCTTTAGTGGAGGCCATTGAGTCAGGCCTTGATCCGATTGACTTCTTAAACGCTTTAAAAAACTAAAGGTCAAACTTTGTACGATATTCTTTAAAAAGGTCTTCTATTTTTTCTTGTCTTAAGCCAAAATCTTTTAAAGCATAGTTGTGTTGGGCTCTTTTTTGTTGGGTTTGTTTGTATATGTAATTTTTCATTCTTTTTTTATTTTGTTGGTTTATTTCAAGACCAAGAGCTTGATAAACTGACAAAGCCTGCTCCAATGGATTAGCAACAAAGTCCTTAAATCTGATATCTATATAGTTTTCTTTTTCTATTAGTTTTCTATCTTCAAGAAAACAGTCAGTGGCATTTTTCCAAAATGACAAGGCATTGATGCCTATTTCAGATCTATTGATATTTTTCGTAAAAGGAGTTCGAATGTGAGAGGTGAGACTACTAATTGAAGAAATAGCGTCAACAGGATTTCTATGAATAAATATAAATTTTGCATTAGGGTAAATTTTTAGTAGTTCAGGTATATGCTGTATATGACAAGGATCTTTTAACAACCAGTTTTTTGGTTTTTGAACCGTTTCAAGCGCTTGTAAAAACCTGGAATGCCATAATATTGCTGACGTATAGTCACATGTTTTTAGGTAGGCTTCGTACTCAGGCACTTTAGCATTGTAGGCCCAAGAGATGCTTTTAAAATCAATTGACATAATTTGCTGACATTCTTCTGGAAGGTATGCGCTCATAGTATGCATTTTCATTAAGTTAGGCATTAAAGCCTTAATTAGACGTAGTTTTAATTTAGTTTTAAAAACCTTTTTAGTCTTATTGAGCTCATTGTTCGTTATTGGCATCATTTGAAATATTTCCCATGTTAATGGGCCCCTAAGCGAAGGGTCACAATGCAATAAGTCGAACAAAAAAGTTGTCCCTGATCTTGGTAAGCCAGAGACAATTATTGGGTTTGATGCTTTTGGAAGATTTTTATTATTAATAAATTGATATAGCTTTGATCTATTTTTGAGTTGATTTAAGATTGCTTGACGAGTTGAGAATTGGCCCAGTAAGTTAAATCCAGATGCATTTTTATGGTCCAGCAAGAGAATCGATAGAGGTTCTAAGAATTCATCTTCGCCTAGCGGACCATTAACTTTGTTTAGAATGGAATTAACTTCTGTTGCTATCAATACATCCTCTTATTTTATTGGTTTTCCAAAAAATAGGATCATCAAACCAAGCACAATAAAAATTGAAGCAATACTCAAAGTATAGCTGAGCATTATAATTCCTGATATCAAAATCCCCATCCCAATAATGCTTTTATAAATACTTCCTAGGATTGTTTTCAGTTCGGTATTATCAGGCAAGCGGTTTGAGTAGCCTTCATCAATTAATTGTCTTGCAAACTGTGGCAACTGTTCTAAGGACTCTCTTATTTCAGGGCCATCGTTTTGAATCTTTTTGAGAAGAGCTTTAAAATCTGTTTGCTTGGATTCCCAATCTTTTAGTACAGGTCCAGCAGCAGAGATAAAATCCAACTCAGGATACAGTTGGCGACCTAGGCCTTCGATATTCAGCAGTGTTTTTTCTAGTTGAACCAATTGTGGTTGATTCTCCATTTTGAAGTCTCTAGCAGTTTGAAATAATCGCAACAATAATTGACCAAATGAAATATCTTTTAAAGGTTTATCAGCAATAGGGTCACACACAGTTCTGATAGAGGCTTCAAACTCATCTTCTCTTGTATCTTTTGGTACCCAACCTGATTGAATAAATAATTGAGCTATCTTTTTATAATCTTTATTAATAAAAGATGAGAAACTACGGGCCAGATAACGGAGATCTTTTTCCGATAAGCTGCCAACAATTCCAAAATCTACTGCAGCGTATAAAGGTTTGTTTGGATTACTTACATCAACAAAAACATTTCCTGGATGCATGTCTGCATGAAATAAATTGTGATGAAACACCTGCGTAAAAAATATTTCTACCCCATTTAATGCCAATTGCTTAATGTCTACTCCAGCAGCTTCTAAGGCGTCAATATCATTGATAGGGATACCAAATATACGTTCTTGCACTAAAATGTTTTGACGACAAAGCTCCCAATGAATTTTTGGCACCTTAATAATATCTGAGCCTTGCCAATTTCTTCCTATTTGTGCACAGTTTGCTGCTTCACGCATTAAATCTAATTCATTCAGCACTGTTTTTTTATAATCTTGAACCACCTCTAATGGCCTAAGACGCTTTGATTCCTCTGAATAACCAGCCACTAACTTTGCTAGTAAAAATAATATCGCAAGGTCATCTTCCAAGGACTTCATAATATTCGGTCTTAGGATCTTAACGATGACTTCTTCGCCTGTTTTTAACTGAGCTGAATGGGCTTGTGCTATTGAAGCTGAGGCAAATGCGACGGGGTCAAACCTATCAAATAATTCACTCGAAGGCTTACCGAAAGCATTTTTGATTTCTAGTTCAGCTAATGTTGCTTCAAATGGAGGGACATTGTCTTGCAGTTTTGATAACTCCATCGCTATATCATTAGGCAATAAATCAGGCCTAGTGGACAAAGATTGACCAAACTTTACATAGAGAGGACCAAGTTTTTCCATAGCTTTTCGAATTCTAACAGCTATAGGGACACTCTGATCAGATCTAAACCATCTTTTAAATGAAAACAGCAAAACCCAATGAACGTATTTTAGTTTAGGGGCATCTTTGAGTAGCTCATCTAAATGAAAGTCTAGGATTACCCCTTTTATTTTTAGAAGCCTTTTAATTAGTTTGAATGAGTTCATGCTTTTATTTTTGACCCACGTGCAGTGCGACAATACCCCCAGTTAGATTAAAATACTCACTGCTTGCAAAACCTGTGTTATTAATCATGGTTAATAATTTATCTTGGTCAGGGTGCATCCTAATAGATTCAGCTAGATATTTATAACTATCAGAATCATTAGCAACCCACTCACCCAATTTTGGCAAAACATTAAAAGAATAAAAGTCATATAAAGGCGTCAACAACTCATTAGGCTTGGAGAATTCAAGAACCAATAGTTTGCCACCCGGTTTGAGAACATTGAGCATTGATTTTAATGCCTCTTCCTTATTCGTTACATTTCTTAATCCAAAAGCAATCGTGATGCAATCAAAAGTGTTGTCTTCAAAAGGCAATTCCTCGGCATTCGATTGAATGAGAGTAATGTTATTAAAACTACCTTTATCTAAAAGTTTGTTTCGTCCTTCAGAAAGCATTGAGGCATTAATATCGGTTAGTATTACAGAACCACTTTTACCCACTTGCTTTGCTAGGGCTTCTGCTAAATCACCGGTTCCTCCAGCAACATCCAACGCTATCATGCCTTCAGTAAGGCCAGTGTGCATCAGAGTAAATTTCTTCCAAAAACGATGAATTCCCAATGACATTAGGTCATTCATTAGATCGTACTTCCCTGCTACAGAATCAAAAACCTCTGTAACTTTCTCTGTTTTCTCTGTTTCACTAACTTTTTGGAAACCAAAGTCATGCTCTTTTTGCTCATCTTTCATTTTTTTCCTGATCTTGGGTGTGCCTTATCGTAAGTTTCAGCCAGATGTTGAAAGTCCAGGTGAGTATATATTTGTGTGGTCGCGATGTCACTATGACCTAGCAACTCTTGAACTGCTCTTAAATCTCCGCTAGCTTCTAATAAGTGGGTAGCAAAACTATGTCTTAGTAAGTGTGGATAAACATCTTTTTTCAGTCCATTTTTTTTAGCCCAATGATTAAGTCTGCTTTGTACAGATCTTCGACTCAATCGAGTTCCTCTATTGCCAACAAAAAGAGCTTCTTCATCTAAGTTAGCTAATTGCCCGCGAACATCCAACCAAGCTCTGATCGCTTGAACTGCTTTTGACCCAATAGGCAACATCCTTCTCTTGTTTCCTTTTCCAATCACAGTGAGGCTTTTATCTTGTAGATTTAAATCTACAGGGTTCATGGTGACTAATTCAGACAGCCTTAACCCAGACGAATATAGTAGCTCAAGGATCGCTTTATCTCTCAGGCTTATTGGATCTTCTTTAGTGATATTTAATAATTGATTAATTTGATCCACATCCAATACATCTGGCAACCTTCTAGGCGCCTTAGGTGTTTTAATTCCGTCTGCGGGATTATTTTTGATTAAATTCTCTCTCAATAAATAGTTCATAAAGCTTCTAATACCAGAGAGACGCCTTTGTATACTCCTAGGCCCTAACCCTTCGATAAATATAGAGGAAATAAAGCTTCGTATATGATGAGGCCTTAGATCAGCCCAAGAAGAAACTTGTTTTTCGATGCAATAACTTTCCAGGGTTGAAAGATCTTTTCTATAGCTAGTTATAGTATGTTGAGATAATCTTCTTTCCGTCTCTAGGTGAAGAATAAATTTCTCTCTTAATATTTTTAATTGTTCCTGCATAGTTTTATTTGATGAAAATGATAACTACAGTTTTTGTTTTACTATAGACAGTGACTCTAGAGCATTATATTAAATTTTTAGCCTTATGAAGCACTTCCACCGCATCTTCTTTTTGGCCTAGCTCAAGAAAAATTAAGCCAAGCTCATTATATTTTTCTACGGTTGGAAGATACTCAATGGATCGTTCCATGCATTGTTTTGATTTAGACCACAAACCATCTCTTTTTGCTAATCGAGAGGATAGTAGCCATAAGTTGGCATCTCTAGGCCTTTCTTCTGTCCATAGATCAGCTCGTCTTGAAAGCGTTGCTAGGTCTGGGCTATTTAAGAGTTCATAAATTTCAATTAGGCTAGAATTCCATGTTTTTGGTATTGTCTTTCTGAGTTCTTTTTCTGCAATAGCATGTTCATCATGATTCATCATTGATCGATATTTACATAAAAGCAGCTCTGGCTGACTTTTTAATTCTTTTGGGATTGTTAGCCAAGTTTTTGTAAATAATTCCTGGTTATCCGTACAGCCATTTAGAAATTTTTGGAGTGAGACTATAAGCTTTTCTTTTAAGGCTTTGTTTAGGGAGCCATGGCTTATAATTGCTGGTAAATAATGAGCCATAGAGTCATCTATGGAGGTTTTTGAAAACAGATCAACCATCAGCCTTAATGCTGATGTGTTTTTATTATCAGCTATTAAAATATGCTCCAATACATTCCACGCTTCTATATATTGTTCTGATTCCAGCAAGAGTTTTGTATTCTTGAGGTTTATATAAGATTCCAGTTTGGGGTATGCATCCAATGATTTTGCCAGCCAATCAGATCGTAATTCTTGTTCTTCCATATAATGTGCCGCAGTAAAACCAGCTAAATAAGTATCTATAGACAGTGATATTTCTGAAGAAATAGACCTTAATTTACGCTCTGCTTTACTAAAATTTCCCTGACTCATCAGTATCATAGCTTCATGGGTTTTTTGGTTTGCTTTTTTTTCTCTTTTTTGGTTTAAGCGTTCTTTTAGGTATTTTGGAGAGCTCCATATGAGAGAGAGTACTCTCACCAATAAATACAGAACAATTAACAGCAATAAAAAGACAGGCAATGAAGCTTCAACAGAGTAAGTTAAAAATTCAATCAATACATAGCCATTATCTTCAATGAGGTAGTGAACACCCAACCCAATGATAATAATAGTAAAAAAAAACAATATTTTAGATCTCATGATTATTGATCCACTTGGATTAATGATAGGGCTTCATCAATTTCTTGAATTTCTGGTTTAAGTTTCAATTCTTTCAGAAGCAACAAATCATTAATGGCTTGTACCGCTATTTTATTTTGGTCTGCATACTGCCCTTTAATTTTGTCTATAGTGTTATTTAGCGAGCTTTGATAGCTAATATCATTGTTTTGTAGTGCATAAAAGCGAATGAGTTCAAAATTTAAACGAATCAAGGATTGTATAATCTCTTTTTCTTCAGATTTTAGTTTTTGTAGTTGACTGTCACTATTTGATCTGACCCGAACTAATTGTTTCATAGAGCTTTGAAGATCATTCCAAGAGCTTAACAGTATAGCTCTAATTGAGGGGAGGGAGATTTCATAATCAATAGGTTTATCTGCGATAGCAAAATCTATAGACTGAAATAAGAGGCGCGACTCAATCTCATTAACTCTCTCTATAATAGAGGCTTGATTCTTTGTATCTATAGAAACATTCACTTTATCGAGCGCTAAATCAATTAATTTATTGATTTCTGTGTCAGATTGGCTGGCTTCATCAATAGAGTATTTCGCTTCTATCAAGGATTCTTTAATAATGTGTAAACGACCAAAAAAAGAGAGTTCATTGTTTGCAATAGTAAGAAAGTATTTTGCCCTTAACAGGAACCAATCTCCATCATGTGTCTCAGAAACATTAACAAATTGACTGAATCGATTGTTTAATTCTTCTATGGATTTTGCATTATTTTGATTGGCATTTTTGACCCTAAGAAACTCTAACGATTGATTTTTCTCTATTTCACGTGCATCTTTTAGCTGCATTTCAAACAGTATAATATTCGATTCAATCTTATTAATGCTTCCTATAGATTGGTCTAGGTTAGTTTGAAGTGTGTTTAGAAAATTTTGGGTATACCAGAATAGCGTGCTGCCTCCTAGAAGGAGAGTCAACATCAAAAAGATGATTATGCCTCCTACAAAGCTGAATTTATTTTTTTTTGTCTCTTTTGTATTCATTAGTCTTTTATTGTTATTTAGAAATTCAAAAGTATATTAATGATAGTATCGAAGTTTTAGGAAGTAATCGAACATGGAAAAAAATAATTTTGGAAAGTGGTCAGATAAAATAGGGTCAATGCTGCCAGATTCTGCTTTAAAAGCAAAAGCAGACATTCAGAAAAACCTCAGTTTCTTAATTAATGAAGCCATTCAAAAAATGGATTTGGTTGACCGCACCCAGCTTGAAGAGCAGGAAAAAAGAATTAAAAAGTTAGAGTCAAAGCTAGAAGAGCTTGAGGCTAGGCAAGAATAGTTATTTTAGTAACTAAACTTAATGGTTTGTATTAAGTCTTTGGATAGGCTATTTGCAACTGGACAAGTGAGGGCGGCTTGTTCTAATAATTTCTTTTCTTTATCCGTATAATTTGTAGGAAATTGAAAATCAATCTTAATCTCTTGCACGCGTCGAGGCTCTTGACCCATTATCTTTTCAACTGTCGCTCGAGTGCTATCGATATTAATATTTTTTCTTTGAGCAGTAATACCCATAATCGTTAGCATGCAATTAGCCAAGCTAGTTGCTAATAGATCCGTTGGGGAAAAGGCCTTGCCTTTACCTTCATTATCAGTTGGGGCATCTGTGGTTAATTTTTGACCAGATTGAATATGAGTGCTTTCAGTTCTCAGTTCTCCTGAGTAATAGACTATTGAGGTTGCCATCTTCAGTCTCTAACCACAAACAACCCTTTCATAATCGCATAATGACCTGGAAAGGAACAAAAGAACGTATAGTCTCCACCCGCAGTCAATAAATCACCAGAGAATGTCACTGACGTTTCAGCTCCTCCACCAATCACTGCTGATGCAGCAATCACACGAGCATCATTGACTGGTACATAGTTATTACCCATTCCAGCTGATCCACCGGCTGTAGCCACAGGCATAAAGTCTGCTGTATTGGTTAAAACCCAGTTATGACCCATAACATTAGCGGGCATCGCACCGGTATGTTTAAGGGTGACAGTAATGTCACTGCAACTGGAACTCACCACCATCTCTTTGAGATTAAACTGCAACATATCATTGCCTTCAATGACTTGATTGCATGAGTCTGCTGCGACGAAGTTAG
>Ga0209252_1001701_pt1 | contig 14068 bp, 12 predicted proteins | sample SaaInlV_135m_DNA_3_FD_184673 | JGI IMG/M metagenome (GOLD analysis project Ga0209252, IMG submission 184673) | Marine microbial communities from expanding oxygen minimum zones in the Saanich Inlet - Saanich Inlet SI074_LV_100m_DNA (SPAdes) (version 2) | ecosystem: Environmental > Aquatic >... | reverse complement strand
TGCGGGAATAATTTTATCTCTACTATCTTTTTATATTCCTCATACTTTAATATTATTCCCGCTAATTATTATATCTACATTAATTTTCAGAAATATTAATTGGAGAATTATTGTAATCTCTTTCCTTGCTCTTCTTGTTCCTTATTTATTTGTTTGGACTTATCAATTATTCTTCCATCAAGAATTATTATTTCCTACATTTAACTTTAATTATATTTTAATAAATTTTAAATTTAGTTCTTATCCTCTTCATCAGCAAATATGGTTTTCTGTATTAGCTATAGTATTTTTATTTTCTGTTTTCGAGCTTTTCAGATGGATGTATAAGAAAAGTATTAGAAGCAGAGAGTCTTTCACTATTATTATATTTTTTCTTCTGATAAGTGTTCTTATCTTTCTTTTCACAGAGAACACAGAATCAGTATTTTTAGCATTTATTCCATTAAGTATTATTATGGCCAACTTTTTTGTTTATTACAAGAAAAGTCGTTTATCAGAATTTATATTTATACTGTTTCTTTTTAGTTCAGTTTTTTATCGACTATCAATGATTAATATGTAATTTTGCACAACAAAATTTATTAAATATGAAATTTGGAGTTGTTGTTTTCCCAGGATCAAATTGCGATATGGACATGGTTTATGTTATTGAAACTATTATGAAACAAGAAGTTGTAAAGTTATGGCATAAAGATACCGATTTGCAAAATTGTGATTTTATAATCCTCCCTGGAGGTTTTTCTTATGGAGATTATTTAAGGTCTGGATCAATTGCAAACTACTCTCCGATTATGGAGAAAGTTGTAGAACACTCAAATAAGGGAGGATATGTAATGGGTATTTGCAACGGATTTCAGATTTTATGTGAATCAGGTCTTTTGCCTGGGGCATTATTGCATAATACTAATCATAAATTTATTTGTAAAAATATTCATCTGAAGCCAATTTCAAAAAATACATTAGTTACCAATCAGTATTCTGACGAGGCAATTAAAATTCCTATTGCTCATGGAGAGGGAAGATTTTATGCAGATGAAAACACATTAAATAAATTAATAGAAAATGACCAAATATTATTTAAATATTCTGATGAAAAGGGAAACATTACAAAAGAAGCTAATCCGAATGGTTCTATATTAAATATTGCGGGAATCTGTAATAATAACAGAAATGTATTTGGTATGATGCCTCATCCAGAACGAGCTGCAGATACAGAATTAAATAATACCGATGGGAAAATATTATTTGACAGTATTTTAAATGAAGTTTTATCATAGCTTGTTAAAAACTTTATTTTGCAAATATTTTTTATACATTGTTTTATAAATTCATTTTCCTGAATTTCAACAACTTATAATTTTAATGGTTTTACACTATTTGTTTAATTTATCTAGTGCAAAATATTTGTTCTATTTTGTTAAAAAAAATGTTAGTAATTGATAATACAAGCGTGTAATATGAGTGATTATATTTTTAAAATTGTAAACAGAAATTTAGAGAAGAAAATTTATAACGCTTAACTGAGAATAATTATTATGTCAAAAACGAAAGAAACAAATACTGAATTATTAAAAAAGGAAAAGATACAAACGTATACATATGATGAGGTGTTATCATCTAGTATTAAGTATTTTAATGGAGATGAATTAGCTGCTACAACATGGATGAATAAGTACGCCATGAAAGACTTTAACGATAACTACGTAGAACAGAATCCTTCAGATATGCATAGAAGGATGGCAAAAGAATTCGGAAGAATAGAAGAGGATTATAAATTAAAATATAACTTAAACGGAAGCGCTAAATTTCTTTCAGAATATGGACAAAAAAGAGAACACCTAAGTGAGGGTAGAATCTTTGATTTATTCGAAAATTTCGGTTATATTATTCCTCAAGGAAGTGTTATGAGTTCTCTTGGGAATACCTACAAAATAGCTTCTCTATCAAATTGTATTGTGGTTCCGGAAATGCATGATTCTTATGGAGGAGTTTTCTATACAGACCAGCAATTAGCTCAGTTATTTAAAAGAAGGTGTGGTGTAGGAGTTGATATTTCAAACTTAAGACCATCAGGATCTCAAGTTTCCAATGCCGCTGGAACAACATCAGGAGCGGTTTCATTTATGAAACGATTCTCACATACAACAAGAGAGGTTGCTCAAAATGGTAGAAGAGGAGCACTAATGCTTTCTATGGATATTGCACATCCAGACGTAGAAGCTTTTACAACTATAAAACAAGATTTAAGTCAAGTTACAGGAGCAAATATTTCTCTTAGACTTTCAGATGAATTTATGTCAGCAGTAGAAAACAATAAAAAATACACTCATAAATGGCCTATTAATTCTGACAATCCAAAATTTACAAAAACCATAGATGCTCGTGAACTTTGGGATACAATTATTAAATGTGCACATAATACTGCTGAGCCAGGATTAATTTATTGGGACAGACAACATTGGTATTCTACATCTTCGGTTTATCCAGGATATGAAAATACGTCTACAAACCCTTGTTCCGAAATTGCAATGCAAGGTGGAGATAGCTGCAGGTTAATTGCTTTAAATCTTTACAAATTTGTAGATAATCCGTTTACGCCTAAGGCAAAATTTAATATGAAAAAATTCTATCAAGCAACTTATGAGGGACAAAGATTGATGGATGATTTAGTAGATTTAGAAATAGAGGCTATTGAAAGAATCTTGAAGAAAGTAGAGGGTGATGAAGAACCTGAAAGTATCAAAATGGTAGAAAAAGAAACTTGGGAACTTTTACTAAAAACAGGAAGAGAAGGAAGAAGAACGGGGCTTGGATTTACTGCTTTAGCAGATATGGTTGCTGCTCTTGGTTATAAATATGACTCTGATGAATCAATTGAGTTTATTGAAAATATGATGAAAGAAAAATGTAGAGCAGAATTTGATTGTTCTATTGATATGTCCTTAGAAAGAGGAAGTTTTGTTGGTTTTGATAAAGAAATAGAAAACACATCTGAATTTGTACAAATGTTAAAAATAGAACTTCCTGATGTTTATGAAAGAATGATGAAGTTTGGAAGAAGAAATATATCTATTAGTACAGTTGCTCCTACAGGGACATTAAGCATGTTAGCTCAGACTTCTTCAGGGATTGAACCTGTATTTATGACAGACTATAAAAGAAGAAGAAAATTAAATGAAATAGATACAGAAGAAAAGGTTGATTTTATAGATGATATGGGAGATAAATGGCAAGAATTTACTGTTTATCACCACAATTTAAAAGAGTGGATAAATATTACTGGTGAAAAAGACACGACAAAAAGTCCATATTACGGAGCAACTGCTCCAGAAATAGATTGGGAACAAAGAGTAAAAATGCAAGCTGTTGTTCAAAAATATGTTACTCACTCTATCAGTTCAACCATAAACTTACCAAATGATGTTTCTGAAGCAGAAGTAAGTGATATTTATTTAGAATCTTGGAAGCAAGGATTGAAAGGAATTACAGTTTACAGAGACGGTTCTAGATCTGGAGTGTTAGTTTCATCAGATGACAAAGGAGGAAAAGAGGAGGAAAATAATGAATTTGGAGTAACTCATGCGCCTTCTAGGCCTAAAAGATTGGATGCAAAAGTAATAAGGTTCCAAAATAATAAAGAAAAATGGATGGCAGTTGTTGGACTTTTAAATGGAAAACCGTATGAAATTTTTACTGGAAAGATTGAAGATGTATTTGTTCTCCCTCAATCTGTTGAATATGGATGGGTAATAAAGAAGAAAAGAGAGGATGGTAGTAGTCAGTATGATTTTCAGTATGAAGATACAGAGGGGTATAAAGTTACTTTCGGAGGATTATCGAGATCCTTTGACAAAGAATTTTGGAATTATGCGAAATTAATTTCAGGGATATTAAGACATGGTATGCCAATACAATATGTGGTAGATTTAATTGGGAAAATGAACCTTTATGATCAAAATATTAATACTTGGAAAAGTGGAGTTGTAAGAGCTCTTAAAACATTTATTCCTGATGGAACTAAAGCAGATGATCACACATGTTCTGAATGTGAAACAGAAGGTCTCATTTATTCGGAGGGATGTCTGAAATGTGTAAACTGTGGATACAGTAAATGTGGATAAAACAATAATGAAGAGGTCTTTAAAAGACCTCTTTTTTTATGCCAATTTATGTGGATTACTTCCCTTTTTGATGATTTTATTTCTCTTATCTACCCTAAAATTTGTTTAGGATGCAATAATCCTCTACTTAAACATGAAGAATGTATTTGTACTATTTGTCAGTTTCATATCCCAAAAACAAATCATTTTAAAGAAAAGAAAAACGATCTCCAAAAGCTTTTCTGGGGGAAAGTTCAACTAAATCATGCTGCCGCTTTGTACGAGTTTGTAAAAGATAGTCCGTTACAAAAAATGATACATGCTCTAAAATATGAGGAAAACCAAGAGGTAGGAATCTATTTAGGAAAACAAATTGCGTACGAAATAGAAGACAGTACATTACTTAAAGGTATCGACTATATTATTCCTGTTCCACTTCACCCTAAAAAGGAAAAACTAAGAGGATACAACCAAAGTATGTCTATTGCAAAAGGAATACAAGAAATACTAAAAACAGAAATAGAAATAACAACACTACAAAGAACAGTGGATACTGAATCTCAAACAAAAAAGAATAAATATAGTAGATGGGAAAATGTAGGTAATGTATTTGAAATTAGAGATTTAGAAAAATTAAAACACAAACATATTTTACTAATTGATGATGTAGTAACAACCGGCTCTACTTTGGAATCTTGCGTTACAACACTACAACAAATTGAAGGAATTAAAGTTAGTATTGTTACAATTGCTATTGCTTAATGTTATATTTGCTGATATGAAATTATACTTCTCTATTTTTATTCTTTTACTATTTAGCGGCTGTGCAAATATGGTAGCTCCTACTGGAGGAGCAAAAGATAAAGAAGCTCCAATTTGTATTGAACACTTTCATCAAACCATAATAAATAAAAAACATGAAAGTAAACTGACTTATGTGTTTAATGAGAGAATTCAGGAACATAAGTTTGTTGGAAATTTTTATATTTCACCTCCTTTAAATGGAGTTTCTCATAAAATAAAAAGTAATACATTAGAAATAATTATAAAGGACTTTATTGACCCTAATTTACATTATGAAGTTAGTTTAGGAAATTGTATAAAAGATATTACTGAAGGGAATATATTAGAAGAATTAGAATATATTATTCCACCAAAAGATACTACACTTAATTTTTATCATCTTGCTGTAAAAATTGAAAACTCATTAACAAAAGAAGCGGAAAAGAGTCATTGGGTTCTATTATATAATAGTGATGTCCCAGACTCTTTAATTTTTAAAATTACTCCTAATTATGTGAGCAAAACCGATAAAAATAGTTTTGCGGATTTTGATAACTTAACAGAAGGAAGTTATAAAACAGCAAGTCTTTCAGGAGATGATTATATTTATCATGAAGATGATATTATTTCTTTTTCTGATGAATTGATAATAGCTGGAACAGATACTACAATCGACCTATTTACTTTTGATCCATTATATAAAATTGATTCTGTAGAAATTATAAAAGATACAACTATTACTGCAGGTGGCAGCCTGACTTTAAAATCTGATTTTAATGGAAATATAATTGTACAACTACTAAAAGGAAGCAAAGTTTATATTCAAGAAAAATTTGAAAGTACTACAGATTTCACTTTGAAAAACATCCCTACAGGAGAATATACTGTAAGAGCTTTTTGGGATAAAAATGGAAATTCTTTTTGGGATAGTGGAAGCTGGATAGAAAAAAGACAAGCGGAAAAAATGCATTATTATTCTGAGAAAATAACTGTCCGTGAAAATTGGGATTTGGAATTAGAGTGGTTTATTGAAGAGTAAAATCATCTCTATCTTGCAAGAAATTCATTTGTCTTCTTTTTAATTTCAAATCATCTAAACATAAAGAAATTTGCAGAACCTCTTCTTTATTATCTGTTGCAGAAAGCAGCTCTTTACCAAAAGAATCAAACACCTTGCTATGTCCATTAAAAGGTGTCTCGTTTCCATCATCTCCTACTCTATTTACCCCAATAGTAAAACATTGATTTTCTATGGAACGAGCTTTTAAAAGTGTGTCCCAAGCGTCAATTCGTTTTACAGGCCAGTTTGCCAAATAGATAACTATATCATAATCTATATTGTTACGACTAAAAACGGGAAAACGTAAATCATAACAAATAAGCGGACATATTTTCCATCCCTGTTCTTCTATAATTAATCTTCCTTGTCCTTTTGAAATATATCTTTCCTCTTTAATAAGTGAGAATAAATGATGTTTGTCGTAAGTATGTCTTTCCCCGCTTGCAGAAATCCAAACTAAACGATTAAAAACTTTTTCGTTTTCCGTTATCATTAAAGTTCCTGCTATAGCACAATTTTTTTGTTTGGAAATTTCTTGCATCCAATTAATTGTTTTACCATCCATTTTTTCTGCTAAGTGATTAGACTTAGGACAAAAAGCAGTATTAAACATTTCAGGGAGTAAAATAATATCCGTTTGTGAAATTTTGGAAATTAGTCGTTCAAAATGAGAAAGATTTTTATCTACATCTTCCCAAAAAATATGAGATTGTATAAGAGATAGGTTGAGATTTTCTTTCATAAAGCAAACATACAGAAAATTTACAGGAAATATTAAAGAGAAAAAAGTCAGGGTAGCAGTATTACAACCTAACACCTATTTACTTGATTACAACAAGCTTTTGAACTAAAAATTGCTCCGCTTTTTGCACCGATAATCAATCTTAAAAAATTAATTGGATTTTCTGATTAATCAATTATCTTTTTAAATAATTAATCTTCATCTTCTTTTATCAAAACTTCGAATTTAAATTTTTAGGGTAATTATGAACAATATCCTATCTAATTACTATCTAAAATCAGTCGTCCAATAATAAGTATATGAACTATTAGGTATTTTAATAAAACCAATACCAATGTGAGTATATTTCTCACTAAACATATTCTTATAATGACCTTCACTATTATACCATTGTTCGTATGTTGATTGAGCATCATAATTACCCGCTGCAATATTTTCTGCAAGACCCGATACGTTCAGGAACCTTTTACATCTATCTGCAAAACTACCTACTATTTCTAGATTACTACATTTACCTTGTCGATCAAATGAACTATGTTGAAAATAATTCTGAGTACCCATATCATATGAGTGATACCTAGCAGCTCTGGATAGATCCTGGCATATTTCCAATGGATCTAATCCCTTTTCTTTTCTAGCTATATTAAGTATTTTAAGAAAAGAGATTTCTTCATTAAGAGATGATGATTCAAGGTTTTCACTTCCTGTTGGAAGACCATTTAAATAAAATGTTGTATCCACAGTATATCTTGTAGATCCATATATCTTCTTTACAGTATAAGATGATCCACTCTCACTCAAAGAAGAAAAATCACATATTGGTCGACAATGCTTAATATATGAGTCTTTTGAATCTGGAAACAATCTTACAACTACTGATCCAGTATTGCGTATAAGTGTGACCAAATATTTCGCATCTACAAAATAACCAGATCTGCATTTAATTTCGTCATCTAAATTCTTTTCAATAATCTTAGCATATTGCACAAGTCTTCTCACCTTCTTAACTAAAGCTCTTGCTTCCTTTTTATTAGAAAAATTATCGCTATATTTAAATAACTCACATTTTAAGGAGAAAATATAAGCAATATAATTCTTACCGTTTATTTCTATCATCTTGTTTGACATCTTCAAGCATTTCTCTTGATCAGATTTATATAATTTATTTAGTCTATTATATGTCTTCTGATCTCTATTATTAAAATCAAATGAATTAAGAGGGAATAATAAAATTGGGGATATTAGCAAAAATAACAGAATGGACTTTTTCATAATATTAAATTTAAGATTAATAAAAAAGTAAAAATGTAACGTATAGACTATTTAATTTTTGTGATTAGTATTTATAACGAAAGCAAAAAAAAAAGGTTACGATAAAAAATTTATGGAAAATATGAAGAGAAAAATGTCGGGGTAGCAGGATTACAACCTAACACCGATTTACATGATTACAGCAAGCTTTTAAACTAAAAATTGCTCCGCTTTTTGCACCGCTAATCAATCTACTAAAACAAACTTAAAAAATTAATTGGATTTTCTGATTAGAAAAAACTTTTAAAAATAATTATTCTTTATTCTCCTCATCTTCAACAAAAAATAGAGATGGGATATAAAATATAATTCCAAAAATAGCTATACATCCATAAAGATAAAAATCCCAAGCTGAGAAAATCTCTGATATTTCATCAGAATTCTTAATTATATTAATAACTTTTACGATAGACCTAGCTATGGCTCCAAGAATCAAAAAAGCCCAAATACCGAAGTTCTTCCAAAAAATTTTCATATAACAAAGATAGAAAAAATATGGGAAATATGAAGAGAAAAAAGTCGGGGTAGCAGGATTACAACCTACACTCTATTTACATGATTACAGCAAACTTTCAAACTAAAAATTGCTCCGCTTTTTGCACCGCTAATCAATCTACTATTACAAACTTAAAAAATTAATTGTTAGTTACCACCACATAGCAAGCCATCTAATATTCCAAATAACAAGAAGAGCAAAAGAAAGTATCAACAAAGACAGACTTCTTATCGATAACATTCTTGACCTTTTCTTAAAAAAACCTGGAATTCCCAATATTATTGCACCGTATAGGATAAATAAAATAAACTCGCCCCATTTTCCGTAAAGTCCGGTATTATCGTAAGAAAAATCCTTAAATTGACCAAGAACCGCTATAAAATAAACAACAGATAAAATCAATGACAACCATCCTAAAATTTGAAATATTTTATCCCAATTAGGTTGACTATTCCCATAACTTGGAGATTCAATAGTTTCTACAATTTCTGTTTGAGTGTTTTGATTAACTGGAAAAGAAGCATAACTCACATTTGTAAGTGTAGTTATTGTAATTAAAAGTAAAATTATCCTTTTCATACAGCAAAGAAAAGTAAATCAAATGGAAGTATTATGCTTAGCATAATAAAAAAAGAAAAGGTCGGGGTAGCAGGATTACAACCTAACACCTATTTACATGATTACAGCAAGCTTTCAAACTAAAAATTGCTCCGCTTTTTGCACCGCTAATCAATCTACTAAAACAAACTTAAAAAATTAATTGGATTTTCTGATTAGAAAATGCTTTTTAAAATAATATTATTGAAATAATATTTTATAAGCTTCTGGATTAGTTTCTTGAAACCATTCTAAGCCTGTATTGGAAATTTCTATTGAATCTTTACTAAATCCCATCATATCCATTTGAGATTGAGCTCCCAGGATAACATCATAAATGGATAGTTCAATAAAGTTTAATTTATATGTTTCACCAGTATCTTGATTAGTCACGTCTCCTCCTTGATCATAAATTTTTATCTTCTCTCTGAAATAACTAATTGGAAGTACATTTGGCTTAAATAATTCTTTTCCATCTTTCCATTCCGTTTCAATCAATAAATCTCCATCTTCATTCCAAAATGAATTCAACCCATCAAGATTCCCAACTATATAATTGCATTTATATTTTAATTGACCATTATCATACCACTGATTATTCGTTCCATGAGGAACTCCATCTTGCCATCCACATTCATATTCTAATTGTCCATTTTTATACCAACCCTTATGCACTCCAACCCCTTTATCATTTACCCACTCACCTTCTTTCTTTAATTGTCCATTTTCATAATAATCTCTTTTTATTGCATTTTCATTTAATAAAACTTTACTTAATTCTTTAAATGTTTTTGTTTTTATTTTATTCATTATTATTGTTTCGGCTTCATCTAGAGCTTCCCACTTTTCATCTGCATATCTATCTTCATCTTCATCCTTGTCAAAATCCAGAAAATCTTCAGACATATATTCTAAATCAAACTTATCATGATTATATGACCTTTCTCCTAATTCCATAGCAGTTCTCATTAAAGTACTAATCTCAAAATCAGGATTAGAATTTCTTAAATCTTCAAGTATATATTCTACTCCATCACCACAACCCTGATCAGAAATATAGCAAAATGCAATAAAATCTTTAAAAGAACTCATAATTTCCTCATTACAAACAGTTTCAAGAGTTTGATATTGATTTTTAAATGAAAGAAAAGCCGTATTAATTGACTCTTGCATTTCATTTACTAGTGTGTTATTATTTGCATTATTATCTAATTCCGTATTCATAGTAAAAAAGTAATAGTTTTTTTAATACGACAAACTTACAGAAAATTTGTTGAAAAGATAAGAAGAAAAAAGTCGGGGTAGCAGGATTCGAACCTATTTACTAATGTGAAAAGGAAAATAAATTTTCTCTATTTTTTGAAAATTTTCCTGAATAAAATCATAAAAGGATCAAAATATCTGTCCACTACTCTTTCTTTAAGTGGAATAATACCGTCATCTGTAATTTGAATATCTTCAGGACACACTTCTGTACAACATCTTGTAATATTACACATCCCAGATCCATAATCTTCCTTTATTGCAGGGATTCTATCTGCATCATCCATAGGGTGCATTTCTAAACTAGCAAGACGAATCATAAATCTTGGTCCAACAAATTTATCTTGAGCTCCCTGATCTCTAATAACATGGCAAACATTCTGGCACAAATAACATTCAATACATTTTCTAAAGTGCTGTGTTCTTTCCACATCTACTTGTTGCATTACCAATCCCTTTTCCGTATTATTTTTATTTTGTGATGGAGAAAAGGGCTTTATTCTTTTGTTTTGTTTGTAATTCCAACTTACATCTGTTACTGTATCTTTTATAATTGGAAATGATTTTAAAGGAGTAATCATAATAGTCTCATCAGGGCTATATTCATTCATCCTTGTCATGCAAGCTAGCTTTGGTCTCCCATTAATTTCTACACTACAAGATCCACACTTTCCTGCTTTACAATTCCATCTGCAAGCCATATCATTTGCATCGTCTGCCTGAATTCTGTGCATTGCATCCAGCACTACCATACCTTCCGTTACATCACAATTGTAATCAACTAACTCACCCTTAGTGTTATCTCCTCTGTATATTTTGAATTTACGATTTCCCATAGTTATGATTTTCTTTCTTCAGCAACTTCTGCTTCCAAATCTTCCAGCGTTGCATTTGCAATTCTTTCAAGTTCCGGATCTGCATCTTTTCTTCTTTCTTTAATCACTTTCATAGTTCCATCCTCTCCTTTTTTGCTAATGATATTATACTGATACCACTCCTCACTTTCATCTCTAAAATCATCTCTTGTATGAGCTCCTCTACTTTCTGTTCTAAGATGTGCGGCTCTGGCTACTGCTTCTGCAGTAATTAATAAGTTTCTCATAGCAAGAGCTTCATGCCATCCAGGATTAAACTGACTGGAACCATTTGCCTTTACATTTTTATTTTTTTCTTTTAAATTTTCAATGTTTTTGATACCTTCTTGTAATTCGGAATCTGTTCGGATAATACCCACATTATTTTGCATATTATTTTGTAAAGATTCGTGCATCAAATAAGGGTTTTCTCCTTCTTCTCTATTTAATATACTAGTTGCATTTCGGATAATTCTTTTAGCATCCTCATCACTAAATTTAGGCATTTCACTTAACTCCTTGGCATATTTAGAAGCTCCCATTCCTGCTAAATTTCCAAATACCAGTAAATCCGATAAGGAATTTCCTCCTAATCGATTTGCTCCATGCATACCTGCTGCACATTCTCCACAGGCAAAAAGTCCATCAACAGTTGACATTGTTGTATCGGCCTCTACTCGAATTCCTCCCATAAAATAATGACAAGTTGGTCCAACTTCCATTGGCTCTTTTGTAATATCTAATTCAGCTAATACCTTAAACTGATGGTACATCGAAGGTAATTTCTTTTTAATGTCCTCTGCGCTTCTTTCACTTGCAATATCCAAATACGCTCCTCCATGCTTAGATCCTCTACCTGCTTTTACTTCTGCATTAATAGCTCTTGCAACCACATCTCTTGTAAGTAACTCTGGAGGTCTTCTTGCATCTTTATCTCCTGCTAACCATCTAGCAGCCTCCTCTTCAGTATCAGCTGTTTCATTTTTGAACTTCTCTGGAATATAGTCAAACATAAATCGTTTACCTTCACTATTTTTTAAAATCCCTCCTTCTCCTCTTACTCCTTCTGTTACTAATATTCCTTTAACGGATGGTGGCCATACCATTCCTGTTGGATGAAATTGATTAAATTCTAAATCCATTAATTCCGCTCCAGCTTCATAAGCCATAGCATATCCATCTCCCGTATATTCCCAGCTATTTGAAGTAATTTCCCAAGCTTTTCCACCTCCTCCAGTAGCAAGTATTAAAGATTTTGTTTTGAAAATAATAAACTCTCCTGTTTCTCTATACATACAAACAACTCCAGCAACTTTTCCACTTTCATCTTTCAAAATATCCAAAGCCGTACATTCCATATGAATGTCAATGTCTTTATGTATTCCATAATCTTGAAGGGTTCTAATCATTTCCAGTCCTGTTCTATCTCCAACATGAGCAAGTCTTGGGTATCTATGCCCTCCAAAATTTCTTTGGTTGATAAGCCCTTCTTTTGTTCTATCAAAAACAGCTCCCCATTGTTCTAATTCTATTACTCTATCGGCAGCATGCCTAGCGTGTAATTCAGCCATACGCCAAACATTCAGCATTTTCCCTCCACGCATTGTATCTCGAAAATGAATTTTCCAATGATCTCGTTTATCCACATTCCCAAGTGATGCAGCCATACCTCCTTCAGCCATTACCGTATGAGCTTTCCCTAATAAAGATTTACATACCAAACCAACTTTTTTGGATTCTTTGGTAGCTGTTATTGCAGCACATAAACCAGCTCCTCCCGCTCCTATTACAAGAACATCAAATTCTATCTGTCTTATTTCTGAAATATCTAACATAATTATTTTTTTATACCCAAGTATTTAAATCTGTAATCACTCCCATTGAAACCAATCTGACATAAACATCAGAAAGACCAACCCAAACTAAAGAAAACCATGCAAACATTTGATGTCTTCTATTAAGATAAGTCACAATTTTCCATCTGCTATGTGCATGTTCTGCAGAATGAGAGCAAGAAAAACAATCCATTCTGCCTCCAATTAAATGTCTCAATGAATGACATCCAAAAGTATATCCTCCTAGTAATATTGGATTAATAAGTAACACAATACTACCAACACCAACACCAAATTCTCCGTTTCTAAAAAATGCCATTACTGCATCATAAGAAAGAAGAAAAATAAATATTATTGCAAAATACATAGCAAATCTGTGCAAGTTTTGAACCCATAAAATTCCTGTTTCTCCTTTATAATTTTTTTGAGGAATACCTCCAACAGCGCAAGCTGGTGGAGAAAACGTAAATGCTCTATAATATGCTTTTCTATAATAATAGCAGGTAAACCTAAACGAGAGAGGAAATACTAAAATTAACCAAGCTGGTGAATATCCAGGTAGCCACCATAACCAATCTGGCCATTCTCCAAATAAAGCATGAGATATAGGTGGGATTCCATTCATTCCTTCTTTAAGAAATAATGGAGGGGAGTAAAAAGGAGATAAGTATCCTCCAAATCCTTCTGCATTTATAGTGCCACTCCACCAAAAGTATTCTCCTTGCCAAGCTGCCCAAGTAGAATAAATAATAAAGCTAAGTAGCCCAAAAAGCACTAACATAGGGCTAATCCACCATTTGTCTTCTCTCAAAGTTGATATAAATGATTTATCCCTTCCAATAACTTCCGACATATTATTTTATTTAATTTGGTTGGCAAATATAATATCTTTAAAATTATATTTTTAATAATAAAGAAAAAATGATGATTTTAATTAAATGAAAACTAATTGTTATCTTTGATTTTGAAAAATTATTCAAAATGAAATACTTACACATTGATAGTCAACTGTTTATAAATAACAGGA
>Ga0209252_1001685_pt1 | contig 14154 bp, 10 predicted proteins | sample SaaInlV_135m_DNA_3_FD_184673 | JGI IMG/M metagenome (GOLD analysis project Ga0209252, IMG submission 184673) | Marine microbial communities from expanding oxygen minimum zones in the Saanich Inlet - Saanich Inlet SI074_LV_100m_DNA (SPAdes) (version 2) | ecosystem: Environmental > Aquatic >... | reverse complement strand
AAATTTCCTTAAAATTATTATCGGATTAAAGTATTATAATCAACAAATTCTTAGAAAAAAGAAACAATTCATTTTAATAGCAAATCATAATAGCCATATGGATACAATGGCAATTATGAGTGCTATGCCATCCAGATATATACATAGAGTACATCCTGTTGCAGCTGAAGATTTTTTTGGTGGTAGTAGATTTAAGGAAATATTAATGAGATACATGGTTAATGCAACTTTAATTCCAAGGAAAAAAGCTAATTCTGATGAAGATGTTGATCCTATTGAAGTGATGAGTAATTTATTAAAACAAGGAAGATCAATTATCATTTACCCTGAAGGATCAAGAGGGGTCCCTGGAGTTATGACAGATTTTAAAAAAGGTGTAGGGTATTTAGTAAAACAAAATCCAACTGTAGATGTAATTCCGGTTTATTTAGATGGATTACATAAAACTTTACCTAAAGGAAAGAATTTAATTTTGCCATACAATTGTAGAATAATATTTGGAGATTCGATTAATTTTGATTCTTTTGATTTGGAAGATATTATTAATGAGGCAGAAAAAGCAATTCATAAAGTAAAATTATTAGTTGAATAAAAAACCCACTCAATTTTTTAAGTTTGTTTTAATAGATTGATTAGAGGTGCAAATAACATCACTTTCCGATACAGAATTTTCCAAATATATTTCCAAGTAAATCATCAGTAGTTACTTCTCCAGTAATACTTCCTAAATGGAAAAGAGCTTGTCGGATATTTATTGAGAGTAAATCTCCAGAAATATTATTTTGCATACCATTTATTATACTATTAATTTCATGAAGTGTAAGTTGTAATTGTTCATAATGACGGAGGTTACTTACAATACTATCGTTTTCCGATATTTTCTCAGTATTTATAAAGTTGAGAAGTTTGTTTTGTAATGCAGATATTCCCTCTCCATTTTTTGCGGAAATTGCAATATAATCTTCCTTTAAGTCAATATCAGAAACATCAATTTTATTTACAATAACTAGAATCTTTTCTCTATTATCTTTTCTCACTTTATTGAGTTCCATAATTTGTGATTCTAATTCTTGGCTCGCATCTATTGTAAAAAGGATAATCTCTGATTTATTAGCCTTTTCTAATGTCTTTTCTATTCCTAAATTCTCAATTGTGTCAGTTGTTTTTCTAATTCCTGCAGTATCAATAAAACGGAAGTTATACCCCTCAATTATTAAAGTGTCTTCAATAGCATCTCTTGTAGTTCCTGCTATGTCTGATACAATAGCTTTGTCTTCATTAAGTAAACAATTTAACAGAGTAGACTTTCCAACATTTGGAGCTCCTAAAATTGTAACAGGAATTCCATTTTTTATAGAGTTTCCTAACTTAAAAGATTGTATTAATTTTTCTAATTCTGATTTTATATTTTTTAGTAAATCATTAAACTTTTCGCGATCAGCAAATTCCACATCTTCTTCTGAAAAATCTAGTTCTAATTCTATTAAAGAAGCAAAATCGATAAGCTGAGATCTGAGTTCTTTTAATTTGCCAGACACACCTCCTTTCAACTGATTTAATGCGGTTTTATGAGCTGCTTCACTTTCCGATTCTATTAAATCTGCCACTGATTCAGCTTGTGTCAGATCTAACTTTCCATTTTTAAAAGCTCTCATACTAAATTCTCCGGCAGTTGCTAATCTACATCCGTTTTTAATTAATATTTGAATTATTTTATTTTGTATATATATAGATCCATGGCAAGAAATCTCAATGCTTTCTTCTCCAGTAAATGATTTACTGCCTCTGAAAATACTTACTAATACTTCATCAACTACTTCTTTATCATCAATAAAATCACCAAAATGTAAAGTATGAGTTTTGCTTTCAGAAATTTCTTTATTAAACACAGAGTTTGTAATTTCAATTGCTTTGCTACCAGATATTCTAATTATAGCAATTGCACTCATCCCTCCACCAGTGGTGATGGCACAAATAGTATCTTCTGGATTAAAATAATTCATTTTGCAAAAGTATTTAAAATCCTTTGTAAAATACTATTTTGTAGTAGTTTTGCAAACCAATTTAACAAAGAAATAAATAATGAGTGTATTAGTTAATAAAGATTCAAAAGTAATTGTTCAAGGATTTACAGGTTCTGAAGGTACTTTTCATGCAGGGCAAATGATTGATTATGGAACAAATGTTGTAGGCGGAGTTACTCCTGGAAAAGGAGGTCAAACTCACTTAGAAAGACCTGTGTTTAATACTGTGTCAGAAGCAGTAGAAAAAGCAGGAGCTAATACCTCTTTAATTTTTGTGCCACCAGCATTTGCTGCAGATGCAGTAATGGAAGCTGCTGAAGCAGGAATTAAGATTGTTATCTGTATTACAGAAGGAATTCCAACAAAAGATATGATAACGGTAAAAGAATATTTATCTGATAAAGATTGTACTTTGGTAGGACCTAACTGTCCAGGTGTTATCACTCCAAATGAAGCAAAATGTGGTATTATGCCAGGATTTGTCTTCAAAAAGGGTAGGATAGGTGTAGTTTCAAAATCAGGTACACTGACCTATGAAGCAGCTGATCAAGTGGTAAAAGCAGGAATGGGAATTTCTACAGCTATTGGTATAGGAGGAGATCCTATTATAGGTACAACAACAAAAGATGCAGTTGAATTATTTATGAATGACCCTGAAACTGATGGTATTATTATGATTGGTGAAATTGGAGGACAATTAGAAGCGGATGCTGCTAAATGGATTAAAGAGAATGGAACAAAACCTGTAGTTGGTTTTATTGCCGGACAAACAGCTCCTGCTGGAAGAACCATGGGGCATGCTGGAGCAATTGTAGGAGGTAAAGATGATACTGCAGAAGCTAAAATGGCTATTTTGAGAGAATGTGGTATAACTGTTGCCGAATCTCCTGCTGAAATAGGAAAACTAATGGCAGAGGAAATGGGAGTTTCTGTTTAATTTCGAATAAGAAAAGATAATCTATCTATATTGTATTTGGATTTTTTATCTTTGAATCTTAAAATATATTAAAATGAACTTATTAGAAGGAAAGACTGTAATTATTACTGGAGCTAGTAGAGGTATTGGTAAAGGAATTGCAGAAGTATTTGCACGACATGGAGCAAACATTGCATTTACATATCGTTCTTCAGAGAAAGAAGCAAAATATTTAGAGAAGGAACTTTCTTCAAATGGATGTAAAGTAAAAGGGTACAAATCAGACGCGTCAGATTATGAGGCCTCACAAAAATTAGCAGAGAAAGTGTTAAAGGAATTTGGATCCATTGATGTATTGGTAAATAATGCCGGAATTACAAAAGATGGACTTTTAATTCGTATGTCAGAGGAAGATTTTGATAGTGTGATGGATGTTAATATGAAATCAGTTTTCAACATGACAAAAGCAGTACTCAGACCAATGCTAAAACAAAGAAAAGGTTCTATTATTAATATGAGTTCAGTGGTAGGTGTAAAAGGAAATGCCGGTCAGGCAAATTATTCAGCATCCAAAGCTGCTATTAACGGATTTACTAAATCTACGGCCTTAGAGCTTGGATCTAGAAATATCAGATGTAATTCCATTGCTCCTGGATTTATCGAAACTGAAATGACAGATGATTTAGGAGAAGATCAAGTAAATGAATGGAGAAATTCTATTCCTCTAAAAAGAGGAGGTACTACTGACGATATAGCAAATGTAACACTCTTTTTAGCTTCTGACATGTCATCTTATGTAACAGGTCAGGTTATTAATGTTTGTGGAGGTATGCTAACATAATTTTATGTTTAGCATTACTACAGAATTACCAATTTATTATAGCGTATTATGCATTCTTTTAGGTGTAGTTTACGCTTATTTTTTATATAGAAGAAATAAATTTTTAAGTAAAAAACTTACTGCATTATTATTTGTTTTTCGTGCATTGGTAGTTTCTGTTTTGTCTTTCTTATTGCTTAACCCATTATCTTCTGTTACAAACACTATTGAAAAGAGACCAATAATAATTTTAGCGCAAGACGCTTCTTTCTCTACCTTTTCAGATTCTTCCGATTATCAAAATTTAATTAATCTAAAGAATAAGCTTTCTTCAGATTTTGATGTGATTACGTATAATTATTCTGATCAGATAAAAGAAGGTTTTACAACTGATAAGACTGGTAATTCTACAAATATTAGTCATCTTTTGGATGAGGTAGATTTAAAATATTCTGGAAGAAACCTAACAGGAGTTGTTTTAAGTTGGGATGGTCTGTATAATCAAGGTAGTAATCCTCTGTCACATAAAATTGCAAAGTCTATTCCTTTTTACACTATTCCGTTGGGTGACACTTCCGTTTTAAAAGATGTCAGAATTTCTGAAATTCAGCATAACGAGATTTCTTTTCTGGGTAATACCGCTCCCGTGAAAGTAAATATACAAACAGAAAAATGTAAAGGAGAATATATAACAATAAAATTATTTTCTGAATGGAAGTTAATAGAAAGTAAAAAAATAAAAATAAACTCCAATTCTGAATTTATCAAAACAAATTTTACAATTAAAAACAGTAGTTTAGGACTTCATAAATACAAAGTTGTAGTTTCTTCAGTTTCAAATGAAAAATCTATAGAAAATAACTCTCGTTCTTTTTATGTAGAAGTATTGGACTCTAAATATAAGATTCTAATATTATATGATGCAATTCATCCTGATATTTCTGCAATAAAATCGGTTTTAGATAAGAATAAGAACTATGAAATTGTGAAAGAGAAACTTTCAGAGTTTAATTCAAATTACGATAAGTATAATTTGGTTATTTACTTTGCATTTTCTGACAATAAATTAGAAGAATTAGAAAAACTAAAAAGTTCTGATGTTTCACTTTTATTATTGGTAGGACCAAATTCTGTATCTAAATTAAATTATTTGTATCCATCAGGAAAAATAGTTGGCAAGAATAAGAGTCAAGAAGTTACCGCTAGTTATAATTCTGATTTTTCAAAATTTAATGTCTCTACAAATCTTCAGAACTATTTAACTGATTTACCTCCTTTATTAGCTCCATTTGGCACTTATAATCAATCTCTAACTTCTGAAATTATATTATACCAGAAAATAGGACTGTATACTACAGAAAAACCACTTATTATAGTTGATAATAATTCTGAAAAAAAATATTCGGTAGTATATTCTGAAGGATTGTGGAAGTGGAAGATTAATGATAGAAATGACAATAATCTGCACCAAAATTTTGATGAATTATTCTCTAAGATGGCTCAATTTCTTCTTATAAAAGAAGATAAAAGCAGGTTCCGTATTAATTACGATAAAAAGATAATTCAAGGAAAAGATATGAATTTCTTTGCTGAATACTATAATGAAAACTATGAACTGAATAATGAAAAAGATGTTAGTTTACACATCAGAAATAAGGATGGGGTAATTGATGATTATGTTTTCTCAAAAAACACAAACTCTTCCTATTTCTTAAAATTAAGTTCTCGTTCGGAAGGATCTTATAGTTTCACTGCAAAATATAATAATTCCGAGCAGATAGTAAAAGGAGAATTTACAATTCTTCCCAAACAAATAGAAAGTAAAACAAATACTGCAAATCATCAGATTTTATATCAACTTTCTACAGAAAGTAACGCGCATATGTTTGATAATTTTAATGCAGATCAGATAGTAGATACGCTAAAAAACAATCCTTTAAATAAAACTCTTCTTCATACTTCTGAGAAGGTTAAATCAGTAATAAATATAAAATGGATATTAATTCTTATTCTATTATTTATTTTAATAGAAATGGTAGTTCGTAGATATAATGGAACTTATTAGTTGTTTTCCTGATATACTGTTAGTTTCTTAGAAGTAAGTTGCATTGATAAACATTCGGTTGCTGATAATCCTGTTGTGTTATCATACCAAATAAATCCTGTTTCATCAACTGCTTGCCAGTTTATTGTTGTATATGAATTATTAGACCAATAGACGGAGCTAGTTGTAAAGAAGTTGTCAAAACAATTTGGTGGAGTTTGTGTAGTATAAAACCCCCCATTATTATACTGAGTACCTATATTGTTTCCATCAATATAGAATGTTAATTCTTGTACTCCTTCATTATATAAGTATATGCCCGCTGCTTGATCCAAATAGAATATAATGTCCCCAGTAAAATCGCATGAGTTGTTATTGATAGTAGCGTTAGGATTATAATTTATTGCCATTGGGTTTGTACAACCAGCAATAGGTACTGTAAGTTCTACTGACAAACATTCATTTGCTAATAAGGTTTCTGTATCTCCAAACCAAACAAATCCTGTTTCATCAATTGCTTGCCAGCTTATTGTTGTGTATGAATTATCAGACCAGAAGACAGAATGACTAGTAAATAAGTTGTTAGAACAATTTGGTGGGTTTTCTGAAGTATAAAATCCTCCATTATTATACTGAAAGCCTATAATCTGTCCATTAACATAAAATGTCAGTTCTTCTATTCCATAATTATATAAGTATAAACCAGCTGCTGCGTCTAAATAAAATATAATATCTCCAGTAAAATCACAGGAATTATTATTAACAGACGCTCTAGGGTTGTAGTTTATTGCCATTGGTTCTGTACAACCATCAATAGTGGTCTTTTCACAAGAAATTAAAGTTATTAACGAGAGGCTAAGAAGTAGTATCTTTTTCATGCTTTATTTTAATTGTTAAGTGGCAAATTTAGTTATTTTTGTGTTCAAATAAAAATAAATTATATGTCATCACAGGCAACACTTACTTTATCTACTGTACAGCAAGCTCAAGAAATGGGTTTATTACCAGAAGAATTTGATAAAATTAAGGAAATATTAGGAAGAACTCCAAACTTTTGTGAACTAAGTATTTTTGGAGTAATGTGGTCAGAGCACTGTTCATATAAAAACTCTATTGTTTGGCTAAAGAAATTACCTAAAGAAGGATCTCATATGTTGGTTGAGGCAGGAGAAGAAAATGCGGGATTAGTTGATATTGGAGATGGATTGGCTTGTTGTTTTAAAATAGAATCGCATAACCATCCGTCAGCTCTTGAGCCATATCAAGGTGCTGCAACTGGAGTAGGAGGTATCAACAGAGATATTTTTACAATGGGAGCGCGTCCAGTCGCACAATTAAATTCACTAAGGTTTGGTAACATTGCTTTAGATAGAACAAAGTGGTTAGTTAAAGGTGTAACAAAGGGTATTGGTGATTACGGAAACGCTTTCGGTATTCCGATAGTTGGAGGAGAAGTCTTCTTTGATGATTGTTATAACACCAATCCTCTAGTAAATGCATTTTCAGCTGGGATCATGAAAAAAGGAGAGATGATCTCCGCTACTTCATCAGGAGTTGGTAATCCTGTATTTATTGTAGGATCCAGAACAGGTAAAGATGGTATTCATGGAGCTTCATTTGCATCAAAAGATATTACAGAAGATTCTGCTGAAGATTTACCAGCAGTTCAGGTTGGAGATCCTTTTCAAGAAAAATTATTGTTAGAAGCAACTCTAGAATTAGGTAAGACAGACGCTGTAGTTGGCATGCAAGATATGGGAGCCGCAGGGATTACTTGCTCTTCCAACGAAATGTCGGCTGCTGGAAAACATGGTATGGATTTATGGTTAGATAAGGTGCCAACTCGTCAAGCAGATATGAAAGATTGGGAAATTCTTTTGTCAGAATCTCAGGAGAGAATGTTGGTAGTTGTACATAAAGGAAAAGAAGATATTGTACATGATATTTTTGATAAGTGGGATTTGTCGTGTGAGGAAATAGGTGTAGTAACTGAAGGAGAGAGAGTAAGATATTTTATGCATGGTGAATTAGTAGGTGATGTACCATGTGATGATTTAGTATTAGGTGGTGGAGCTCCTGTTTATCATAGAGAGTGGAGCGAGCCATCTTATTATCAAAAGTGGAAAAAATTCCAAATTGATAGTATTGAAGAGCCTAAAGATTTAGTTGAGGTTGCTAAGTATTTAACAGGACATGAAAACATAACTTCTAAAAGATGGGTTTACGAGCAGTACGATTCTATGGTTGGTACGGTAAACATGAGTACTAATGATCCTACTGATGCAGGGATTGTAAATTTAAAAGGAACAAATAAAGCGCTTGCTATGACGGTAGATTGTAATGCTCGTATGGTTAATGCAGATCCTGAAGAAGGATGTGCAATGGCAGTTGCTGAAGCAGCTAGGAATATTGTTTGTTCTGGTGGAGTTCCGTCTGCAATTACAAATTGTTTGAACTTTGGAAATCCGTATAATCCAGAAGTATATTGGCAGTTTGTTGGAGCAATAAAAGGAATGAAAAAATCTTGTGAGAAATTTAATACTCCAGTTACTGGAGGAAATGTAAGTTTTTACAATCAATCTGCTGTGGAAGGTACTGAAGTTCCAGTTTTCCCTACTCCAACTATTGGAATGTTGGGTATAATTGAGGATAAATCTCACATCACCTCATTAGGTTTTAAAGGAAAATCAGACTTGATTTATATGTTAGGAAAATCTGAAAATGATATTTCTTCTTCAGAGTATTTAGCTTCATATCATATGATAAAAGAGTCTCCAGCTCCTAATTTTGATTTAGATGTTGAGGTAGAATTACAACATACTCTTACAAAACTTATAAGAGCTAGTGTAATTGAATCAGCTCATGATATATCTGATGGTGGTTTATTTATCACCTTATTAGAGAGTTCTATGGTAAGTAATCTAGGTTTTGATATAACAACTTCTGCTGAAATTAGAGAAGATGCTTTCCTTTTCGGAGAATCTCCTTCAAGAGTTATTATCTCTGTTAGAGAGGTGAAAGAAGATAGATTTTTAGATATTTTAAGAGAATCAAATATTCCTTTCACACTTATAGGACACGTAAGTAAATCAGAGATCAGAATAGATGACCAATCTTTTGGAGATGTTGCGGAGTATAAAGAAATTTATAATACAGCTTTTGCTGCAAAATTGAAGTAGTGAGTCATGAGTAAATACAAAGAATACAAAGTATTAAGTTTACCTAATATTCATAAAGATGTTTTGAAAAGATGGAATGAAGAAAACATCTTTGATAAATGTATTAATTCTAGCAAAGAGAAACCAAATTTCACTTTTTATGAAGGGCCTCCTTCTGCAAATGGAATGCCAGGTATTCATCATGTGATTGCTCGTACCATAAAAGACTTATTTTGCCGATATAAGACCCTAAAAGGGTATAAGGTAAATCGGAAAGCTGGTTGGGATACTCATGGATTGCCTGTAGAATTAGGAGTAGAGAAAAACTTAGGAATTACGAAAGAAGATATTGGAAAAAATATTTCTATTGAAGATTATAACAAAGCCTGCCGAAAAGATGTAATGAAATACAAAGGCGAGTGGGAAAAACTTACCAATGAAATGGGTTATTGGGTAGATATGGATAAACCCTACCTTACTTATGACAATAAATATATTGAAAGTGTTTGGTGGTTGCTTTCAGAGCTGCATAAAAAAGGATTACTTTATAAAGGGTTTACAATTCAACCCTATTCTCCAAGCGCAGGAACAGGGCTAAGTACTCATGAGTTAAATCAGCCAGGTTGTTACCGTGATGTAAAAGACACTTCTGCAGTAGCAATGTTCAAAATTGTAGAGGATGACAAATCATCTTTCCTTTTTGACGGGGAAGAGGAACTTTCCTTTGTCGCCTGGACAACTACTCCTTGGACCCTTCCATCTAACACAGCGCTTGCGGTAGGTAAAAAGATTACTTATGTAAAAGTAAGTACATTCAATTCATATACTTCTAAACCTATTACCATTGTGATGGCAAAAGATCTACTGCATAAGTACTTTACAGAAGGGGTTACTCTTTCAGATTATAAATTAGGAGATAAACAACTTCCGTACAAGATTGTAAAAGAATATAAAGGAGAGGAGTTAAATGGAATAAATTATCATCAATTACTTCCTTATGCTCAACCTACAGATGGAGAAGCTTTTAGAGTGATTTTAGCAGATTTTGTAACTACGGAAGATGGAACGGGTATTGTTCATCTTGCTCCTTCTTTTGGTGCAGACGATAATTTGGTAGCCAAACAAAATGGAATTGGTTCCCTTACCTTGGTTGATGGGCAAGGAAAATTTACTAAAGAAGTTACGGATTTAGCAGGACAATATGTAAAAGATGAATTCTATATAGAGTCAGATGAAAAACCAAAGTACCCTGCAGATGTACAAATTGTAATCAATCTGAAAGATAACAATAGATTATTCAAATCTGAGAAATACGAACACTCTTATCCTCATTGTTGGAGAACTGACAAACCTATTTTATATTATCCAATGGATAGCTGGTTTGTAAAAACTACCGATTACAAACAACGAATGATGGAACTGAATAATACCATTAACTGGAAACCAAAATCAACTGGAGAAGGTCGATTTGGTAATTGGTTAGAAAACTTAGTAGATTGGAATCTTTCTCGTTCTAGGTTTTGGGGTATTCCTATTCCTATCTGGAGAACGGAAGATGGAGAGGAGGAAGTCTGCATCTCTTCTGTAGAAATGTTACAAGCTGAGGTAGAAAAATCGATATCTGCTGGTGTTATGAAAACCAACCCTTTCGATAAATTTGAGACAGGTAACTTCTCAGAAGAAAATTACAATACTTTTGATTTACACAGACCTTATGTAGATGATATTATTTTAGTTTCATCTGAAGGAAAATCAATGAAAAGAGAATTAGACCTTATTGATGTTTGGTTTGATTCTGGATCCATGCCTTATGCTCAACTTCATTATCCTTTTGAGAATAAAGATATATTTGATAAAGATTATCCTGCAGATTTTATTGCGGAGGGAGTAGATCAAACTAGAGGTTGGTTCTTTACACTTCATGCTATTTCTACCATGTTATTTGATAGTGTAGCTTACAAAAATGTGGTGTCGAACGGATTAGTCCTGGATAAAAATGGAAACAAGATGTCTAAGAGATTGGGTAATGCGACCGACCCATTTGAAACACTAGATAAGTATGGTGCAGATGCATGTAGATGGTACATGATTTCCAACGCTCAACCATGGGATAATTTAAAGTTTGATAGTAGTGGGATAGATGAAGTACAAAGAAAATTCTTTGGAACGCTTTATAATACCTATTCTTTCTTTGCTCTGTATGCAAATATTGATGGTTTTACTTACTCTGAAGAAGAAATACCTCTTGAAAAAAGAACAGAAATTGATAGATGGATTATCTCGGAATTGAATACTTTAATTGCAGAGGTAGAAAATAATTATGAAGATTACGAACCTACAAAGGTATCTCGTTTGGTTCAGGATTTTGTAATCAATAAACTGAGTAATTGGCACATTCGATTAAGTAGAAGAAGGTTCTGGAAAGGAGAATATAATACAGATAAAGTGTCTGCTTATCAAACGTTGTATGAATGCCTGAATAAAGTTGCTGCTATTTCATCTCCTATTGCTCCCTTTTTTATGGAACAATTATATATAGATTTGAATTCTGTTTCAGGAAAACACAATGCAGATTCTATTCATCTTTCATCTTTCCCTAAATCAGAAACAAATAAGATTGATAGAGATTTAGAAGAAAGAATGGACTTAGCTCAGAAAATAACTACAATAGCATTATCGCTTAGAAAGAAGGAAAGAGTACGTGTTCGTCAGCCATTACAGAAAATTATGATTCCTGTAAGTGGAGATAAAATGAAAACCCAGATTAATTCTGTTCAGGATATTCTGCTTTCAGAATTGAATATAAAAGAAATAGAATTTATTTCAGATGATTCTGATATACTTACAAAACAAATAAAACCAAATTTTAAGACTCTAGGTCCTAAATTTGGAAAGGATATGAAGATAATTGTTTCCAGAATAAATCAGTTTACAACAGAAGACATAAAGAAAATCGATCTTGAAGGTCAATTTATTATTAACCAAGATATTACAATTGATATATCTGATGTAGAAATTTCATCTGCAGATATTCCTGGTTGGCAAGTTATGAATCAGGACGGAATTACAGTTGCTTTAAATGTCACTCTATCTGAAGAATTAAAAGAAGAAGGTTTGGCAAGAGAGTTAGTAAATAGAATACAAAATATCAGAAAAGATTATGATTTTGAGGTGACAGATAAGATTGAAGTGAATGTTGAAAAAAACGATAAAATTGATTCGTCAATATCAAATAATTTATCTTATATTTGTGGAGAAACCTTAGCAAATTCTCTTAATATTGTTGATGTTTTAAAAAACGATAAAATTAGTGTTGACTTAGTTGATGATATTTCAGTCAATATTTCAATAAAAAAAATATAAATTATGTCAAAAGAAAAAGTATGTTATACAGTATCGGAACTTAAGGATTTCAAGGAGTTAATAGAGAGTAAAATCAAGACTGCAGAAGAGGATTTATCTTTATTAAAAGCTGCTTATTCTAACGATTCAGATAATGGTACAGATGACACTTCTCCTACATTTAAGGCTTTTGAAGAAGGCTCAACTACACTTTCAAGAGATGAGAATATGAAACTTGCTTTAAGACAGGAAAAGTTTATTAAGAACTTAACTAATGCACTTATCAGAATTGAGAATAAAACTTATGGTATTTGCAGAGTTACGGGTCAGTTAATTAGTAAAGAAAGATTAAACCTTGTTCCTCACGCTACACTTTCTATTGAAGCGAAAAGAGCTCAATAATCCTTTGAAAAAAGTACTATTTACTTCCTTTATTTTATTATTGGTTGATCAAATCACAAAGATTTTGGTAAAAACATCTATGAATCTATATGATGAAATTCTAATTTTTGATTGGTTCCGTATTTTTTATATTGAAAATAATGGAATGGCATTCGGAATGGAACTTCCAGATCCATATGGAAAGTTAATTTTAACACTTTTCAGAATAATTGTGGTTGGATGGGGTGTGTTTTATGTTCATAAACTTACAAAACAGAATTCTTTTCCTTCAGGTTTGTTAATCTGTTTTGGACTAATTATTGGAGGTGCTTTAGGAAATATAATTGATAGTACATTTTATGGGAATAGTTTGTTTCATGGAAAGGTAGTTGATATGTTGTCCTTTCCATTTTTTACAGTTGATTTACCAAACTGGCTTTCTTTCTTAGAAGGAAATGATGGTATGTTTACTTTTTTTGCTCCGGTGTTTAATATTGCCGACTCTGGAATTTTTGTAGGAATTGTATCAATTCTATTATTTTACAGAAGACATTTTAAATAGAGTTAATTGCTTTTCCTTTGTATGTCTCCATAAATAGAATCCTTAATACTTTTTCTGCTAGAATTTTTCTTTAGTTTCCACTTCCACTTTCGTATGATTCCTCCTATGTAAAACAGAAATCTTGCAGATAATGGGATTTCTGTATGAGTCCAATGTTCAGGAAATCCATAGTCATATTTTTTTAGAAATGGTCCGAAAACAAATAAAGTCAAAGATTGAATATCCTTAGTATAATACTCTGATAGATCTTTCTTTTTTCCATCAGTTTTATTTTCTACAGGTAAGTCTTTTGGATTTTTTATACCAGATTTTTTAAGAGCTATCTTGTAATCTTCAGTAATATTTTCATATCTTATTACAAAATCACATTTATCTAGAGTAATACTAGCGAAATTATCAAATGGTTTGTTAAAGAACTTAATAAAATATTCTTGAAAGCTAGCGTTGTTTTCATGAATAAAGTTGAATCGTTCTCTTTGTTTTTTACTTATATGACCTCCATTTTCTGTAAAAAGCTTTGGATTTGTAAAATTTCCTTTTGCGTTAGCTTTCATTTTCTCATAAATAGTAACTGCAATTTCCATAGGGTTTCGTAGTACTGCAAATACAAAGAATTTCTTTTCTTCTGTAGTTGCAACTTTTTTAAATTCATGATATAAAGAATGTTTTCTTAGATAAGGTTCTCCTTCATACTCTTTGTGTAATTCTTTAGTGATTGCTGAGGAAGCAGAAAAGGGTAGACCAATAAAAAGAAATTTATATTTATAACTTATAATCATTAAAAAATTATGAATTTTAGTATTTTCAAAAATACTATATTTACAAACTATGAGAATGACCTTTTTGTTTTTTATTATTTTTTCATTACCTTATCTGATTTCAGCACAGTTTACAGATAACTTTTCAG
>Ga0209252_1001670_pt1 | contig 14226 bp, 15 predicted proteins | sample SaaInlV_135m_DNA_3_FD_184673 | JGI IMG/M metagenome (GOLD analysis project Ga0209252, IMG submission 184673) | Marine microbial communities from expanding oxygen minimum zones in the Saanich Inlet - Saanich Inlet SI074_LV_100m_DNA (SPAdes) (version 2) | ecosystem: Environmental > Aquatic >... | reverse complement strand
ACACCCGCTCAAAAGATGGCTGAATTGGAAAAAGTGGCTTGAAATGTGTCCAAGATTAACGGACCACTACAGATTAACGGACCACTACATGGTGTTAGTTTGGAGGAAGAGCTACTTGATAATAAGCTGGCTTATGAGTATAGTGGTGGTAGGAAATTAAGCTGGTGTAAATAAGGAGTATATATGAAAAAAATATGGGCATTTACTGTTGCATTCTTTGCATTCGGATTTATTGGTCTTTCGCTAAGGGCTATTGGTCCACTTGTTGCAGGTGTATTTATAATGACTCTTGGCATTGAGCCAATGGATAGTCAAGATATTAAAACTTTAGAATCTGTAGGCAATATATTTAATCTTATTGTCTCAGGGTATATCGCCATAAAGGTATTTAAAAAGATAGCAAAAACTAAAGAATGAAACACATAGTAATTGATTTGGATAATACAATTATCTGCGAGGCTGGTGAAACCATAAGACCTGGTATGTTTGAGCTACTAGATTCATTTAAAGCTAACAACCTGAAACTTAGTATATGGACAGCCTCGACTAATGCTAGAGCTGAGCCAATTATTCATAACCTCGGATTAGCTGGTTACTTTGCTTCATTTGTATATCGCGATGATTATGACCCAGATTCAAAGTATGGATGCACACAATCAAAAGATATTCGCTTTGGTAATGGTGATATGCTCATTGACGACAGTCATAGACATTGCAAGTTTGTTGAATCAATCGGACTTAAGGCTTTCCACATAAAGCCATTCTTTAGTTTTGGTGATAGACCTAACAATGAGTACTATGAAGAGCTAGAGCAACTACATAAGTTTGTGCTACCTGGTATACCTTTTTCTATTGAAAGAGAGAGTTGGCTAACAGGAAAAATTAACAGAATATTCAAGAAGAAGAAACCTTTGCCCGTTTGGTTGCGGCAAAGTTAGTTTATGATAAGTATTAATATTAAAAAGTACGGTTAAGGCAAAGTCTTATATCAATATTAAATAAAATATTGAGTTCTTATTGAAAAGTCTAACCATAAGCTAGATGAATTAGTTAACCACTTAGAGTTAGAATTGAGCTCGGTTTAAATAACTCAGCACCCCACGCATCTTTAAAAGAGTCAGGGTCTCTCTCTATTTCTGTCAGCATTAATGAAATTATTAACGAACCCGTTCTGTCATCCTTCATTGAAGCCTTAGCTGATAGTAGTTGAATCCTAACAATAACATCTTTAGGTCTGGGTTTTATTCTTAACACTTCTTTTGCTTTGTCAACTTCTGATTGCTTCATATTATTCTCCTTTAAGTCGTTGTTTAGTATAGCCCCATCTTTTTATTCCGTAGCTGTTCGCCTTGTCCTCTTATAACATCTAACACAAGTGCAGTTTCAACTGAGAAGTTGTCTGCATAAAAAGCATCTTCTATCAGTGATAGTTTTATCTGTGTTAATTCGTTATTATCTTTAGCATTAAGAGCCTGTATATAGTACTTATTACTTGTATAGTTCTTAAGCCCTTGTAGTGTTTCGTTATCTATTGCCATAGTTTGTTTTTGTTTTTGTATTATTGCTTGAACGATATAGTATTTGTACTTTGGTCATCTTCGTAATCATAGACTGCAGCCTTTTTTCTTCTTATCTTTTCATCAATTTCTTCTTGCTTATAGTACGACAAGTGGTCGTATGGTGTACTGATATCGTATTTACTACTATCAGGTGTGTAAGTTACATCTGCTCGTGTAGCAATTGACAGTCCTGGATTAAGCCAGCGCTCCTGAACAGCGTTAGCTGAATACATATTATCCCAAGTTGCTCTCACTGGTAACTTTGGCTTATGCTTAGCCCATATTTCTTCTAATCTTTTCTCCCAGGCAATTCGAACTGGATTTACTTCTTCTAAAACTTTGACAGCTGGCAGTGCAAACAAAGCAAACAACGCCTGTCGCTCAGTAACCGTATCGCCGCCAAGAAGCCTAAGCCAATGAGTAGCTATTCGCTCCCAGTTTATTGGTCTAGCTCTTACCTTGTTACCATATACAGTAAACATATACTCATAAGCCAACTCTAGAATTTTAGGATGCATAATCAAAGTAAGAGAGGTGCTCCAATATGGAAAGTCATCTATTTCATCAATATCAACATTCATAATTAACTCCTCCAATCCAATACTAGACTCAAAGCAGTTCGTAAGAAGGATTCTTAACTCACCTTCAATTGACATACCAGACCCCCAGTATTGAGACCGCACTGGAACATTTCTTTTGCTTATATACTGTTGAAATGTAGCTACATTAATATGACGCTTTATTGTGATGTAAGTATTCATTCTCTTATCTTGCCAGTTTCAATATCGTTCTTAATCATATCTTTCATTCTGTCTAACGTAGCAACAATATCTTCATCATATTCAAGTAATGCGTTATTCATTGTAGTAGTTATATCGTGCCTTAATTTGTTGTCTTTTTTAATGTTAGTTAGATATCTATTACCTTGTGCAACAAGACTTTTATAAGACTCTGTAGTTCCAACTGCTTCATCGCTAAGCCCATCTATTTCTCTAGCAAGATGCAGGAATTTATTGGCTTTATTAAAATTCCTTTCCACTGTAGACACAAATTTTTTAACTTCATTGTAGTTAGACATACTAGAATCAGTATGAGCATACTTTGCATCCCAGTAATCTGCTAATGACTCAAATTCCATAATGAGTCTTGCATAAATAATTAAAACCTGAAAATTATTTGGAGTATGTACAAAGTTTTTTGCAATATTATTAATATTGGGTTGTATATTGTTTGCATTTAACGATAGAGAAGCTGACAAAACCACGAATAGTAAAGTATTTTTTAACAAACTATTCATCGGATTTATCCTCTTCCTTTGTATTTTCTTTGCACTCCTTGTCATCACATTCATCGTCACTAAATAAAACATTCCAACCGTGCATCACCCCAATAATAAATCCTCTTATGGCTTCACCAGCATAATCCGCCTTCACAGGTGTGGTCGATATTAAAAGAAAGCAGAAGATTGTTGTCAGGATGAGCTTCATATTGATGATTGGTTTTATTAATTATATAAATTCCAATATTTGTAATTTATAAGCTGACAATATTTTTTTTTGCTTGTGATTATCAATAACAGCCAGCTTTTGTTTAATATCAATAATAAGCCACATATCATCATTACTAGAAAATTGTGATTTAATATCCACATTAAGTGGCATATAGCTATCTAGATGATCTACGTCATAATTAGTACAGAACGAGGCATCATATATTTCTTCCACTCTTATCTCTTTATAGTATCTATTTTTATCAATCATAAAGAATTTCTTACCGTGCTGAGGACTCATTGGTATACTCCATTCGTAATATCCTACAAAGGAATCCAGAACATCAAAATAAAGGATGGCCTCTACACAAAATCCCTCGTCATTATATTCAAAAATCCAATCTTTTTTATTCTTATCCCAAATTCCAAGAGATCCAGCCTGACCAGCAGTTGAGTAGATAATAAAATAAACAAACCTACAATCAGATTTAATTGTATATCCATCAATATATCCGTAACCATACCAACTTAATATATCAGTGTTATAAATTACTTGTACCATGTTATTTGGTAGCTTTAAAACAACAGATTCTTGCTTCAAGACTAGATCAACTATTGAGTCACCACCAGGGATGATTTCCTCTATTTCAGAATAATCCAAATCTTGTAATTTGGACTTGTATTGCCCGTAAATAGATGGGTATTTTTTCATAAACAAACCAACATTCAATTCAAAAAGATTTAAATTGACGCTAATAATTTCTATTTCTATCATAGTTACAGACAACCTTAAAATAGACTCTCTACATCTTGTGGTTTTTTAATATTTCCAATTTTATAAGCTCCAGTCTCAATCAAGTTTGAAATTAGAGTTTTAATATCTCCAGAATAGGAATATGCATCAATATACTGTTTAATAGCAAAACCAAAAATATCTGTGTATTCGCCAAATGCAATATCTTTAGGAATTTTCTGACCCAGAGACTCTGGGGTTTCTAATAGCTCTGGGGTAATATCTGACTCTAATGCTTTCAATATTGCCACTCTAGCCATAATATTTGGAGTTACACCTATCTTTTGCTTTACATAAGAAAATCTATTAGTTACTCTGGTCGATAATGTTATTTCGTTAGGCAGATAGTTCACACTCACTCTCCTGGTTTTCATGCTTCCAAAAATACCCCTCAGTTACAGAACTGGAGTTATTGCCGTCTTTGTACTTAATTTCATATGAGGTTTTAACAAATGGATCGAGATCTTTATAAAATTTCTCATCGACCTCTGTATCTGTCGACAGAATAATTACTTGTTCACCAATAACTGGAAAGAAGTTGTTAACTAGTTTAGCCCTATGATTTGAATCCAATCTACCTAGCGGCGTATCAATGATAAATGGTAAACCTCTGCCAGACGTCTTGCCCAATGCTTCCAACATAGCTAAAGCATATATCTGCTTCTCACCAGATGAAATTAATTTTTTATTAACTTTGTTTCCATTTTTATCGATCAGATCAATCATAAAGCTAATGCGGTCTATTTTTGCCTGATACGCCATATCATCTTTTCTTGTAAGTCTTTTAAACACTTTGTTAAACTCAGACTCAAGTTGTGATACTTTTGATTGAATTAGGTCGTCTGATAGACTTGTCATTGCATCTATAACTTTATTTGCAGTACTACTTATGTTTTCAGTTGTCATGTTGCCTTGCAAACCTTTGTATGATCTTTCAAGCTCATGCGTAATACGGATACCCTCATTAAGCAATGATTCTATTTCTACCTTAATATTCGCACCACGAAGATTAAGCTTTTCTATTTCCAATGAAATTTTATTGATATTTTTAAACAAACCTTCTAACTGAATCTCATCAGGTGCTCTAGAGATATTCAACCCAAGGTTATCTATTTCAGTTTCAAGGGCTTCATACTTATGAAGCATATTTTTCAGAAGATCTTTTGACTTATTGGAGGCCTTTACTGTACTTTCAAATTCATGAAATTGATATGAAGAGATGTTGTTTTTTGGCTCTTTTGAAATATTATATTTTAATTTTTCAATAAGACTTAAAACCTCTGTTGAATTGTTTGAAATATCTTTGGCTTTTCTATCTAGTTGCTCGTTAAATTCTTTTGACTGAATAATAGACAAATCAGAAACCAATTGCTTGTTGAGTTTCTGTATAAAAGCGGGGGCTAAACTAAAAACAACATCACCACGCATTAACTCGTTAATATCTTGACTTAATTCACGTCTTTGAGCCTCTAAAACCTTTTGCTCCTTAATAAGAGAATCACGCCCCTTTGCCCAACTGCCGCCTGATTCATCAAGCTTTTGCTGTACCTTTTGTAGTTTTGCTTCTAGTTCCGTTTTAAGTATTAAGTAATTATTTTCATATTCTAGCGACTTATTTTCAACCTCGCACTCAATAGAGCTTAGTCTAAGCTCCATGTCATCAATTTTCTTGCGCTCTACGCTTGATATGTCTAACTTTTTATTCTTCCTTAAAACAACGCCCGTGTCATGTATAGCCCTATCAATCAAATCTATACCGACTAATTTTTTTAACGCCTCCACTAAAACATGACCATCTTCATCATCAGCCATACTTTTTATCTTTTCACCATCGAAAAAGAATAGGTCAGCTATACCTAATGGTATAAGATCATTTAAGAAACTTTGGGCTTGCACACTGTCTAATTCGGACAAAATTTGTCCATTTTCTTGAATTTCTATTTTTTCATTGAGATTACCTATTTCTCCCCCCCATGAGCGTGTAATTTGATATTCATAATCCACACCAAGCTTTGAGTAAGATAACTGCAATTGAATACTAGAGTACTTACATTGTTTGCCATTGCTTTTATGGATAAAACCTCGCATTTCATCCTCATAAGCTTTTTTTGACTTAACCCTTCCTAAAGAGGATTTACCAAATAAAGCCAATCGTATTGCCGTTAGTATTGATGTCTTCCCTGCGCCGTTAAGGCCGCCAAATAAAATAATAGGCTCTCCATCTCTCACTGATAAATTAATATTATGAATACCTTCAAAAACTCTAAAATTTTCTAATGTAAGTGATTTAAAGATCATGACCTGCACTCCTCTAGCATTGATTGGAATTTATCTCGTTTTTCTTTAAATTCTAAAACCTCGTTGTTTGCTTGAATTCTACGATCTAGCGCTTCTTCCATACTCCCCCAATCTTGTTTAAGAATGCTTTCTAACTTATTGGTAATACCTCTTCGATTTCCTAATCCACTTACTTCAATCTCCAAGTTGATTACTTTTTTCAACAAGTCAGATGACACATTGTCACTGTGTGCAACTTTACTAATTGCCTCTATTCCTTCATCATCAAAAAAACCTAAATCATTTTTCTGCCATGCAATGTCGTCATCTGGATAGATTTTGTTGTAAATTTCTGGAAGTGAATCGTTTACATCTGGCTCATTTGGATCATTTATCCATTCTTGTCTAATTACACGTAATTCATCTCTGGTGATCAACTCAATTGAACGACCTTCGTCCCTAATACCTTTTTCTATATGCAGTAATTTCTCTAACCACTCTTTACGAATTTTTAACCAGTATGGACCAGGAACATACTTAACATTACCCTCTTCGTCATAATCTAATTCGTTCGTTCTACCAACACCTGGTTCAAATCTAGTTTGCACATCGACCCTTCCAGAGCGTCGCTTAACATTTCTATATTTGGCTTTATTCTCTGGTTGTGATGAGAAATACATCTCATCCCTAAAGGCAAGTAAAGGTCTCATCCACTCTTCTCCAGATTCTATTAATCCATGTAGGGCACGATCTTTTGTCACTACGGTACAGGTCCAGCACCCAAATCTTGAATTTCCACAAGATTGAGATTTGGTGTCCACAACCAATGGACACTCCCCTTGATTAGAGCCCTTATACATCTCAAACAATTGATCATTATCACTACCCCATGGTGTTGGCGCACCAAGTAAATATTGCCAAACATCATCAGCCGTCCAATTCTCGATCGGCATATAAGTAAAAGCATTAGGTAAAGACGAATGCCTTGCCAATACAGAACCTTTAATACTGTGCTTATCAATCGATGCTGACCTAGCTAAACTTTCTTCTTTTCTCGATCCTAGCGCAACAATCACTTCACCGTGCTTAGATACTGTTTCTTGAATAAAAGCAGTAACAGGTTTAATTTTCATCCTCTCAGTACACCATCTAAAGCCTTTAGTAGGTGCTGGATAGCCTTTACCTAGAAGATTAGACCAAAAAGTGTTGTTAGTATCTGGCACTACCATTTGCGTCACAAGAGGGATGCCTTTTTCATTGGCACTCATTTGAACTTTGTTTAGCACTTCTCTAACCAAGCCTACGACAACTGGTGTTTCCACCAAGGTATCTGAACATACAACATATACATTTTTATTAAGCTGCCTCTTAGTCAATGTTGTTAATGCCTGAAAGATTAAAGACAAAATCACAGTTGAGTCTTTGCCACCACTAAAGCCTATAACCCAAGCCCTGTCATTCTTTAAATATAAATCAGCTATTTCTTTTATTAAATCAGTGAGTTTTTCATCTGCTACTGTTAAGTCTTCAATCATTAGATCATGTATTTTGTATTCATGACTACTCATGCTGCTTTAAACTCCTCTTCTATTGCTTTCTCAGTTTCTGTCAACTTCATGCCAATTAATTTTTTAATTTGATTTGTTGTTAGTTTGACATTGTTAATTGACTTGGTAATTCTTCCATTAACCACAGCCCTTCCCTTCCAATTATCTGAGCCTCTAGACCAGTCTATGCTAGACAAACTATCGAGAATATTCCAACTATCTTTATCACTGATTAATTGATTACCTAGAATTCCAAGTGCGTGAAGAAGTACACCGTGTGCATGAATATAGCCTTCTCTAAGCTCCCAACTATTTACTTTTCTATCTGCTGCCAATTCCCAGTCTGTAATCTGATTAGATACGTATTTCCAAAAGTCAATCGCTAGCTGAATTTCATCCTCAGATATGTGATCATTTTTGCCTTTATTAAGTAAGGCTTTGGTTGCGTTCTTAATACCACTTAAGGTAAATAATTTAATACTTCTATTTGAAATACTGGTCTTTTCAGTTTCTGTCAGCCGACTAAAAATATGCACTTCATTCATTACTCTTCTAGCAATATTGGAAAGCTCCTCCCTTTGATCGTACAAAGTCGCTAATGACGGGCTTGGCCTTACTGCATGCTTATTAAGATCGGCAAACATTTGCTGACTTCTTTTTAAACCATTATCTAAAAAGAAAACGACAGAGATATGGTCGTGGCCCAACTCAGTATTGTTATTAACAGCTTCTTCAATAGCAGCTCTTCTATGTTGCCCATCATTGAGAAGTATCTGTGCATCCATTGAAATTTTTAATGTACCAATGTTAGTTCCAGACTGATCGTCAATTGGAACAAATTCAGTTTCACCATCAATTGAAGCAGTAAGGGAGGAAAGGGTGTAATCATTACGATTTTCAATTAAATAATTGGTCATTTCAGGAATTCGACCTTTATTTAATTTTCTTTGAGCTCTTAATTCCGCTGGAACTTCTTCTTCATCAAATACAAAGATTTTAGGAATAATACGCATTGGGCACATTGCTATATAGCAAGGTCTGCCTGCCTGGATGCCACGTACAGCGTTAAAAGAATGGAAAAAATCTGACATAATTCAACAAAACAAGTTATTATTTTATATCAATTATATATTAAAAAAATCAATATGGAAGTTAATTTTAACTTCCATTAAATGTTAGAAAACTGGCGGCTTAAAAGTCTCAGTTTCTCCACTTAAATTACGTTGTGCCATCTCTTTAATTTTGGTCAGAATCACATCCCTGGGATGTAATTGATGATTCTCCGTTAGCCAGGATTCAACCTCTTTAATTCCTACAGCAGCAGAAATTTCAAGATACTGCCAAATTTTATCTTCATTCCCCTCCCTGAGAATTTCTCCACTTTGATCTTGGTCTATGGCTAACAAATAAACAATCCCGTCTTTATTCGTTTGTTCAAAAATTGACTCTTTAATTTCCCTGACACGATTTTTTGCCTCCAGTCTCTGCATTTTTGTAAAGTTTTTTTCCTTTTGTCTTCCTACCATAGCCAAAAAAATCATAAGCTGCCATAAAGAATCAAAAACCCCTTTCCCTGTGATCTTATCTTTATTATCATAGAGTGCGTTAACAACGTCTGTATATCTCTTATCAAAATAAAGACTTGGCATTAGACAATCTCCTTAATTTCAGTCGGTGGAAGTTCCTTGTCATATTCACACAAATTATAAGATTTTTCATTTAATGATATTTTGTCTGTACAGCTAGAAGAATGATCAACAAAAACATATCTTTTACCTATATGTGACTTAACAATGCCTTCAAATTGATCCCTCCATTGTCCTGTCGTTAAGAATAAAATTACTTGATGAGACTGCTTAACAAGAAATTCAAGGGCATTTAATTGGTTACCTACACCCATCTGAGCAAAAGGAGCGTCAATTACCAATGGAGCGACAATTCCGGGTTGAAGAATTGCGTTCTTATTTGTGCTTCGTTTTTTAGAATGGGAAATCAAAGCAGCATTCAAAGCCAAACTCGATAACTGCAAAAGACCTTTTCCACCCTGAGGGCCGACTATTGTATGCCCACCTAAGGCCGACCTAATCTCCATTTTATAATCTTTGTTAATACTAACTTTCCATTTTTTTTGCATACTAGCATCAATGTTTTTCTGAATATTTTCCTCTAAACCATTCCTGGTATTTAGTTCAGTCTTTCTAAGCTCTTGCTCAATTTTTCGAATCAGAATATCAATATATTTATTCGAAATCTGTAATTTCTCAAGCTCCTCATTTTTTAGACCCAAACCCATTTCTTTTTCTTGTATTTTTTTTTGTCTTTCAAGCGTTTCGAGGCTTTCGTCTTTTCTGCCAATTTCATAATCAAGGCTACTTTGTTTTTGTTGCGCTTCATTTCTTCTAGCTATTAAATCCGGTATCCCTTCTGCTCCTTTCACATCAAGACCACTCAACTCGTCTTTTGTTTGCTTTATAGTATCCTCAATAGAAGAAATTGAAACTTCATAACTCTTTATTTTGTTCTCTATAGTCTGTAATTTATCTAAAAATTGTTTTGATTTAGCCTGAAAATGTTCACCAACATTTTCTGCCCTTCTAACTCTGTTTGAGATGGTATCTGTTGTGGCCGTATCTATTAAATTCTCAATACGATTATATTCTTCTGACCCTTTTTCCAGGCCTCTTCCACAACAACATGTGTGGCTTTCCAGAAGTTGATTTACAAATTTTTGTCCAAAATCAGATGGCAAACCCTGGTTTTTTTTCTGTTCGTCCATAAAAGCCACAGAGTCTGTGCTAAATTCTAAGCCAAAAATACAATATCCATACTCTGAGATTAATTTATTCTTCCTTATCAGTTCTTCTATATGCCCCTTATTTGCCCCTGACAAGCTTTTTTCTTTCCCTTTTAATTTATTATTAAGCTCAGTCACCAAGTTGTGGTCACTAGCATCGATAATCTTTTGAATCTTGTTAAATTCTTCTGTCCACGCATCCTTGGCTTTCTTGTCCTGGATAATCTTAACGTTAAACTCTTCCATTTCTTCATTTATCGACTCTAACAACTTTGCTGCAGTAGCTGTTGATTTATTCTCTTTTGCAATATCTCTTATTTTTCCTTCAGTATCCTTCGTTATTTTTTTCAGATCTTCAATAGCCGCTTCAGCTAAACTAAAACCAAGAATATCTCTAAACGCCCTTCTATGATTTTTCGGACGTGCAACAACTTCTTCAGCAAATTGCTCACCAGCAAATAGAAAATATCTAGCAAGCTCTTTAGGCATTAATCCGTTAATAAATGCCTGCGGCTCAGGAACTGGGGTATGTTTTCCATAATTATCTATCTTGAATAACGTCAATTTCCCTGACAGATCTGTTCTGTGAGTTGATTTAGAATATGATCGGACAACCTGATACTCATCTTCACCTAAAGAAAAATTTAACTTAACTTTACAAGAGTCTTTTCCAGAATGCGAATTAATAATCTCCGAGTCGTCTCTATGGAATTCAGACATATCTCCAAACAAACACCATTTTATACCCACTAGAGAAGTTGTCTTACCGGTTGAATTTTCGGCATGGACTAGCGTAAGTTTTTTTTCTGAATCGGTAGAAAAAACAATCTCATGAGATCCGCGATAAACCCGAAAATTTTCAAACGCGACTTTTTGAAAAATAAATGCTACTAAAGACTTGCTTTCTATCTTTGCCTTGCTATCTATTTCACCAACACCATCCAACAACGACTTAATCTTATCTTTTCTTGCCCGTGTAGAATACTCACGCAACTTTGCCTGATATTCTATCTGAACAATACCCCTTATTAACTTCTCATCATCATCTAGGTTATCTTCATAAATGCTTTGCATTAGAGCAGACATTTCATTGTTTGTATCTTCTGGCATATTATTTCTCTTATATTAAGATTCTAATTTGTACATTTTCAATATTTTTTTTATCGTCTGGTTCTTGTAAAAATCTTTCGAATTTAAAGCATCTTTAAAAAAATCCTCGACTCTATCTATTTCATTTTTAACCAATGAAGAATAGGCAGCATCATAAAAATCTGGCAAAATCACAAAATCATGGATTTTTGCAAGCTCCTTCCCTTCAGATTTTCGCAAAATCCTGCCTCTTCTCTGAATATATTGCCTTTCATTGGTTGAGCTAGCGGTGATATACGCTTCTTGACATACCGGCAAGTCAAAACCTTCATCTAAAACCTTAATGGCCAATAAAGCTTGAATTTCTCCTTCTTTAAACTCTTCCATGATTCTTCGCCTATCTGCATTACTCTCATTGTACGTAAAATTGGAAGATGTCCAGTTATTCGCACGTAAAATCAGAGAAAATCTATCGACAATTCTTGTTCTTTCCTCTTCATCGTCTTCCACAGAGTCTAAATAATTAGAGCTACCTGCTCCACAATAAAACAAAGTATGTTTTCCGGGCTTTCTTTGAGAAAGAACCTCATTCAGTCGTTCAAATTTTCCCTCTAAGCCATCTAGGAGTCTAGATCTAGCAAAAATCAACATATCTCTCATCTGTCTTTCATCTGAACTTAGCTTATCAATATTTGAGAATCTGCCTATTTTTTTTGTCAAATCTCTATATTTTTCATCTTCATCATCATTGAAAAATACAGGATATATGCTGTATTCATAGTTAACCAAAATCCCTTCTTCTAAAGCTCTAGACAAGCTGTATTCTGATACTACATCTCCGTAGTATTCTATAAGTTCAGCACCCTTTAAAGGGTCTCTCTTTGACCAAGGTGTCGCAGATAAGCCAATCCTAAAATATGCATTTGGTAACTTATCTCTTATTTGGTTAGCAGTATGATGATGGCATTCGTCTCCAATAAACATTAATTTTTCAGGAGCAACTTTTTGAATTTCACCCTGAAAAGTCTTGCTAGTCAAAGTTCTATTCACAACAACCACAGATACAAAATTTTTAACCCCAAGATTAAAACTTGAAACATCATTTACTAGCTGGGCGTGCCAATTGTTACGTGTGTCATAACATTTAATAGGAAAGATGGAAAAATAATCCAAAACATCACACCATTGATCGGCAAGAATTTTATAAGGAACAGCAATTACCATAAAAATTCTATTTTTATTCGCAATAACTGTAGCACCATGAATTGCTGTTATAGTCTTTCCAGCACCTGTGGCCAATGCCATAATCCCTTTGTAGTCGCTTTCCTGCCAACTTTGTAGCGCCTCTAACTGGTGTGTTTTAAGATTGTATGGCTTGCCATTAAAAAATGTTGGAATTGTTGGATTTTCTGAATAAGATTCTGTTTTTTCCTCGTTACGCGTTTTATCTTGCAAATACGCATCAAAAAACTCTGCCTGTTGCTTCTCAATATTGCTTTCAGGAAAGCTCTTATCGGGATATATGTTTTTCAACTTTTCATACTGACAAGAGTCAATAGCTATGGTTTCAGTATTAGGCTCTTTTCCCTTCCAAAGGCGTTCAAACGATTCTATTTTAGGCATAGCATAATCGTCGAAAACCTCTTTTTTCCAGCTAGGATAAACGTCGACCTCTTCTGAGTTCCCATCTGGATTATTCAAATGAGCCATGACAGCTCTCTCTGTTTCGTTCATAGATCCAGAAAATACAACAATATTGCTCTCAAGATCTTTTATGATGCCAATTTTCTTATGAAACAACCCTTTTCTTCTTAAGGCAAACCTAATGTCTAGCCGGTTGTTGTTCACAAGCCAGCTCAATACATTAAGCCTATGTTGTAACAACTCCTCTTTTTCTGCCATAAGAAAAATATCGTCCCACACTTGCTCTAATTTCTGATTTATATGTGTATTGTTGCCGTTTTGAATTGCCTTATATTCATCCTCATCTAGCACTTCTCCAATGACCAGCCTCATGGATCCGTCGTGCTTTATTAAACCATCAATTCCTTCAATTAGTCTTAATAAGACTTTGGATGAGAAATAACCAACAGCTCTGTCATAACTCACACTCTGCTTTAATAATGGAATATACAACTCTTTAACAATGTTGTCTGTGTCAGTTGAATATACTGGCTTTATTGTTGTGTTTCTAAATGTCATAAAATCCATTATCACTCATTTTTATCGTCATTTGCAAAATTCCCAATATTTTTAATTATTCCTTTTCTTTGCAAATCACTTGCACTGTTGCTTTTTTAGACTCGGTGACAATTTCACTAATTGTTTTTGATCCATTGGCTTTTCTCACTTGATAATCCACCATGTTAAGATCCATAAAGATCTTTGCCATGTTTGATTTGATGGCGAAGTTAACATTCTGTGCGGCTCGCTTTCCTGTTATCTCTGATGATGTCTCTAGTCTTGATACAATAACACCAATGACGTTGCCATTGTCATCTACCAATGGCCCGCCAGAATTGCCTGGTTGTACTGGCGAGGTAAGCTGTAGTTCGGCAATATTGTTGTTAAAGCCTGTAAGGGCTGCAATGTTGCCAGAGGTTACTTTAAGCTCTGAGCCAAGTGTGGATGAGAATGGGTAGCCAAGTGCAATAGACTGCTCACCTGTAACTACTGGT
>Ga0209252_1001650_pt1 | contig 14326 bp, 12 predicted proteins | sample SaaInlV_135m_DNA_3_FD_184673 | JGI IMG/M metagenome (GOLD analysis project Ga0209252, IMG submission 184673) | Marine microbial communities from expanding oxygen minimum zones in the Saanich Inlet - Saanich Inlet SI074_LV_100m_DNA (SPAdes) (version 2) | ecosystem: Environmental > Aquatic >... | reverse complement strand
TGTCATCGCCGCGTCCACCGATCAACTGGTCTTCGTCATTGCCGGCATCGCCACTGAGCCGGTCGTTGCCATCTCCGCCGTTCACGGCATCGTCGCCATGGCCACCCTTGAGCACGTCATTGCCGCCGTGGCCGTTCAATTCATCGTCGCCGCGACGGCCTTTCAGGCGATCATTGCCATTGCCGCCGCTCAGTACATCGTCACCTCGGCTGCCGTTCAAGCGAACACCGGGTTCGGGATTGGCTTCGGTATTGGTGTCATCGGAAGCTTCGTCTGCTGCCACGTCCGTTTCTTCAGACTCTGTCACATCTTCATCATTTTCGAACTCGGTTTCATCCGCCTCAATGAATGCCGGGTTTTCTTCCTGGCTGGCGAGTTCACCCGAAATAACCGCGTCTTCGTATATCTCCGTCGTTGCAGCAGTTTCCGCCGCAACTACCGGTTCGATCTCCTTCACCGTTGTGGGAACCCCCTCATTGGTGGGGGCATCAACGGTGAATTCGTCGACGAACTCACGCTCGGCGCCCCGCGTCGTTTCCTCTACCCGGCGGGCCGTGCCGGACGATCTGTCCCTCACCAGGTCTGCGTCAATAGTCCGGGTAGGCGACGTTGCCGTTGTTACATTGGGTTCCCCAGCAATATTTTCGTCGCCCACTCGTTTGCTGAAAGGCTGGCGGGTGGCTTCCTCAATGACTGTGTCATCGACGGCTTCGACGCGTGTGTCGCGCCGCGCGAACGCTCCGGTAGCGAGCCCGACATCGGCCATGGTATTGCTCGTATCAATCTCCGGAAGATCGACCCTTCCGCCGCCACCTTGATGGATCGTGGCCAACTGATTCGGATCAATAACATCGCCAAAGGCCATGGCCTCGTCCGCAGTCGTTTGCGCAACGGCATTCATGTCCTGGTTCCCCGACGTCTGGAGGACTGTCAGATCATCCAGCACGGTGCGGTCATCATTGGCCGCGCCGGACTACGGAACGTCGCTGACTAAAAAACTGTTGGCTGAAGGCATGATACGGTTCCTTTTCAATATGTCGCCCTTCGCGGCGACGTACGTTGAAGCCACACATAGAGGGTGCCGCCAGTGCCGTCAGAAAAATCGTCAAATTTGCAGCACTAAGCTCAGGGAGGTGAATCCTCCGCCGTGAAAAGAACCTGCCTTAAGAGTAGACGCCTGATCTTGTGGCGCCTGAAAATCCATGCTCTCACGGCTGGAACCGTTGATCAGTATAGGTTTTTGAGGCAATCGGACGGTGCGACGAAATCGACCTACTGGCACAGATCATTGCGACGGAGCTGAATCCCGCCAGGCCTGGTTGGTGATTTATAGATCTCGTCCTTTCCAACCGGGGAACAGCGGACTATATGATCACGACCACTCAAATCCTGCGCGGCCCGAAATCCAAACGCCTCCGGATAGTGTACCCCGACTATGTCGACCCTGATTTCCATCACCGATCTATCGAAAACCTATGAAGGTGGGTTCCAGGCCCTGAAAGGCGTCAATCTGGACGTCCGCGATGGTGAGATTATTGCGCTTCTGGGCCCCAACGGTGCCGGTAAGACGACACTGATTTCGATCATTTGCGGGTTGGTCAATCCAACCGGCGGTGCGGTCTCGGTGGCAGGGTTCGATATCATCCGTGAATACCGCCAAACCCGCGCCTTGATTGGCTTGGTGCCTCAGGAACTGACGACCGAGGCCTTTGAGACCGTCTGGGCGACGGTGAGTTTCAGCCGCGGCCTGTTCGGCAAACCGCGCGATGATGCGAAGGTCGAAAAAGTCCTCAGGGATTTGTCACTTTGGGACAAGAAGGATTCCAAGATCATGACGCTTTCGGGCGGCATGAAACGCCGGGTGTTGATTGCCAAGGCGCTGGCCCATGAGCCCCGAATTTTATTCTTGGATGAGCCCACCGCCGGCGTCGACGTGGAATTGCGCAAGGACATGTGGCAGGTCGTGCACACGCTCAGGGAAACGGGCGTGACAGTCATCCTGACCACGCATTATATCGAAGAGGCTGAGGAAATTGCCGACCGCGTCGCGGTCATCAACAACGGTGAGATCATCGTTGTCGAGGAAAAGTCTGAGTTAATGCGGAAGATGGGCAAGAAGCAGTTGGTGTTGGAATTGCAGACATCTGTTGAAGCCATTCCTGCGACACTTGGAGAATTTGATCTGACACTTGAGGCCGATGGGGCGCGCTTGATCTATACTTACGATATCCATGGTGAGCGCACTGGGATCACAGCGTTGATGACGAGCTTAAGCGAGGCTGGCATCCGGTTCCGTGACCTCAATACGACGCAAAGTTCCCTCGAGGATATTTTCGTCAATCTGGTCAGGGAAACCCGAGATAATTCGACGGGGGCGTCTGCATGAACATTCACGGCGTCAAAGCGATCTACGGATTTGAGATGGCGCGCACCCGGCGCACGCTAATGCAAAGCATCGTCTCACCGGTGCTGTCGACCTCGCTTTACTTCATTGTTTTCGGATCAGCCATTGGGTCTAGGATCACGGAAATCGATGGCGTGCCTTACGGGGCGTTTATTGTGCCGGGCCTAGTTATGCTGACGCTGCTCACGCAAAGTATTTCCAACGCGTCGTTTGGCATTTTCTTCCCGCAGTTCACGGGTTCCATCTATGAGCTTTTGTCGGCGCCTATTTCGCATTTTGAGATCGTCTTGGGCTACGTCGGTGCGGCGACGACAAAATCCGTGTTGCTGGGGTTTATTATCTTAGCCACTGCGGGCTTTTTCGTGCCGCTGCAAATCGCCCATCCTGTTTGGATGTTGGTTTTTCTGATATTGACGGCGCTATCGTTCAGCCTGTTCGGCTTCATCATCGGCATCTGGGCGGATGATTTTGAGAAACTGCAGATCATTCCGCTATTGGTAATCACGCCCTTGGCGTTCCTGGGGGGCAGTTTCTATTCCATCAAGATGCTGCCGGAATTTTGGCAGAACGTGACCCTGTTCAATCCGGTGCTCTATTTGATCAGCGGTTTCCGGTGGAGTTTTTATGAAAGCGCCGACGTCGGCGTCGCCACCAGCCTGGCGATGATCAGTGTGTTCTTGCTGGTTTGCATCGGCATCGTGACGTGGATGCTGAAGACCGGGTACCGGATCAAGACCTGAGCGCTATTTCAACGTCTTCGCGTAATAATATTCGACACTATGGGATGCGTCGGCGCGGTGCTGTTCGCCGGGCAGGCGGTGGTAGCCCAGGCGTTCATAAAGCCGATGTGCCTCGGTGAACCGCGTATCCGTATAAAGCATCATCCTATCCGCGCCGAACCCTTCGGCGGTTTCTTCGGCCAGCGCGCACAATTTTGCACCGAGGCCTTGGCCGCGCGCGTCTTTGGCGACGTACAGCTTGTGAATGCGTGCGAAGCCCGGCGCATCGGCTGGTGCGACGGCGCAGGTGGCGACGATGCCGTCATCAGTTTCGGCCACCCAAAACGCGCCGCCCAGTTCGGCGAAAGCGCTGGCCGGTGCCTTTAATTCAGGTTCTTCTTTATCGACCAACAGAACGCAGCCTTCGTATTCGCGGTAACATGTGTCGATGACACGGATCACGTCGGGCGCGTCTTCGTCGCGGGCGGGGCGGATGGTCGTCATGGGTGAGGTCCGTTGGTTCTTTTGTCAGTTGCGGCCGGAAAGCAAGCCGCGGGCGATGACGTGGGCTTGAATTTCCGCCGCGCCCTCGAAGATATTCAAAATACGCGCATCACATAGCACACGGGAAATCGGATACTCCAGCGCATAACCGTTGCCGCCATGGATTTGCAGGGCGTTGTCGGCGTTGGCCCAGGCGACACGGGCGGCCAGCAATTTCGCCATGCCGGCCTCAATATCGCAGCGCCGATCAGAATCCTTCTCGCGCGCCGCGAAGTAGCTGAGTTGCCGCGCAATCATGGTTTCCACGGCCATCCATGCCAGCTTGCCGGCGACGCGCGGGAAATTGTAGATCGGCTTGCCGAATTGCACGCGTTCCTGGGCGTAATTGATGCCGAGTTCCAAGGCGTTCTGCGCGACACCGACGGCGCGGGCCGCGGTCTGGATGCGCGCCGATTCGAACGTCGCCATCAGTTGCTTGAAGCCCTGGCCTTCCTGGCCGCCCAGCAATTGACCTTCCGGCACTTCGAAACCGTCAAAACCGATTTCGTATTCCTTCATGCCCCGGTAACCCAAAACCTCGATCTCGCCGCCCGACATGCCGTCGGCGGGGAAGGGGTTTTTCGGATCATCCGATCGCGGTTTTTCCGCCAGGAACATGGACAGACCTTTGTAGCCCGGCTCGTCTGTATCGGTACGGACTAACAGTGTCATCATGTCGGTGCGGGCCGCGTGGGTGATCCAGGTCTTGTTACCTTTGATTTTGTAGACGCCGTCTTCGAGGACTGCGCGGGTGCGCAGGCTGCCCAAATCCGACCCTGTGTTGGGTTCGGTAAACACGGCGGTCGGTAGGATCTCGCCAGTCGCGATCTTCGGCAGGTATTCTTGTTTCTGTTCCTCGGTGCCGCCCAGGCGAATGAGCTCAGCGGCGATCTCGGAGCGCGTCCCCAATGAGCCGACGCCGATGTAGCCGCGCGACAGTTCCTCGGTGACCACGCACATGGCGGTTTTGCCAAGGCCCAGCCCGCCCCGGTGTTCCGGTACGGTCAGGCCGAAGACACCCAAGTCGGCCATTTGTTCGACCACGTCCATGGGGATGAAGTCGTCCTTCAGGTGCCAATCGTGGGCGTAGGGCATGACCTGTTCGTCAACAAAGCGGCGGAACTGGTCTTGGATCATGTCGAGGGTTTCGTCGCCCAGGCCCAAATTGCCGAAATGCCCGTCGGCCATGAGTTCGGCGATGCGGGCGCGGACAGTGGCGGAGTTGCCGTCGGCCCGCAACCGGGCCGCGGCGCCGTCACCCAGCGCCTTAAGATCGCTGTCCGTAAGACCCATATCAGCGGGCCGGACAACCTCGACCTGGGAAAGCGCAATGCCGCCGGCGATTTGGTTGAGGTACTCACCAAAGGCCGCCTGAACCATGAGCTGTTCCAGCTCACCCAGGTTGCCGTCCGCATCCAGCCGCTTCGCCCAATCGAGCATCTGGCGCAGGCCTTCAACATACGTCGTCAGCCAGGCAAAGCCATGCGCCGCGAACTGCTCGGCGTCCATTGTGGCCGCATCAAGCCGGCCGTCTTTCATGACCCGCGCCGAAATGGCGCCACGCGCCGCCAGTAAGACATCCTCGGCCGCGCCGAGCGCTTCGCCGCATGCGTCCATCAAGCCGTCGATGGCGGGGTTTTCATTGCTGGTCATATTGCCGTCCATGGTTCTTAGCCCTCGATGCAGTCCTCGATGGTCCGGCGGCCAGGTTTCAGAGCTTGAACCATGACGGCCATGTTGCCCGGCTTGTGCTGGTTGGCCAGCATTTTCATGTGCGCGGCCGGGATGTCGTCCCAGGAGAAGACTTCCGACATGCATGGATCGATGCGGCGCTCGATGACCAATTGGTTGGCCTGGGCGGCTTGTTTGAGATTGGCGAAGTGGCTGCCTTGGATACGTTTTTGGCGCATCCACACGAAGCGCGCGTCCATGGTCAGGTTGTAGCCCGTGGTGCCGGCGCAGAAGACCACCATGCCGCCGCGTTTGACGACGTTGCAGCTGACCGGGAAGGTCGCCTCGCCGGGGTGTTCAAAGACGAAATCGACGTCGTTGCCCTTGCCGGTGATATCCCAAATGGCCTTGCCGAATTTGCGGGTCTCTTTCATGTAATCGCCGAAGCCCTCGCCGTTGACTTCCGGCAGTTGGCCCCAACAGTTGAAGTCCTTGCGATTGATCACTGCCTTGGCGCCGAGCCCCATGACGAATTCGCGTTTGTCTTCGTCGGAGATCACGCCGATAGCATTGGCGCCGGCGGTGGCGCAAAGCTGCACCGCCATGGACCCCAGGCCGCCCGAGGCGCCCCAAATCAACACATTATGGCCGGGGCGCAGAATGTGCGGGCGATGGCCGAACAGCATCCGATAGGCGGTCGCCATGGTCAGGATGTAACAAGCACTTTCTTCCCACGTCAGGTGCTTCGGCCTGGGCATGCACTGGCGGTCCTGGACGCGACAAAACTGGCCGAAGGATCCATCCGGAGTCTCGTAACCCCAAATCCGCTGCGACGTGGAAAACATCGGGTCGCCGCCGTTGCATTCCTCATCATCGCCGTCGTCCTGATTGCAATGCACCACAACCTCGTCGCCGACTTTGAAGCGTTTCACCTTGGAGCCGACCGCCCAGACGATGCCCGACGCGTCGGAACCGGCGATGTGATATTCGGCTTTGTGATAATCAAACGGCGAGATCGGGGTGCCCAACGCAGCCCAGACGCCGTTGTAATTGACGCCCGCCGCCATCACCATGATCAGCACGTCGTGGCTGTCCATTTCCGGCACGTCGACGACCTCAACCTGCATGGCATCGACCGGGTCACCATGGCGCTCGCGGCGAATGGCCCAGGCGTACATCTGCTTCGGCACATGACCCAGCGGCGGAATTTCACCCAGCTCGTAGAGGTCTTTCTTCGTTTGGCCGGGATACAGCTCAACGACGTCGGCATCATCGGCCCCGTCGACAACTTGCGCAGCTTCGCTCATGGTCATCTCCTTGATGGTCTTGGACGGGCATTTTGACGGCCCTGTCAAAAAAGATATTCCCTCTTAGACGTTTGGGGCTTTCTTCGCAATGCACAATTTGTTAAATTGCGTAGGTTCAGAATAAAACGTAATTAAATTACGTATAGAATTATTTAATATCAATAACTTAAAAATACGGTTCGGTAAAAAGGCGAATATTCATGAAAGATAATTTCGCAGATGCAAAAACGGCGGAAAACCCGGCCAAAAGCCCAGTTAAGGATCGGCCTTGGCTGATCCGCACCTATTCCGGGCATTCGTCGGCGGCCGAATCAAACGCGCTTTACCGCAAGAATCTGACCCGCGGGCAAACCGGGCTTTCCGTCGCTTTTGATCTGCCGACCCAAACCGGCTATGACGCTGATCACCCCCTGGCGCACGGCGAGGTCGGCAAGGTCGGCGTGCCGATCGGGCATCTGGGCGATATGGAAACGCTGTTTGACGGCATTCCCTTGGCCGACATGAACACCTCGATGACCATTAACGCCCCGGCGCCATGGTTGCTGGCGCTCTACATCGCGGCGGCGGAAAATCAAGGTGCCGAGCGCGCCAGCCTGACCGGCACCATCCAAAACGATATCATTAAAGAATATCTGTCGCGCGGCACCTACATCTTCCCGCCCGATGCCTCCATGCGGCTGACCGCCGACGTAATTTCCTACACCTATACGGAAATTCCGAAGTGGAATCCGATCAACGTCTGTCCCTATCACTTGCAGGAAGCCGGCGCGACGCCGGTCCAGGAACTGTCTTTCGCGTTGGCCAATGCCATGGCTATCCTCGATCGGGTGAAAGAATCCGGCCAAGTGCCCGATGAAGATTTTCCCCGCGTTGTCGGGCGCATCAGCTTTTTCGTCAACGCCGGCATCCGATTCGTCACCGAAATGTGCAAAATGCGCGCCTTCACGGAACTTTGGGATGAGATCACGCGTCAGCGTTACGGCGTCGAGGATGAAAAATTCCGCCGTTTCCGATATGGCGTTCAGGTCAACTCGCTCGGCTTGACCGAACAGCAGCCGGAAAACAACGTCTACCGGATCTTGCTGGAAATGCTGGCCGTCACCTTGTCAAGGGGTGCACGGGCCCGCGCCGTTCAACTGCCGGCTTGGAACGAAGCGTTGGGCCTGCCTCGGCCCTGGGATCAGCAATGGTCATTGAGGTTGCAACAAATTGTCGCCCATGAAACCGACCTGCTGGAGTATGGGGATATTTTCGAGGGCTCACCGGAGATTGCTGCCAAGGTCGAAGAATTGAAGGCCCAGGCGCGGGCCGAGCTTGATACCATCGCCGAGGTGGGCGGCGCCGTCGCCGGTGTCGATTATATGAAGCGGCGGCTGGTCGAGAGCAATGCCAAGCGCCTGACCGCCATCGAGACCGGCGAACAGATTGTCGTCGGCGTCAACAAATTTGAGGAAGGCGAGCCGTCGCCCTTAGCGGCGTCAGGTGATGCTTTCCTGAGTGTTGATGCGAAAGCCGAAGCCGCGCAGATTGAAAACCTTGTCGCCTGGCGTGACAATCGTGATCAGAGTGCGGTGGAAAAGGCCCTGGCGGCGCTGCGTGCCGCCGCCGAGGACGGTACAAATATTATGGAACCCTCCATCGCCTGCGCCCATGCGGGCGTGACCACCGGCGAATGGGCCAGCGCGTTGCGCTCTGTGTTCGGCGAATATCGTGCACCGACGGGCGTTGGCGGCGCGCCATCATCGGCGCCGAAAGGGTCAGACATTCGTGGCGCTGTCGAAGCGACGTCGGCGCGCCTCGGCCGGCGGATCAAAATGCTGATTGGCAAGCCGGGCCTTGACGGCCATTCCAACGGCGCCGAGCAAATTGCAGTACGCGCCCGCGATTCCGGCATTGAGGTGGTCTATGAAGGCATCCGGCTGACGCCTGAGGAAATCGTCGCCGCGGCGCTCCAAGAAAGTGTCCATGTGGTCGGGCTTTCCATTCTGTCGGGGTCTCATCTGCCGCTGATCACCGAGATCATGGACCGCATGAATGAAGCCGGCATTGGCGATATTCCCGTCGTCGTCGGCGGTATTATCCCCGCCGATGATGCAGATGCGTTGCGCAAGGCGGGCGTCGCCGCCGTCTACACACCGAAAGATTTCGATTTGAGTGCGATCATGGAAGACATCGTCGGCATTATCGATGCTGCCACGCCTGCAGCAGCGGAATAATTTTTGTCAGAATTGGAAACTCGCGTGGCCGCGCGGCGCACTATTCCTTCGGCGCCATGCCCGGCGGGTAAATGGCGATCATGTCGACGCGGTCTTCGCTTTTGGCTTCTGAATTGTCGATTTTCGGTTTCAGCGTCTGGGTCAAATAAGTGACGGCACCGTCCTGAAATTCGTCGCGGATATAACACCACGAAACATACATATTGCCCCGGTCTTCGAATTGAAGGACGTCATCGTCTTCGCCAAGCGCGAAGAATGTAGAGGCCAGATTGGTGCTGCGTCCGATATACACCCAGCCGGGTTGGACGCCCGTATGCCAGATTGCATAGACAGCCGATTTGCCCTCGAGGCCAGCAGCCTCGGGGTCAAGATCGAGGAACTTCGGAAAACGCCCCCCTTCCCCGTGAACCCATTTTGGATCCTGTGGCGGACCCAAGGGTTTCTTCTGCTTCTTCTTTCTACCAAACAACGCCATCGTCGACCCCTTGCAACGTCGCTACGAGAGGGATTTTATATACATTCGCCTCTTTGACAACAGGTGACAGACAACAATGACAATTGAAACCTGGGTGCTCATATTTGCACTTGCCGCCATCGCTGCGGTCTTTGCCTGGACGTTGATGACCGGCAGCCCGCCGACACCGACCTCAAGAGCCGTCCGGCGCACGATTTTGGCGACGCTGCCGGCCCGATTGCCAGGCGATCAGGCGGCGGAAGTTTATGAATTGGGCGCCGGTTGGGGCGGATTGGCCTTGGCCTTGGCACGGCGTTATCCGGACCGCCAGATCATCGGCATGGAACTTTCGCCTTTGCCGTGGTTGGTGTCGCTGATCCTTACCGCGCTCAACCGCCCCGCCAATTTGACATTGCGGCGGGCTGATTTCCTCAATGCCGATCTTTCGGGTGCATCACTTGTCGTGTGCTACTTGTCGGCTGATGTGCTTGCCCGACTTCGCCCACAACTGGAACGCCAACTGCGCCCAGGCGCCTTGATTGTATCGAACACTTTCGCCATCGAGGGCTGGCGGCCGTTGGAATCTCATGCCGCCCGAGATATCTATAAAAGTCCGGTGTATCTCTATGAGATTGCGCCGCGAGATAGTGACCCCGAAAAGTGATCGCGCGGGCGATTAGCTGAGTGGCGCCGTCGCCTGACCCAACCACTCGGCAATGTTTGCATCGACAAACGGCGCAATGGTTTTCAAAACCCGCGCGTGGTAGGCGTCGATCCATTGAATTTCCGGCTCTGCAAGCAAACCCAGATCAATCAAGGATCGGTCGAAAGGCGCCAGCGTCAGGGTCTCAAATCCAAAGATGTCGCGTTCGGCGCCATCGGGTTTTTCAATGGCGGTAACCACCACAAGGTTTTCGATGCGGATGCCGTAGGCGCCGGTTTTATAAAATCCCGGTTCGTTGGACACCACCATGCCGGGCTCCAGCCCGACCCGGTTCGGCGCCTTGGTGATCCGGTGCGGGCCTTCGTGGACGCTCAGGAAACTGCCGACACCGTGCCCGGTGCCGTGATCATAATCCAGGCCTTCGGCCCAGAGCGCGTGACGAGCCAGTATATCGAGCTGGCTGCCCGATGTGTCGGCTGGGAAGCGCGCCCGGGCCAAGGCGATATGGCCTTTCAGCACCAAGGTGAAATGTTTGCGCATGTCAGGCGAAGGCGCGCCGATGGCGATGGTGCGGGTGATATCCGTGGTGCCGTCCAAATACTGAGCGCCCGAATCGACTAAGAAAAGCTCGCCCTGGCCGAGTTTGCGGTTGGTGTCATCGCTGACCCGGTAGTGCACGATGGCACCGTTCGGCCCCGAGCCCGCTATGGTCGGAAAGCTGAGACCCCGAAAATAATCGTTTTCGCGCCGGTAGCCTTCCAACACGTCACAGGCCGTCATCTCGGTGATATCGCTGCTTTCGGCGTTGTCGTCTAGCCATTTTAGAAATCGACATACGGCGGCACCATCGCGCACGTGCGCGTCGAGCATGCCGGTGACCTGGGCCGGATTTTTACAGGCCTTTGCGTGTTGGCAGGGATCAGCGGCGCGCTCCAACTTCGCGCCGGCGGCGCTGAGCCGGCTTGATATCCAGGCCGGAGCCGAGGCCGGGTCGGCGCGAACGGTTTTATTTTTGGCCCCTAGACTGTCGAGGACGGCGCCAAGTTCACCGGGCGCCGCGATCCGAACTTTGTTGCCCAAGCCATCGACAAGACCGGGCATAAATTTACGCGCATCGACAAACCAATCGACGGTGGCGTCGGCATGCAGTACCGCAAAGGACAGAGCGAAAGGCGTGAAGGGGACGTCGCCGCCGCGAACATTCAATAGCCAGGCTATGGAATCGGGTGCCGTCAGGACGACCGCGTCGGAGCCTGCGCGGGTCAGTTCATCGGCCATGCGCGCACATTTCTCGGCAGTGGTTTCGCCGGCGAAAGCGTCCGCCAGTGCCGTGATCGGCGCCATCGGCGGCGGCGGTTGGTCGGTCCAAACCGTATCGACGGGATTGTCATCAAGGGCCGTCAGCTCGGCGCCGGCGGCGCGGCACGCATTGCCATAGCGTGTCACCTGGCCGGGCGTTAGGAGCCAGGGGTCGTAGGCTAGTTTTTGGCCTTTGCCCAAATTTTCGGTAATCCATTCCGTCGCCGGCTGATCGGTTAAGTGGCGGCGTTCATAAAGATTGCCGTCAACCTCGGCTTCGGCCTGCAGCGTATATCGTCCGTCGGCGAATACCGCGGCCTTTTCCGTCAGAACGACGGCCAAGCCGGCCGAACCCGTGAACCCGGTTAACCATGCCAGCCGCTCGGCGCGATTGGCCACGTATTCGCCCTGGTGCTCGTCGCTTTTGGGTACGATGAAGCCATCGACCTCGCGGGCTCTAAGCTCATTGCGCAGCGCGTTAAGGCGCTCCGCGGCGCTACCTCCGCTTTCGCCTGCTTCGCCGGCGGCGCGGGTTTCGGCCAGGGTATCCATCAGTTTTGATTTCAATGCGTCACCCGGCGCGGCGGCAATCAAACCGAGCCATCGTTCGGGATCATCGCCGGCGATGGGCGCTGCGGCAACGCCATGGATAATCTCCATGGCATCGGCGGCATCTAGATCAGAACCGGCATCGTCGAGCAGGCGCTGAAAGTCATTTGGATCGGGAAGCGTATTCATGGCGCTAGGCTAGAAGTGGGGCGGGGGACTGACAAGCCCACTGACAAGCATCGCGATCAACGATGACAACCGGGTAGCCGAGGCATGCGGTTTTTCGATTGCTGCAACGTAACAATAACGCGCCTCAATTCCGCTCGATGGGCCTATATAGGCGAGGAACGAAGAAACATTCACATCGGGCCACGGAGTTCAATTTGAGACCTCGCGTGACCGCAAAAATAACAAGGATTTAGCCATGAGCACGTCATACACCCGTTTCACAGACCGCGATTTTTACACGCTGTTCCCTTATCCGACGGTGCCTTTCACGCGCCAACAGGTCGCCGATACCTATCCGGTGAACCATGTCGGCTTCGGCGAGCACGTTGGCCGGGTCATTGAGGCTCTTGGCAAGGTATTTGCGGCGATGACAGCGAAATCAGATTTGCGCCGCCGCCTCATGGGTATGGACGCGCGCATGTTGGAAGACGTTGGCTTGACGCGCGGCGATATTGAAGATGTTGTTGCGGGCCGTGACCCCTCTGCGCCAACATCAATCGCCGAAGCGCCAGTCGAAAGCGCCGATATTTTTGATTTCTTGGTGCCGTCCAAGCCCCCGCAGGTCGAAGCGATTATGCGGCGCGCTGCTTAAGATATCTCAAAACTTTACGAACTCTCCTGAAAAAATTGCGGCGGTCCATAGGGCCGCCGCTTTTTTCATGCTTTCCCAAATGCCGGCTTGCTGTAGCCTTTACGCCGCAGGCAGCGATCATAAATGCCTTGCATATTGCGTTTTGCGTCATAATTGCGCATGGCGGCGCTAAAGCCGGCGGAATTATCAACGCCGCCTGAGCCCATATGGCTTGAGTAGTTCTGATACTCATCATCGGCAAGCTTGCGCGCCCGGCTACGGCACGACGCGTGATCAACGGCCCATTGATCGGACGTCATGCCGGGCTTCTGCCATTTCTCGGGCCCGGTCGTGCAACCGGCAATGCTCAGCGCCGTAACGGCCACAATTGTTAGAGACCAAAATCGCATCATGGTTCATCGTAGCGTGTCAATGGTACGGAACAAAGCGCCAGTTTCAATTTCCCTCAAGCGGCGTGTCGAAAATCGCGGGACGGGTCGGCAGGAATAATTCGCGGATTGCCGATCCCAGGTCATCAAAGTAGTGCATTTTGACATGGTCGAGTTTGATGGTGTCCGCTACACCCGGCAGGTCAAACTACCGCCGCGTATAGCGTGAGAGGTTCGGGTAATCCGTGAGCCGGCGAACCGTGCATTTAAGCCGTGTGTGATAGACCGCATCAAAACGCACCAGTGTCATGAACAGATGCCAATCGCTTTCGGTGATCCGTCCGCCCAGTAAATAGGGCTGCGCCGACAACCGGGCATCCAACTCATCCAATGTGGTGAACAATTCGCCGACTGCGTCATCGTAGGCGGCCTGTTCGCCGGCGAAGCCGCACTTGTAGACGCCCATGCAGACCTTTGGCAGGATCCGGGCATTCATGGCTTCGATGTCGGCAGCTAGATCGTCGGGATAGAACCGCGCCGAAGCGTCGCCCCAGGCATCAAATGCACTGTCCAGGATGCGGATGATATCGCCTGATTCCTTGTTGACGATGGCCTTGGATTTTTTGTCCCAAAGTACGGGGACGGTCACTTTACCAGTGAAGTTGGGTTTCGCTGCTTGATAGATTTCATGCAAATAATCGCGGCTGCCGGCGTGGTCGCGGGTCGAGAATTCCGTGTCCGCGAACGTCCAGCCCATCGGGCCGCCCCAAACGGGATGCGCCACCGACATGGAAATCACATCTTCCAGGCCTTTCAGCTTGCGGTAGGTGATGGCCCTGTTCGCCCAGGGGCAGGCGTGGGACACATAGAGATGATAGCGCCCCGGCTCAGCGGCGAAATCCGAGGTGCCGTCCGCGGTGATCCAGTGGCGAAAATTGTCCTTCTCCGCCGCCCGGAACCCGGCCAGGAGACCTGGGTCAGCGCCCATATCCCCGTGCCAGGTGCCGTTCAACAGGCCCTTCATCGAGCGCTCGCGGGCAGCAGAGGCAGTGCCATATCGCCGCTCAGTGCATAGGCACCGCGGCCAATGAAAACCTGCACGATGGATATCACGGCAAGGAACAACGGATATTCCCACCCGCCGCCTTGAGCTGAAAATACCCAACCATTTCCAGCATGGAACCAGATCGCGCCAAGCAAGATCGGCAACAGCGCTAAGCTGACGGCGCGCACTTGCAGGCCGACGATCAACGCTATGCCGCCGGCGATTTCGATAAACGGAATTGCGTAGCCGACGAATTCCGGGAAGCCC
>Ga0209252_1001648_pt1 | contig 14336 bp, 16 predicted proteins | sample SaaInlV_135m_DNA_3_FD_184673 | JGI IMG/M metagenome (GOLD analysis project Ga0209252, IMG submission 184673) | Marine microbial communities from expanding oxygen minimum zones in the Saanich Inlet - Saanich Inlet SI074_LV_100m_DNA (SPAdes) (version 2) | ecosystem: Environmental > Aquatic >... | reverse complement strand
ACCTATTACTCCTGATTTTATGAAAGAAAAGGGTTTTGTGCGTAAGGTCGGTTCTGTGAAAATATTGGGGAATGGTGAGTTGTCTGAGGCGGTCACAGTTCATGCGCAGAAATTTAGCCGGGCAGCTATAAATAAGATAGAAAAATCAGGTGGAAAGGCCGTGACTGTACAATGAGTGGTGTTAGTTCATTTGGAAATGTTTTTAGGATTCCTGAGTTAAAAAGGAAACTTCTTTTTACTTTAGGCATATTGGTTGTTTATCGGATAGGAGCTCATATCCCAACGCCTGGAATTAATTCAGTTGCTCTCGCTGAAATTATGGCTCGTATGACAGGTACAATTATGGGTTTTTTCGATATGTTCTCTGGAGGTGCCTTAAGTAGACTGACAATCTTTGCTCTTGGGATCATGCCCTATATTAGCGCTTCCATCATTATTCAGTTGATGACTATGGTTTCTCCTTATTTAGCAAGGCTTAAAAAAGAAGGGGAGCAGGGGCAGAAAAAAATCACGCAATACACGCGTTACGGGACCATTGTCTTGAGTATGGTTCAAAGTTCGGGTATTGCTGTGGGGCTTGAAGCGATGAAGAGCCCATCAGGAAATCCAATCGTACCTGAGCCAGGATGGTCGTTTCGCGTGATGACAGTTTTGACTTTAACGGCTGGGACCGCATTTCTTATGTGGCTTGGTGAGCAGATTACTGAACGGGGTGTTGGTAATGGGATTTCACTGATTATTTTTTCTGGTATCGTGGCAGGAACACCAGCCGCAATTTTTCAGTCTATGGATTTAATGGGAACGGGTGAATTGTCCGTATTGGTTATGTTATTTTTATTGGTTTTTATGGCAGCTGTCATTGGCGCTATCGTTTTTACGGAAGGTGGTCAAAGAAGGATCCCGATTCAGTATGCTAAACGTGTAGTCGGGCGAAAAATGTATGGAGGGCAAAGTACTCATTTACCACTTAAAGTAAACACGTCAGGAGTTATCCCGCCTATTTTTGCGTCTTCAATTATTATGTTTCCGGCTACGATAGCTCAATTTACTACTCACCCCTGGATGAAAAATGTTTCAGCAATGTTGACACCAGGTACGATTGTTTATAGCTTGATCTTTGTGGGAGCAATATTTTTCTTTTGTTATTTTTATACGGCGGTTATTTTTAATCCAGTTGATGTGGCAGATAATATGAAGAAGCATGGAGGTTTTGTTCCGGGCATTAGACCAGGGCCCAAAACCTCTGAATACATTGATGAAATTCTGTCAAAAATCACTTTTTATGGCGCTATATATTTATCTTTAGTCTGTATTTTGCCAGATTACTTAATAAAGTACATCAACATTCCATTTTACTTTGGTGGGACTAGTCTTTTAATTGTCGTAGGTGTGTCTTTGGATACAATGCAGCAGATAGAATCTCATATGGTTATGAGAAACTATGACGGTTTTTTGAAAAAAGGAAAACTGAAGGGTCGTCGAGGTTGATTTATGAGGCTTATCCTGCTCGGTCCGCCGGGCGCTGGGAAGGGAACCCAAGCCAAGATGTTGAATGAAAAATTCCGAAAGCCACAAATTTCCACAGGGAATATTCTGAGGAAAGCAATTCAGAATGGCACGGACCTTGGTAATCGGGCAAAGGTGTTTATGAATGCTGGAAAGTTGGTTCAAGACGACGTAGTAATTGGTTTAATTAAAGAACGAATTGTAGAGGAAGATTGCCGAGCTGGATTTATACTTGATGGTTTTCCTAGGACTATCATTCAAGCTGAGAAACTGACAGAGACTTTAGAGGAGATGGGTCTATTGATTAATGCAGTAGTTGATTTTGAAGTGGATAGTGAAGAGTTGTTGAATCGGCTTACAGGGCGAAGTACCTGCTCCAACTGTGGAGCTATGTTCCATAGAACATCTCGACCTCCTTTAAAAGATGGCGTATGTGATAGTTGTGAGGGTAAACTCCATCAACGTGAGGATGATAAGGAGGAGACTATTAAGAAACGGCTAGAAGTTTACGAACAGGAAACAGCTCCTCTTAAGGAGTATTATAAAAAACAAGGCAATTTAAAAACTGTTAAAGGTTGTGGCGCAGTTGAGGAGATTTTCTCCAGAGTTTGCGCTATGGTGTCCTAAATATGGCGAAGGAAGAATCAATAGAGGTTGAGGGTACAGTGCTAGAACCTTTGCCTAATGCAATGTTTAGGGTAGAGCTTGATAATGGGCATAAAATCTTGGCCCATATTTCAGGTAAAATGAGAATGCATTTTATTCGAATTCTTGTGGGAGATAAGGTTAAAGTTCAACTGTCGCCTTACGACTTGACCCGAGGACGAATCACCTACAGACACAAATAGAAAGACGTTATGAAAGTAAGATCATCTGTAAAGCCCATTTGTAAGAAGTGTAAAGTTATTCGTCGTAAGGGAGTCGTGCGGGTAATCTGTGAGAACCCCAAGCATAAACAAAAACAAGGGTAGGTTTCCCCCTTTAGCTAAGAAAAGGAGAAATTGTGGGACGTATTTCGGGTGTAGATGTTCCTAAAGACAAAAGAGCTGTAATTGCTCTTACATATGTTTATGGAATTGGTAAATCTTCCTCAATTAAGATTCTGGGGCGAGCTAAGGTTGACGAAAATACTCGCATGAAAGATCTTACAGAGGACGAAATTTCGCGTATTCGATCCGTTGTCGAAAAAGACTATGAAGTGGAAGGTGATTTGCGCCGCTCGATCAATATGAATGTTAAACGATTGATGGATATCGGATCTTATAGAGGTTTACGGCATCGTAAAGGGCTTCCTGTACGAGGCCAACGAACCCATACGAATGCTCGCAGTCGGAAAGGGCCAAAAAAAACGGTGGGCGCTCGTACTAAAAAATAACCAAGGATAATAATTTATGGCAGCAGAAAAAGATAAAAAACCTGGGAAAAAAAGAGCTAAAAATGCTCCGGAGCTTGGAGTAGCTCATATTCAGGCAACATTTAACAATACAATTGTGACGATCTCGGATTTATCAGGTAATGTTATTTCGTGGTCTAGTGCAGGGGTTCAAGGTTTTAAGGGAGCTAGAAAAAGTACACCTTTTGCTGCTCAGGTTGCGGCCGAAAAGGCGGCGGTTCAGGCCCGAGATATGGGAATGAAAAAGCTCGAGGTTTGTGTTAGAGGACCAGGCCCTGGGCGTGAATCAGCAATTCGCGCACTACAGAATGTAGGGATGGAAGTCACCGTTATCAGGGACAAAACACCAATGCCGCATAATGGTTGTCGCCCGCGTAAGCGTAGACGAGTTTAATGTCAATCCTCAATTTGGGAGATTAATAACTTGGCAAGATATACAGGTTCTGTTTGTCGTTTATGCCGTCGAGAAGGCATGAAATTATTTTTGAAGGGGTTTCGATGTGAAACCGCAAAATGCGCGATTGAAAAGCGAGGTTACCCCCCTGGGCAGCATGGTCAAGGGCGTAAAAAATTCTCTGAATACGGTATTCAATTGCGGGAAAAACAAAAAGTAAAAAGGATTTATGGTGTTTTGGAAAAGCCTTTCCGAAATTACTTTGCTCATGCTGAACGAAAAAAAGGGATAGCTGGAGAAAACCTTCTCCAAACTCTTGAGCTCCGTATGGACAATGTGATTTATCGAATGGGTTTAGCTCCATCAAGAAGTGCTGCTCGGCAATTAGTGCGCCATAATCACTTTACGGTAAATGGAAGGAAGGTTAATATTCCTTCCTATGTCTTGAGTAAGGGAGATGAGGTTGCACCTGTTCAGAAAAAAATTGAAAAATTTCCAATCAAGACGGCGTTACAAAATATGAAAGATCAAAACCACCCTCATTGGCTAGTATTTGACAGTGAGACAAAGAAAGGAATTGTTCAGGACCTGCCAACGAGAGAAGATATTACTATCCCAATTCAGGAGCAATTAATAGTGGAACTTTATTCTCGATGAAGGATATCTCAGACCTTTGAAAATATTAGAAACTTATACTTGGTGCTAATGCACCAGAAAAACCGGAGGATATATGTTTAACGCGCAAGGAATCGTTAAACCCAAACGCTTGGAGTTTGAGCAAGGTACAAAAGTTGAAAATTATGGAAAATTTTCAGCTGGGCCCTTTGAAAGAGGTTACGGAGTAACTACTGGGAATTCTCTCAGAAGGATGCTTCTTTCTTCTATAGAGGGTGCCGCTATTGTGGCAGTGAAATTTGAGGGGATCTTTCATGAATTTTCAGCAATTCCTGGAGTTGTTGAAGATGTTACAGAAATGATCCTCAACCTTAAGCAGGTTAATTTGATTCTGTCTGACGAGGTGGATGAAAAAAAGATTTATATTAAGCAAGAGGGGCCAGGTAAAGTATACGCTAAAGATATTGATTCAGATCCACAGGTTACAATTCTGAATCCTGATCATCTGATTGCAACTCTTGATAAGGGAAGTGTTCTTAACATGGAGATGATTGTACGTAAGGGCCGAGGCTATCTCCCTGCAGAAAAACAGGAAATAGAAGGTGAGTCAGTGCAAATGATTCCAGTTGATTCTATTTTTTCCCCTATTGAAAAAGTTTGTTATCACATAGAGAATACCCGGGTAGGTCAATCCACTGACTATGACTTACTAGTAATGGAAATATGGACAAACGGAGGAATCACCCCAGAAGATGCTGTCGCACATGGCGCAAAAATTATTAAAGATCATATGCAGGTTTTTATAAACTTTGATGAAGAGCCGGAAGTCATCCAGCCTCAAGTTGACCAATCTAAGTTGAAAATGTGGACTAACTTAGCAAAGAGCGTCGAAGAACTGGAACTCTCGGTTCGATCATATAACTGCTTAAAAAATGCTAGTATTCAAAGTATTTGCGAGTTGGTTCAGAAAAGTGACGGCGAAATGCTAAGAACAAGAAACTTTGGTCGCAAGTCTCTTAATGAGATTAAAGAAATCTTAGAAGGAATGGGTTTGCATTTTGGGATTAAACTTGAAGCAGAAGATCTAAAACAGATTGCGCAGGCAAGAAAGAAAAAAGAGGCCGAGGTTGAAATTGATGTCGATCTATGACCGATTATAAAGATAATATTAATTAGAGGTAAATCACGATCATGCGGCATTTAAAAGCGGGTAGAAAATTTGGGCGCACATCGGCGCACCGAAAAGCGCTATTTCGGAATATGGTGACGGCCCTAATTGACAGAGAGCGAATTCGTACTACTTTAGCTAAGGCTAAGGAGTTACGTGGCAAAGTAGAAAAAACCATTACCCTTGGGAAAAAGGGGACCTTGCATGCTCGTCGCCACGCTTTAAAATTAGTTGCTGACAAGAGTACTCTTAAAAAAATATTTGGTCCTCTAGCTGAGAGATATGCGAATCGACCGGGTGGATATACCCGAGTTATTAAACTAGGTCATCGGCTTGGTGATGATGCCCCTATGGCATTTATTGAGTTGGTAGATCGTGACGGTGAATCTTCTGCAAGCACACCTGTAAAGGAGAAGAAAAAGGTAGAGGGTGCTGCTAAAAAGAAGTCGGCAAATCAAAAAACACAGGATACAAAAAAGGATAAAAAGACCACCAAGGAGCCTGTTACTCAAAAAACGGGAGAAAAAACTGATAGTGGAAAAAAAAAGATAGCCCAAGCCACTAAGAAGAAAACATCTGGTGAAAAAGAGAAAAGTACTGATTCAAAGAAAAGTACTGATTCAAAGAAAAGTACTGATTCAAAGAAAAGTACCTCTAAGGATTCTACGAAAAAATAGTAGAATAAGGGCTTTGAACTCTTGAAGAAGATTCAGAAAAAAAAGTGACCAAGCCTATAATTTTTACACGCAGTTTGGGCTCACTCCTGTAGGATCCTGGTAAAATCTAAAATTTGTATTCTCTTTGATATACTCGAGTAAATCGTCATAACTTTTGAAGTGCTGGCTGAATCCATAGTCGTCACCTGTATATTCACAGTTTTCTACACTGTGTTCTTTACAGAGGTATGGTCGGGTTTCATAAATTCCGCATTTATTATCAGGAGTTAAAAAATTACACCGATTATGGATCATAATGTACCATTGGTTTCGGTAAACGTAAATTGATGTTTTTTCGTGTGCAAGTTTCCACAATAGGCTTTCATAGTCCTTGCGGTTTTCGGGCTCGTCTATTCCGAAAGCAAAATAATTACAGCAGAAAGCGGGAAGGCATTTTTCACATTGGTGAGAGTCGTCTCTTATATTGTTGTTGTTTGCCATAGGTATTTTTAGTTTTTTAAATTAGGTATTAACCACTTCAAAAACTTTATGAGTTAGCAAGTTTTCCAGTGGCTATCAAGAAAATGTCGAGTTTTTTTAGCATTCCTGATATTAAAGACAAGTGTAAGATTTAAGCGGCTGAATTTAGTTACGCTCATTATTACAAAATTACAAATTCATATTAACATGGGATTAGACTTTTTTATTTGGTTCCAATCTTATTCTGAGATAAAAACGCACCCCCTTATTACTAGCATTTTTTTTACTAGGAAAAAATTTTTTTAAACCAAACGGCTGGTTGTTATTTGTATTGAAATTTTTGAGAAATTTATAAAGATATTAGCAAATATAAAGAAAGAAGAAAAAATCTGCCAAATTGATATTTCTGAGCTTATAGAAGGTCTGTTTAAGAGATTATAAGGAAAGATAGTCCTTTTGTAGCATTATAAGTCTATAATACAAATTGTTTTTATTAAGAAAAAAATTTGGGAGTAAAAAAACTATTGACAAATAAAGAACCAACCGATAGGTTTATATGAAACCCTAAGAATACTTCAATATTGAACCCCAGATTCATTCAAAAGAGCTAACGCATCTAGGTGCCTCCCTCTAAATAGATACCAACTAAAAAATTGAAGAGTATATTTTTAATTAAGACAGAAAAGGCTTATTCCCCTAGTTTTTAGATAAAATTGAGAGAACCACCCTATAATCTATCACCCAACCTATTCATTAACCCACCATAAAAAAATACATGTATGAACATTGAAGACTTAAAAGCTAAGACAATTTCTGAACTCACCAATATAGCAAAAGATCTTAAAATCCAAGGGCATAGTAGTCTGCGAAAACAGGATCTAATCTTTAAAATTCTTGAAGCCAATACAGAAAAAGATGGGTTGATGTTTGGGCAAGGAGTCTTAGAGATTTTGCCCGATGGATTTGGTTTTCTAAGAGCCCCTACTTATAATTATTTGCCAGGCCCTGATGATATTTATGTTTCTCCATCACAAATTCGTAAATTCGACATGCGTACGGGAGATACCATTTCTGGACAGATTCGTCCACCGAAGGAAAGCGAGCGCTATTTTGCGTTGCTCAAAGTTGAGGCTATTAACTTTGAAAATCCAGGAAAAACAAAAGAAAAGCTCCTGTTTGATAATCTGACACCACTTTATCCTTCAGAACGGTTGCGCTTAGAAACACCGACTGGTAAAGATTACAGCGCACGAATTATGGACTTAATGACGCCGATTGGTAAGGGCCAGCGCGGACTGATTGTAGCGCCACCAAGGACGGGGAAAACTATGCTACTGCAGTCGGTTGCTAATAGTATCAGCACAAATTTCCCAGAAGTTGTTCTAATTGTTTTGCTTATTGACGAGAGGCCCGAAGAAGTGACGGATATGAGTCGCTCAGTTAAAGGGGAAGTCATCAGTTCCACCTTTGATGAACCGGCTCAAAGGCATGTGCAAGTTGCTGAAATGGTAATTGAAAAAGCTAAGAGACTAGTTGAACACAAGCGAGATGTTGTAATTCTTTTGGATAGTATTACACGACTAGCTAGGGCTTACAATGCTATCGTTCCGCCAAGTGGTAAAATTCTTTCGGGTGGTGTTGACTCTAACGCACTTCAACGCCCCAAACGCTTTTTTGGAGCAGCTCGGAACCTAGAGGAGGGAGGAAGCTTAACCATTATTGCAACAGCTCTTATTGATACCGGTAGTAGGATGGATGATGTTATTTTTGAGGAGTTTAAGGGTACAGGAAACCTCGAAATAGTTCTTGATAGGAAACTAGCAGACAAAAGAACTTTTCCCTCTATCGACATTAACCGCTCTGGTACGCGCAAGGAAGAACTTTTGCTCCCTCCAGAAGATTTACAGAGAATATGGCTTTTAAGAAAGGTTTTGTTGCCAATGGGTATTCATGATACGATGGATCTTCTCCTGCAGAAGATGAAGGACACAGAAACCAACGCTGAGTTTATGTCGACTATGAACTCATAAAGTATAAAAAGAGACGAATACTTATGAAGACAGATATACATCCAGGTTATTTTGAAACTAAAATTCGGTGTGCATGCGGGAATGAGGTTCAGATCCACTCTACTGTAAAAGATATGCATATTGATATTTGTTCTAACTGCCACCCGTTTTATACGGGGAAACAAAAACTTGTTGATACTGCGGGACGGATTGAAAAGTTCAATCGCAAGTATGGTAAGAGCAAAGTTCAGCAATCTGAAGAACCGGCCGCTCCCAAATAGCCATCACTCATCTCCACCCACGCGTTTCTTTGATTACTTATCATCACCGGCAAGAGCCCCACCCATTTTTCAATTTTTTTGATTCTTATGTTTAACAAGCTTGAAGAAGTAGAAAAGCGATATACGTATTTAAATGAACAGATGAGTGATCCTATAGTTATTGCTAGGCAAGAGGATTTCCAGCAATATGCTCGTGAACAATCCGAAATAGCCCCTATTGTAGCCGAGTATCGTGAGTATAAAAAAATTCAGAATGAATTAAAAAATAATCAGAAAATTTTGGAAGAGGATGCAGATGAAGAAATTTTAGTTATGGCACGGGAAGAAATCGGCGATCTTAAAAAACAGATAGTAGCAGTCGAGCAAAGTATTAAAATAATGATTTTGCCTAGAGATCCTAGAGACGAACGAAGTGTTATTATGGAGATTCGCGCGGGGACAGGAGGAGAGGAAGCTTCTCTGTTTGCTATGGACTTATTCCGGATGTATATCCGTTATGCCGAATCGAAGAAATGGGAATCTGAAATCTTGAGTCAGAGCGAAACGGGTAAAGGTGGATTTAAGGAAGTTATATTGAGTATTCAGGGCAAGGGGGTATATAGTAAATTAAAATATGAAGGTGGAACTCATCGAGTTCAGCGCGTTCCTGAAACAGAAACCCAAGGTAGGGTTCATACTTCGGCTGTAACCGTAGCTATTATGCCTCAGGTTGATGATGTTGATATTAAGATTAATCCATCTGATTTAAAAATCGATGTCTTTAGATCTTCAGGACCAGGTGGTCAAAGCGTTAACACTACTGATTCAGCTGTTCGTATTACCCATGTGCCGAGTAACTTGACAGTCACCTGCCAAGACGAGAAATCTCAACATAAAAATAAAGATAAAGCCATGAAGGTTCTTCGTGCTCGACTCTACGACTTAGAGCAGAGCAAGCAGCATGAGGAACTGGCACGTGACCGAAAACAGCAGGTTGGATCTGGAGACCGAAGTGGGCGTATCCGAACTTATAATTTCTCCCAAGAGCGAGTTACAGACCATAGAATCGGATTGACTTTGCATAAATTAACTTTGATTCTTCAAGGTGAACTAAATGAAATTATTGATGCACTCACTGTTTATTATCAAGCAGAAGCTCTTAAGCAAGGTAATTAATTTTTGGCTTGAGGTAACTATAAGTTATAGGCTGAAGCAGGTAATCAATGAAAGAATTTCTTAGTTGGTCAATAGGCTGCTTAAATCAGGCAGGAATTGATTCTCCTCGGATGGAAGCTGAAGTGCTTTTTGCTGGTGCCTTAAAATTAACCCGTGAAGAAATTTATAGTAGCTCAGAGCGGATTCTCTCCGAGTCTGAAAAAAAAATTTTACGTAATTTTATAGGTCGTCGTTCTCTTCGGGAACCTATAGCTCATATTATAGAGCGAAAGGAATTCTGGTCATTAGATTTTAAAATCACACCTAACGTCCTTATTCCAAGACCAGAAACAGAAACTCTTGTTGAAACGATACTTTCGATAAATAGTAAAAACTCAACTAATTCCTCTTTAAATACTCTTGAGATCGGGACCGGGTCAGGGGCGGTCGCCGTTGTAATGGCAAAAGAAATTCTTAATTGTCGAGTGACAGCCACTGACTATTCTTTAGAAGTGTTGGCCGTTGCAAGATTGAATGCTGAGAAACATGGGGTATCTGATAAAATTGATTTTGTACAGAGTGACCTTTTTTTAGAGCTTCCTATAGCTCTTTATGATTACATCGTGTCTAACCCACCTTATATTCAAACATCACATTTAAAAGGTCTTATGCCCGATGTGGCTGATTTTGAACCCCAAAATGCTCTTGACGGAGGAGATGATGGATTAGATTTTTATAGAAAAATTATTCCTGGATCCCTGAATTATTTAAAAAAAGGCGGTTTAATTGTCCTTGAGATCGGAGAAACACAAGCCCAGGCAATAACGAGCTTTTTTTACAGTGAAGGTAAATATGAAGAAATTAACGTAATTCAAGATTACAGCGGATATGACCGCGTTGTGTCAGCGAGAAAGAAAACAAATGGATAAAATTATTATAGAGGGTGGGGGCCGCCTTGAAGGCGAAGTAGGGATAAGTGGCTCAAAGAACGCAGCACTGCCGATTATGGCGGCAATGATTTTAACCGCAGGGAAAAATACAATTAATCGAGTTCCACAAGTCCTTGATGTTACGACCATGCTTCACCTACTCGATGATTTAGGTGGTTACACTGAAGAGTTTGAGGGTGGTCGTATTATTTTTGACTCTACAGATATAAATAACTATGAGGCACCCTACGAACTTGTTTCTAAAATGCGTGCTTCTTGTCTTGTACTAGGGCCACTCTTAGCAAGACTGGGAAAAGCTAAAGTTTCACTTCCCGGAGGGTGCGCCATAGGAGCAAGGCCGCTAGACCTTCACATAAGAGGTTTGGAAGCAATGGGAGCTAAGATACGTTTGGAGCAGGGATATATTTACGGTGAGGCTAAGCGTCTTCGAGGAGTAAGGTATTATTTCGATACAGTTTCAGTAACAGGAACTGCTAACTTAATGATGGCTGCAACCTTAGCTGATGGAGAAACAACTCTTGAAAATGTTGCTAAAGAACCTGAAATAGTATTTCTCGCAAACATATTAAATCAATGTGGAGCTAAAATTAAAGGTCACGGTACAGACTTTTTGATAATCAAGGGGGTTCAGTCGTTAAAGCCTATTAATTGTGATATTTTGCCAGATAGAATAGAAACAGGTACCTATATGATTGCATCTGCGATCACGAGTGGGAATGTTAAGATTACCAACTGTTTACCACAGCAAGTAGAAGCCTTGACTATGAAACTCAGACAGGCCGGGTTGATCGTAGAAGAAGCTGAGAGAAGTCTTCGGGTAATTAGCAACGGTCAATTTAAAGGGGTTGATATAACAACCCATCCTCATCCCGGTTTTGCTACAGACTTGCAAGCTCAATTTATGGCTTTAATGGCGATTGCAGAAGGGCAGAGCATTATCCTTGAAACTGTTTTTGAAAATAGATTCATGCATGCAGCAGAGCTAAAGCGTATGGGAGCTAATATAACTATACAGGGTCGAACAGCTGTTGTAGCTGGAGTTAAACAGTTAAGTGGTGCACCTCTGATGGCGACTGATTTACGGGCAAGTGCCTCATTAGTTTTAGCTGCATTGGCCGCTAAAGGACAGTCAAAAATCTCTCGCGTTTACCACATTGATCGTGGGTACTCTGCTATAGAACAAAAACTTTATATGTTGGGCGCAAAAATTTTTCGGGAAAAATAAGAGAATGAGATTGGTATAATTCTAAAAAATTTATTTAAGATAGTTATGCTAAATAAAAAAGAAGTATTTCATATAGTACTGTGGATGCCTAGTTGGATTGGCGATGTAGTGCTATCTCTCCCAACGTTGCAAACCCTCCGTAGTATTTATCCAGATGCTAGAATCACTGCTATTGTAAAATTTCCTACTGGTCAATTATTATCTAATCATACTCTAGTGGATAGTATTTTGCAGTTTCCGGAAAATAAGGGAGATGGGCATATCAAGCAGTATGCATATGTAAAAAGATTAAGAAAGTACAATTTTGATCTTGGTATAACTTTCTCTAATTCTTTCCATAGTGCGCTAATGTTGATGTGTGCAGGGGCAAGAGTTCGTATTGGTTATAGAACAGATGGGCGCCAAATATTATTAACGGACTCTATCCCCGTTACTCAAAAAAATAAAAAAAAATTATATCGCGTCAATTACTTTCATAAAATTCTCGTTCACTTGAATGCAGATTCCCCGCCAAGCTGTTATGACCCAAAATGGATTGAAGTGAACTCTAGGGAGCAAAAAAAAACGCTTAGGTCTTTGAGGTTGCTAAAAAAAGATTTAATTATAACTATTCACCCAAGCGCATCAAAAATTGAGCGTGCTTGGCATGCTGAACGCTTTGGAATACTTTGTCAAAGCCTCATTAAAGCTTATTCTGTAAAGATTATCCTTGTGGGTACTAATGCAGAGAAGTTGTTGCTTGAAAAAATCAGTTTATTTTGCCCCCCAGAAAAAGTAATCATCGCTGAAAAAAATAGCCTTATTGAGGTTGCTCATCTGCTTAAGGCTAGTCAATTGTTCATTGGTAATGATAGTGGGTTGTTACATGTAGCTTCATTAGTAGGTACGCCGGTAGTAGGAATATTTGGTCCAGGACGCGCTAGTACTACGGGACCTTTTATCGATTTTAAAAAACAGGAAATTGTGTCTCGAAATTATTCATGCTCTCCTTGTAGTCAACATTTTTTTAAGGAATGCGAACCATCCTTGCATCGAAAGCCAGAATGCCTTGAAAGTATAAGCGTAAAAGAAGTTTTCGAAGCAGTTAATCGAATAGCTAAGCGTTTGGAATTGTTTAAAAAATAGCAAACCGTTTCTTGACGTTGGAAATAGTAGAAAGTATTTTTAAGATTGTAAAATGATTTATATTTAAGTTGCCTAATATGCTTGTAAAAAGAAATACAGTTACTTTAAGAATTTGTTTATTTGAAAGCTATTTGTCTTTCGACTAATTGCTTCATTATAAAATTTCCAATGATTCCTGTGAAAACTCCCGTAAAGAGAGAGAAAGTGAAAAATACTGGCAAGAGATTAAAGAAAAAACTTTGCTTTATCCAGAAGAAGTATATACATACTACAGTCGACAGGGTATGCATGTACGATGCGCAAACACTTACTCCAATTAAACTAAAAAGGCCTTCCCCACGGCAATACACCCAGGACATTGTGAATACTGCAGCTATTGTCCCAAATAAACTTAAAAAAAATGTCGGGCTAAGAAATGTTCCTCCAACAATTGAGCCTAGGAACACTCTTAGCAAAGTGACCATCAACGCATCACGAAAACCGAAAAATATAAGCGTTATAAGTGTCATCACATTAGCGAGGCCTAGTTTAATCCAAGGATTGGGTAAGGGGATGAGTGCGTCAACGCGATGCAGGACTACAGCAAGAGCAACTATAAAAGAAAGCAAATATATCCTTCGATTAGTTTGAATTTTCCCAGTCAGCGTCATATGCGAACGATCTGATGTTTAAGATATCAAAAATCATATAAGTGAAATATAAGATATTTTTTAGAATTTTTTAAATCTTCTTTACTCAGGTCCGGTTACCAAAACGTTGATATGTTCAAAAACGGAATCAGCCAAAGCTTTATGATTGTAGCCTCCTTCCAACATCGAGAGGATCCTTCCGTCGCAAATTTCCTCTGCCACTTTTAATATCATCGCGGTCATTTGACCATAACAATCGGAGGAGACCTTCATTTGGGCAAGGGGGTCGTCTTCATGTGCATCAAATCCTGCAGAAATAATAATTAGTTCGGGTTTGAAATCTTGAATAGCTGGTATAAGTTTATTTTTAATGATGTCTAGATAGGTTTTATCGTCAGCAAAAGCATTCAGTGGAAAATTAAGGGTAGTACCTAACCCATCTCCAGTCCCAGTTTCATCCTTGTCGCCAGTGCCTGGATAGAATGGATATTGATGAATACTGCTATAATGGATAGCCGGGTCGGAATAAAAAGAATGTTGCGTGCCATTTCCGTGATGAACGTCCCAGTCGAGAATACATACTTTGTTGAGACGATGTTTCTTTATTGCGTATCGAGCTGCAATAGCAACATTATTGAATAAACAAAACCCCATTGCTCGATCCTTTTCAGCATGGTGCCCGGGTGGGCGCACGGCAGTGAAAGCATTGTCTAGTTGTCCTGATATAATTTGATCAATCGCTGTTAGACCAGCGCCTGAGCTTAGAATTGC
>Ga0209252_1001626_pt1 | contig 14494 bp, 9 predicted proteins | sample SaaInlV_135m_DNA_3_FD_184673 | JGI IMG/M metagenome (GOLD analysis project Ga0209252, IMG submission 184673) | Marine microbial communities from expanding oxygen minimum zones in the Saanich Inlet - Saanich Inlet SI074_LV_100m_DNA (SPAdes) (version 2) | ecosystem: Environmental > Aquatic > Marine... | reverse complement strand
TCTTATTTTTTTTCTAATCGCAGTCGCAATTCTGGTGAGCTTTCATGAGTTCGGTCATTTCATTGTTGCCAGATGGATGGGAGTGCGAGTGCTTCGGTTTTCCGTCGGATTTGGCCGAACACTATGGCGATGGCAAAAAAACGAGAATTCAACTGAGTACGTTATCGGATTAATTCCATTAGGGGGTTATGTTCGCATGCTCGATGAGCGGGAGGGTGAGGTATCGGTTGCTGCTCGGGATCAGGCGTTTAATCGGAAAAGTCTGTTTCGACGTTCCCTCATCGTGCTCGCGGGCCCTTTGGCAAATCTTCTTCTTGCGATTGGACTCTACTGGGGGGTCGGAATAATCGGAAGCGAGGACCTAGATCCTGTCGTCGGTCGCGTTCAGGCGGAATCGATCGGTCTTGATTCCGGGTTTGAGATTGGAGATCGAATTCTTAAAATTGATGACAGATCTGTTTATGGCTGGTCAGAACAACGTCTTTATCTTTTGGATCGCGCTGCCAACCAAGAGGTGGTTGTCTTTGATGTCGAAAAAATCGATGCTCGAAAAGAGAAGATCTTGATTGATTTTTCGAGCGCGCCCCGGCAAACATTTGCTCCAGCCGTATTGAGAGATTTGATTGGTATCGGACCACTGTTGCCAGTTTATGAAGCGAAAGTGGGAGGCGTGGTACCGGACGGGCCTGCGGATAACGCAGGAATTAAAAAAGGAGACAGGATCCTAGCGATTGACAATGAATCAGTACTGGATTGGGGAGATTTTGTTCGTGTGATTTCAGGTTCACCCGGGCAATCACTTTCTTTGGCGATCCAGAGGCAAGGCGAACGTGTCTTGATTAATGTTGTTCCCGAATCGATGCAGGATGAAGGGCGGTCGATTGGGCGTATTGGTGTGTTTGCACCGCCACCGCCACCGCTTGATGAGTTTATGGTGACGGTTCGGTATGGATTATTGGAAAGCATCTTTAGAGCAATTGATACCACCTGGCTAATGAGTGCTGTCACGGTGCAGTTATTTGGAAAAATGCTGACGGGTGGCGCATCAAAGGAACACTTGAGCGGGCCGATCTCGATTGCCCGGTACGCGGGTCAATCTGCAGATTTGGGAATCGCACAATTTTTGGCCTTTCTTGCGGTTTTAAGCGTCAGTCTTGGCATTCTTAATTTACTGCCAATACCAGTGCTGGATGGCGGCCATTTAGTCTATTTTCTCATTGAGGGGGTTACCCGGAGGCCGGTGCCTGAAGTCGTGATGTATTGGGGTCAGCAGATCGGTATCGGGATAATTGTCCTTCTGATGGGACTTGCGTTTTATAATGACCTTATCAGCCTCTTTAGGTAATCGTTATGTTTAAAAGTCCCTCATCAAAATGGATCGCTCGACTTTTTTGTCTTTGGCTGCTCTGGTCAATAAGTTATATCGCGCGTGCGGACTTTGTGGTCAGCGATATTCGGGTCGAAGGCGCCCAAAATATAGAAGTGGGCACGATTTTCAACTATCTTCCGATCAAGGTTGGCGATCTCGCTGATGATGCGCTAGTCAACGATGCCATCAAAACTCTTTTTGCAACAGGATTCTTTAGAGACGTTGAAGTACGGCGCGATGGCGAGACGCTAATTGTCGTAGTGGCTGAGCGACCTGCCATTGCTGGCATCGAATTTTCCGGAAACAAGGAAATAAAAGACGAGCAGATTCAAGAAGTCCTTGGTCAAGCAGGCGTCATCGAGGGCCGGGTGTTTAGAGAGGCATTGTTGGACCAATTGGTTAAGTCAATCGAAGAGAACTATTTTAGTAAGGGTCGTTATTCGGCTCAGGTTGACACCGTGGTAACACCGCTGGATCTAAATCGGGTTGCGGTTACCATTACGATTGACGAGGGCAGGGTTGCGCGAATTCGAGAGATCAATATTATTGGAAACGAGATTTTTTCTGATAAGGAATTAAAGTCGGAAATGACTTTAGGAGTGGAGAGTTGGCATAGCTTCCTGTCGCAATCAGGCCAATACAGCAAGGAGGAATTGCTAGCCGATCTTGAAACGTTAAGAAGTTTCTATCTCGATCGGGGCTATATGGATTTTGATCTACTGTCTTCAGACGTCTCGATTAGCCAAAATAAGCAAGATCTTTTCATCTCATTATCGATTGCGGAAGGAAGCCTATTTACGGTTCGTGATATCCAGGTTGAAAGCGGTGGTGGGTTTTCTGCAGACGACCTGAAAGCCAAAATTACAATGCCAGTTGGGGAGGCGTTCTCGCAGAGAGATCTTGTCGCCTCGCGAACGGCTATTGAAACATTATTGTCTGAAAAAGGTTACGCATTCGCGAATGTTAACGCGATCACTGAAATTGACGAAGCCACTCGAGAAGTCGATTTTATCTTCGCAGTCGACCCTGGACCTTTAGTTTATGTTCGAAAGATTAACATCGGCGGAAATCAGTCGACCCTTGATGAGACCATTCGGCGTGAGATGCGCCAGCTTGAATCATCGGTTTTTTCTGCCGAGAAGATCCGCCGCTCTCGTGAGCGCATTAACCGGCTTGGGTTTTTTGATGACGTAAGAATCGATGTCGTGCCTGTGCCTGGCGCAACCGACCAGATCGATCTTGCAGTGGTTGTGAAAGAACGTTCAACCGGTAATTTCATGTTTGGAGCGGGCTATGCTGATTCGGATGGACTTTTCATTGTCGCTCAAGTGCATCGGGGTAATCTGTTTGGCACGGGTCGAGAAATTAGGTTTGATGCAGAGGTGTCTAAAACCGATCAAATTTTTGACATTGAATACCGAAACCCTTATGTAACCGCCGAAGGCGTCAGTCGATCACTTTTTGTGAATCGAGCGAAAACCGATACCGACTCAGTCATAACTGCAGACTATATCTCTGAAACGACAGGGGGCGGACTTCGATACAGTATTCCAATGTCTGAATATAATTCGCTGTCACTTAGTCTGGCAGCCGAAGATATTCAGCTCGAGGGCACATCCACCACCCCTCCCGAATATCAATCATTTATCGATCGTTACCCGGACAGTTTAAATTTCAACCTATCTTCTGCTTTTTCAAAGGATACTCGCGACAGCATCTTTTTCCCCCAAAGAGGCTTCTATCGCCGGGCGTCGGTCGAAGCTTCGGTCCCCGGCAGTGATCTCGAGTATTACAAACTGTCTCTAAAAGGGAGTCTTTATCTAAATCTGGTGGGAAAGTTGATTTTGAACCTGAGGGGAGATCTTGGTTATGGGGCAGGATATGGCGATTTGAATGAGCTCCCATTTTTTAAGAACTACTACGCGGGTGGCGCCTCAACGGTGCGCGGATTTGAGTCGAGATCGCTGGGGCCGATTAGTTCGGGCGCGGATCAAGAGCCGCTCGGTGGCGCCTTAAGGACCGTTGCTAATGCCGAGTTATTTTTCCCCGTACCGGGTTTCACGGATGGACAAGATAAAAGACTGAGTCTTTTTGCTGATTCGGGCCAGGTATTTGCATCAACATCTGACTTTGATGTTGGTGACGTTCGGTTGAGCTTAGGTGGTGGATTCCATTGGTTTTCACCCGTTGGACCTATTTCCCTCACATATGCCTTTCCCATCAATGATGAAGCAGGTGACGATACGAAAAAGTTCCAGTTTACGCTTGGAAGTCTAGTTCGATGATGAGAATGAATATGAAACTGATCTTTATGTTTATGAGAAGGGTGTCTACAGCTGTTTTATTGGCGGCAGTCCTTTTGCCCGCGGTTAATGCCCAGAGTGTTACCCGAATTGGATTTGTGGACCCGGTTCGCTTGATTGAGCAAGCGCCCCAAGGCGCGAAGGCGCTTGAAAGCCTGGAAGATGAGTTCCGGACGAGAGATGAAGAACTCAAGAATCTTCATGATCGTGTTCAGGCGATGGAAGCTGATCTAGAGAAAAATATCCTAGTCATGGATGCGACTGACGCTCAGACGAGACAACGGGAGATTGAAAATCTTAAACGTCGGCTTGCCCGTTCTCAGCAAGAAGCCAGAGAGGACTATAATCTCAGGCGAAACGAGGAACTTGCAAAACTTCAGACTCTGGTTCGACAGGTTATCGTCGATCTCGCTCGAGATCGAGGCTTTGACTTGGTGGTTGAGCAAGCGGTGTATGTTAGCGACGCAGTAGACATTACAGATCAAGTATTGGAAGTCCTTGAGAAACTCCCTTAACTGGGTCTCCTGTCATCATGAGGGGTTGGGATGCTTTTTTTCCCAATACGCCGTTGGAAGCGTCGCGCTGATGCGACAGTGATTGAGGAAAACCATTGGAAAAAGAGATAGATATTCACCGAATTCGGGAAATCCTTCCGCATCGCTACCCTTTCCTGTTAATCGACCGTGTGGTCTCATTGACGCCGGGAGAACGACTCACTGCAGTTAAGAATGTAACGGCGAACGAACCTTTTTTTGACGGGCATTTTCCTTACCGTCCCGTATTCCCGGGTGTTTTAATGCTCGAGAGTATTGCTCAGGCATCTGCAATTCTTGTGAGCTTGATTATCGACGCAAAGGCCAGTCAAAAAAACGTTTACCTTTTTGCGGGTGTCGATAAAGCCCGCTTTAAGGCGCCCGTTGAGCCTGGAGATCAGTTACTGATTGAAGTTGCTTTGGAGGCTCAACGCAGGGCACTGTGGAAATGCTCTGGAAAAATCACCGTCGACGGTCATACGGTGTGCTCCGCGGATGTGCTTTTTACCCATAGGCCAATTGAGTGATCGATTCGAAGGCTGTAATTGATCAAAATGCGGACTTGGCTACAGATGTTACCGTAGGACCTTTCTCGGTAATTGAATCTGATGTTGAGATCGGCGCTGGCACTGATATCGGATCCCATGTGGTTATTCGGTCCGGTACGCGAATTGGGGTCGAAAACAAGATCTATTCGTTTGCCTCTATCGGTGAAGATCCACAGTTCGTTGGCTATGCGGGAGAGCCGACTCGACTTGAAATCGGCGATCACAATATTATTCGGGAATACGTGACATTAAACCGCGGGTCGAGTTCTTCAAGGGGTACTGGCACGACGACCATAGGGAATCATAATTTTATTATGGCGTACAGTCATGTAGCCCATGACAGTACGCTTGGGAACCATATTATCTTCGCCAACGGCGCCAGTCTTGCAGGACACGTCGAGGTGGGGGATTACGCAATTCTGGGTGGATTCACTCTTGTGCACCAATTTTGTGTTGTTGGCGCTCACGCGTTAACCGGTATCGGAACGGTCTGTTTAAAGGATGTCCCGCCGTATCTGATTGTCGCCGGAAATCCTTCCAAGGCCTACGGGGTTAACGTAAGAGGATTAAGGCGCCGTCAATTTTCTGAGGAGTCAATTTCAGATTTGAAAAGAGCATATAAAAGGCTTTTCAGATCTCGCCCCGGTGATTCGGTAATCAACTCTGAAGATACTACATCGGATCTGCTAGACCATCATGCGGCGCTTCTTGAAACGTTTATCGCTCGTTCTGATCGCGGGGTTATTCGTTAAAAGGGAGGGGATTTGGATTCAATACTTCGTCTAGGCCTTGTCGCGGCCGAGCCTTCTGGAGACCGCCTTGGCGCGGGCGTCGTGGACGCCTTGCGTCGAAAAGGTGTATCCCTGGATCTCGTTGGGATTGGTGGACCAGAGTTGATCAATAGGGGTCTCAACAGTCGATGCGATATTCATGATCTGTCCATGATGGGTATCGACGATGTTTTTAGAAAACTGCCGAAAGCATTCAATGTACGACAAAAATTATTGGGTGATTTGATAGCCCATCCGCCCCATGTCTTTCTTGGCATTGACGCGCCTGACTTTAACCTGTCACTCGAACGAAAATTGAAAATTGCGGGTCATCCGACTCTCCATCTGGTCAGCCCCACTGTTTGGGCGTGGCGACAATATCGAGTCCGAAAAATCCGTAAAGCCGTTGATCGAATGTTGGTCCTGTTTCCCTTCGAGGAGACGTTTTATTCTGCCCGCGGAGTTCCGGCAACCTTTGTAGGACATCCGGCTGCGGCTGAAATGAAATTGGTTGATAAACATTCTGCCCGCGCGCAACTGGGGTTTCAATCTACCCAAAAAATAGTGGCTGTTTTGCCGGGCAGTCGGGAGTCTGAGATCCGAGGGCTAGGGGAAATTTTTATGGCCACAATCCGAAGGCTGTCCGCCGCCGACCCTGAGTTAGAGTTTGTCCTACCTTTCGCAAGTTCGCGGGTCCGGAAATTGTTTTTTGAATATATCCCACAAGATCAAATCAGTCCTAACGTTAGGATGCTTGATGGCCAAGCCCGTTTGGCGCTTGCAGCAAGCGATGTTGCGCTGCTCGCATCCGGTACGGCAGCACTAGAAGCGGCGCTCGCTGGTTGCCCGATGGTCGTGGCCTATAGAGTCTCTAACGTGTCTTATCGTCTGGCGAGGCTATTGGCAAAAACAAACATTGTATCCATGCCAAACCACCTTATGGACTCACCAATCGTTCCGGAATTTCTTCAACACGACGCCACGCCGCGTAATTTGATGAACGCGGTTAGGGAGCTATTGGATCAACCGGGTCGGGCGGAAACGATGAGGTGCGCGCTTTTAAAAATTCAAACCCAGTTGGACATGGATACCAATAATTTAGTTGCGGATGAAGTCTTGACTGCGGCGAGGGGATTTCAAACTTGATCGTTGCTGGTGTCGACGAGGTCGGAAGGGGACCTTTGGCAGGCCCGGTCGTTGCGGCGGCAGTCATCCTTCCAGACAAAAGCGAATTGTCTGATATTGTCTTCAGGGACTCGAAGCAATTAACTGATAAACGCCGATCCAGGCTGTCAGCTGAAATTCGTCGGATATCGACGGCCTGGTTTTTGGGCGCCGCAAGCCCCGTCGAAGTCGATTTATTGAATATCCATCATGCGACGTTACTGGCGATGCGTCGGGCCATTATCGGGTTAAGTACGCTTCCTGATTTTATTCTGGTCGACGGCAAGTTTTTGCCTGACATAAAGATTCCGGGTCGCGCTGTTGTGGGGGGTGATGGGTTAGAAGAAGCAATTTCCGCCGCATCAATTGTGGCCAAGGTATATCGGGACCAATATATGAAGTGGATTGACCGTGTTTTCCCGGGGTATGCGTTTGCGCGACACAAAGGTTATCCTACTCGGATTCACTTGGACGCACTTCAGTCGCTGGGACCTTGCGCTGTCCATCGCCGCTCTTTTGCTCCCGTAAAAGCATTACTTACCTAGCTCGGAATGAAAGCAAGAAAATGACTTCGTCGCCCCAATTTGTCCATTTGAACGTTCATACCGAATATTCATTAAGTGAGGGAATTGCGCGCATAAAAGATCTCGCTATTGAAGTCCATTCGGCCGGGATGCCTGCAGTGGCGATGACTGATATTAATAATCTTTACGCAGCGGTTAAATTTTATCGGTCGTGCTTGAACGCTGGCGTGAAACCTTTATTCGGAGTCGAGTTGACGCTGGGCGCGGTAACGCCTGTGGATCCGGGCGGGAAAATTATTCTGCTTTGTTTGAGCAATCGCGGGTTTAAAGGAGTCAGTGAATTACTGACTCAACTTTATACCCAACCCAGAGAGGGTCGGGAGTTGATTGCCAGTTTGAATCAAATTGAATCGGTGGCCGATGACGTGATTGCCTTGACAGGATTCGAAGGCGCTATTGGCGCGTTAATTCGGTCAGGCCACGTCTCGGAAAGTCTGCAAGTCGCAGAAAAACTGATTCAGGTATTTAAAGATCGCATATTTTTTGAACTCACCCGCACAGGTAGGCCCGGTGAAACCGTATTTGAAGACGAGGCTTTGGTGATTTCGCGAAAGCTAAACATTCCGTTAGTTGCAACGAACGCGGTTCGTTTTCTGAAGGCAGATGATTTTGAGGCTCATGAAATTCGAACTTGCATTCACCAAGGTCGAATTCTAGACGATCCGCGACGGCCCCGGCACTTCACCGCCGAGCAATATCTTCGCAGCAGCGAAGAGATGTCCAAACTTTTCGATGATTTACCAAGTGCGATCATTAACACCTCAGAAATTGCCAAGAAGTGTAATGTTTTTTTAGATTTTGAAACGACGCACATGCCGAGATATCCCTTAGCGGATAATGTCAGCGCTGATGATGAATTGATTCGGCTATCAAATGAGGGGCTTGATCGATACCGGGAGCTTTGGCCAGCAAGAGTTGACGACAGATATGCCCAGCGTCTGCAGATAGAAACTGACACGATCAATCGTATGGGATTCGCAGGCTACTTTTTGATTGTGGCTGATTTCGTCCGGTGGGCAACAGAGAATGATGTGCCGGTTGGACCTGGCAGGGGCTCGGGCGCAGGATCATTAGTCGCTTTTGCGCTCGGGATTACTCGCCTTGATCCTATCCATCACGGACTACTGTTTGAGCGATTTTTGAATCCCGATCGCGTTTCATTGCCTGATTTTGATATTGATTTTTGCATGGTTGGCCGAGATCGGGTCATTGATTATGTTAGTCAGAAATATGGCGCAGACAAGGTTGCTCAGATCATTACCTACAACACATTGGCCGCTCGAGCCGTTGTGAGAGATGTTGGGCGTGTGATGGGCATGCCCTACGGGTTCTGCGATACGCTCGCCAAACTGGTTCCGTTTGAAGTGGGGATGACGCTTGAAAAAGCGCTTGCGCAAGACGATGAACTGCGGCGGCGTTTCAAAAACGAAGCGGAAGTGACTCAACTAATCGAGAACGGTCTAAGACTTGAAGGTATGCCGCGAAATGCGGGTAAACATGCGGGCGGTCTTGTCATCGCGCCAGAACCAATCTCAGAGTTTTCGCCACTCTATTGGGAGCATGGCATGAGCCAGGCGGTTACCCAATTCGATAAAGATGATCTTGAATCTATCGGGCTTGTGAAGTTTGACTTTCTAGGATTGCGAACCCTGACCGTGATCGATTGGGCTGTGAAACTGATCAATCATGATCGTGTCGAGGCAGGGGAAACCGAGCTTGATCTTGAACGGTTAGAGCCTAATGACCCTGACGTGTATAAGTTGATTTGTACGGGCCGGACGACAGCGTTATTCCAGTTGGAATCCAGAGGCATGCAGGAGTTAATCCAACGATTGCGCCCGGATCGATTTGACGAGTTAGTGGCTTTGGTTGCGCTGTTTCGTCCGGGACCCCTCCAGTCAGGGATGGTGGATGATTTTATTGACCGGAAACATGGCCGGCAGCCCGTGTCCTATCTGCATGATACGTTGAAAACGGTTTTAGAGCCTACTTATGGCGTTATTCTTTATCAAGAACAGGTTATGGAGATCGCGCGATCCCTGGCGGGTTTTTCGCTGGGATCAGCAGATTTACTGCGCCGTGCGATGGGCAAAAAGAAGCCTGAGGAGATGGAGCGGCAACGGCAGATATTCATCGATGGCGCGACAGAACGAGGGGTTAAGGCTGAAAATGCTGTTCACATTTTTGATCTGATCGAAAAGTTTGCAGGTTATGGGTTTAATAAATCTCATTCAGCGGCCTATGCGTTGTTGAGTTATCAGACCGCATGGCTGAAAAAGCACTACCCGGCCCAGTTTATGTCGGCTGCGCTATCAGCCGACATGGAGCACACCGATAAAGTTGTCATATTGATTAACGAAGCCAAAGCGCTTGGGCTCTCTATTCAGTCCCCAGATATAAACCAGGGATCTTTAAAATTTGCAGTAGATTCAGACGGCAGCATTATTTACGGACTCGGGGCAGTTAAAGGGGTAGGCGAAAAGGCGCTCGAGAATATCCTCGACGAAAGAAGTCTAAATGGAGCCTTTACCGATTTGATGTCTTTTTGTCGACGAGTTGACTCGCAAAAAGTGAACAAGAAAACATTTGAGGCGCTCATTTGTGCCGGCGCACTCGACAGCTTTGGTTCTGCCCGATCCCAGTTGTTTGGTCAGCTTCCTCAGGCGATGGAGGCCGCCGGTCAACACATTGCAAACCTCTCTTCAGGCCAAAATGATATGTTTGGACTTCCCCTGACCGAAGAAATTGTTTCGCTTAAGTCCGGCTTTCCAACCTGGACTGCCCGGAAAGCGCTCGAGATGGAGCGGCACAGCCTCGGATTTTATTTAACCGGCCATCCGATGGTGCATCACCGGTCTGAAATTTCCCAGCTGGTCTCGGAGTCAATCGCGCAAACTCGACCAACACCGGAGCGCGTGGTTACTCTGAGCGGCTTGGTCCAGGGTTTGCGGACATTTCAGAATCGTCGTGGTGAAACCATGGCGTTTTTTCAATTGGATGATGGGACAGGTTTTGCAGACGTGAGTGTTTTTCCGGATACCTATGGACAATTTAGGTCAGCGCTTTCCAGTAACGGAATCGTGTTGACGAGGGGGCTCACCGGGGTTGACGATCGATCGGGCCTCTTATCGTTAAAAATAGAAGGGATCTGGACGTTAAAAGAGGCTCGGGAACGCGCGCTAACGAGTTTATCCGTTTCGCTTCCACAGGGAGTAGCGGGCGCGAAAATTATCCAGGATCTGCAAGGGATGCTTCGGAAGTTCGTGCCCGGGCCAACGAATATCAATATCGAGTATCTAAATCAGGAAGGGGACAGCCTTTCAATGTCATTAGGGGATCAATGGCGTGTTCAACCTGACGAGGATCTAATTGAGTCACTTCTTACTTTGGCGGGAGAGTCTGGGGTAAAGTTTCTGTATCGTTCAAGTCTTCTGACTGCCCAGAACCTGTCAAAGATTGATAACCTGGCGGCGTAGTTTTCAACGCGCTTTCCATAGTTACTGAAGGTAAAGTTAATCATGAATAATTCTCTGGATTTCGAACAGCCGATCGTTGATCTTGAGGCCAAAATTGAAGAATTGAGGCGGGTAGATTCGGATGGCGAGCTGGATCTGCAGCGAGAAATTTCTCGACTTCAGACAAAGAGTCAAAAACTCACTCGAGAGGTATTTTCTTCGTTAACCCCGTGGCAGGTGACTCAACTAGCTCGTCACCCTCAACGTCCACACACGCTTGATTATATTCCTCACGTATTTACCCATTTTCAGGAATTATCAGGAGATCGGATGTATGCCGATGATCAGGCAATCGTGGGCGGGTTAGCGCGACTCGGCGGTGTTGGCGTTGTCCTAATCGGTCATCAGAAAGGAAGAGATACCAAGAATAAAGTTAAACGAAATTTTGGAATGCCAAGCCCCGAAGGATATCGAAAGGCCCAGAGACTAATGAATCTTGCGGATCGGTTTAAACTGCCGGTGGTAACGCTGATTGATACCCCAGGGGCTTATCCCGGCATTGGCGCAGAGGAGCGGGGCCAAAGCGAGGCGATTGCAAGAACGATTGCAGTAATGGCGGGTCTTAAGGTGCCGATTATTTCCGCGGTCATTGGGGAAGGGGGATCTGGAGGCGCATTGGCAATAGGGGTGTGTGACCGTTTGATTATGCTGGAATTCTCGACATACTCGGTAATCAGCCCCGAGGGTTGCGCGTCAATTTTATGGAAGAGCCCCGACAAGGCGGAATCCGCAGCAGCAGCGATGAAAATTACATCAGATAGTCTTTTTGAAAATAAGCTGGTCGATGAAGTTATTAAAGAGCCTCTCGGCGGTGCTCATCGGGATCTCGATCAGGCTGCATACAGCCTAAAGGAGAGTCTCAGCCGCCATTTGGAAGATCTGAGTCTCCTATCCCCAGAAACGTTATTGAATCAACGAGAAACCAAGTTGAGGTCGTTCGGGCGGTTCAAGGGCGCCTGAAGTTAAAAACGTTTTGCCGCAAAATGTTATCGAAGAAAGAGTTTGGTCTGCAGTTCATCATTATGGCGGGTCGGAAATCAATGTGGCATTTAGTGGCGGGGTTGATTCGAGCGTGCTTTTGGATGTCTGCGCCAATCTTCGAGGACGATTTTCGTGTCCGGTGCATGCGCTTCATGTGAACCATGGTTGGTCTTCTGGTTCGGACCGATGGGAGTTGTCCTGTCGACGTCAAGCAGAAGCGCTTAAGATCAAATTTAAGAGTATTCGACTCGTTGAGCAAAGCCGGTCTAAACCTTCCGAGTCGATCGCCCGCGAAAATCGCTATCAATGGTTTTCCAAAGTGTCGAGGCCAAACGCTATTCTGTTGACGGCCCATCATGCCAATGATCAATTCGAGACTTTTTTATTTCGATTACTCAGGGGCGCATCAGTCTTGGGTCTTGGGGGGATGCGTGAGATTCAATTATTGTATGGGATGAGGGTTATTCGACCAATGTTGAAGGTCACCCGCGACGAAATCTACGCCTACGCTGAAAATCATAATGTTAATTATCTGCAAGATTCCTCAAATGACAATAATGCGTACGATCGAAATTACATCAGAAATCAGGTTATTCCAAGTATCGAACGAAGGTGGCCGCACACCCAGTCGGTTGTTTTGCGAACGAGTCAGGGATTTCGTGAAATTCAGAACATTTTGGATGAGACAGCAAGCCAAGATCTTCAATTTTGCGGACACGTCGACCATTCCTGTCGACTTAAAATAGATGGATCGGTGGGCAAGGCACGTTTTTTATGTCTCAGTACCGACCGGCAGAGTAACCTGTTGAGATATTGGTTTCGTATCAAAGGATTCCATGTAGCAACCGAGAAAGCACTGCAAGAATTTCTTCGACAGGTGAGAGTGGGTGCTGCGGGCTCCCGTCTTGTTCTCCGTCATGAAAAATATTCAGCCCTTGCTCGAGTGAACAAAGAAGGGATCTTCATTGTGCCAGGCGGAATAGATGAGTTCTGTCGAGATTTGAAGGTATGGGATTGGCCGCGTGAGGAGGTGGTAGTGACGGAATCGAATCTTGAAATCAGGTCAGTTCAGGTAATTGGAAAAGGCGTTTCGATAGAAGCACTGGGTAACTATTCGCTGGAATTGAGATGGAAACGAGGCAACATTAGAGTTCGGCCGGCCCACGCCAATCACCGGACGCGAAGCCTGCGAGTCCTGCTTCAGGAGATGAGAATTCCCAGTTGGGAGCGGGCGAGAATCCCAATGGTTTACGCCCGTGACCAATTTGTTTGTATGCCGGGCGTTGTTACCGAGGCTAAGTTTGCGGCGACCGAAAATCAGCCCGGAGTTGATTTTTTGCTGCGAGATTTGAGTGGTTTTCAGGCATCAGGTGAGTTTTGAATTTACGCCCGCCTCGAGTTCTGTTAACCTTTCCGTCCGTCGGGATTACTGACTTTAACGCCCTTTATCGTGATGGCGTCTTTAGAGCCCGCCCAGAAGAGTAAAACTATGCCCGACGGACTTTTCCCAAAATATGCCTTTATCACCGGTGGTGTTGTGTCTTCCCTCGGCAAAGGGCTTTCTGCTGCTTCTTTAGGAGCGTTGCTCGAGGCCCGCGGCCTCTCTGTGACGCTTGTAAAGCTCGATCCCTATATCAATGTTGATCCTGGCACCATGAGCCCTTTTCAACATGGCGAGGTGTTCGTTACCGATGACGGGGCTGAGACCGACCTTGATCTGGGTCATTATGAGCGGTTTGTTCGGACTCAGATGGGGCGAAAAAATAATTTCACAACGGGTCAGATCTACGAAACCGTGATTCGAAAAGAGAGGCGGGGCGACTTTCTTGGGGGGACGGTTCAGGTTATTCCTCATATTACGAATGAAATAAAAGCGTCGATACTGTCGGCCGGGAAAGGTTACGACATCTGCTTGGTTGAGATTGGGGGGACGGTGGGCGATATTGAATCGTTACCCTTTCTTGAGGCGATTAGGCAAATGCGCATTGAACTTGGACGTGAGCAAACAATATTTCTTCATCTTACCTTGGTCCCAGCGTTACTCACCGCCGGAGAAATCAAGACCAAGCCAACACAGCATTCCGTTAAAGAATTACGCAGCATCGGAATTCAGCCGGATATCGTACTTTGTCGAGCCCAGCAACCTCTCCCGGCTGATGCTCGGCGAAAGATTTCTCTATTCACAAATGTTGAAGAGAGTTCGGTAATCTCCGCTGAAGATGTTTCAAATATTTATTCGATTCCGCGTCGGTACCATGACCAGGGTTTAGACAGCACAGTCGTGAAGCATCTAGGGTTAAATAATCACCATATTGACTTAAATGAATGGGACAGCGTTGTGTCAGCGATGGAAACTCCTGAAACAACCGTGACAATTGGCATGGTTGGGAAATATGTCTCATTGACTGAATCCTACAAGTCGCTTTCTGAGGCTTTAGTTCACGCGGGGATTGCCAATCGGGTGAGGATCGACGTGAAATATTTTGATGCCGAAACGCTTGAAACATCCCACGATGCGAAGAAGAATCTAACAGGCGTCGATGGCATTCTTGTGCCCGGTGGATTCGGCGAACGCGGGACGGAAGGCATGATTAACGCAGTTGAGTATGCCCGGAGCGCGGCAGTCCCTTACCTGGGTATCTGTCTTGGACTTCAAATTGCTGTTATTGAATACGCTCGAAATGTGGCGGGAATGGGCCATGCCAACAGTACAGAATTTGATCAAAA
>Ga0209252_1001622_pt1 | contig 14518 bp, 14 predicted proteins | sample SaaInlV_135m_DNA_3_FD_184673 | JGI IMG/M metagenome (GOLD analysis project Ga0209252, IMG submission 184673) | Marine microbial communities from expanding oxygen minimum zones in the Saanich Inlet - Saanich Inlet SI074_LV_100m_DNA (SPAdes) (version 2) | ecosystem: Environmental > Aquatic >... | reverse complement strand
GTCTTCTTTAAAAGATGCAAAATTATAAGATTGTTCAACATTTTTATACCAAACTTTTGACCAAATACCGTCAGAATCTCTTTTTCCACTTGTCCAGGAAAGCATTTTTTTTGTAAATCTTATATTTAAATCCTTACATAGTGCTCTGATTAATTTATTGGGATTTTTCAAAATATTATCTGAGTTTATTACTGTATATTTTAACTTTTGATTTTTTATATCTTTAAATATTTCAAACTGTTTTTTAAAGCCAATGTCATCAATGTTTTTTAAAATATTTTTCTTAATATAAGAGTTTATTACTTTAGATGGATGTCTTATTAAAAAACAATTATATCCTTTTTTTATCCAACCCATTCTTGTATTTTTAATTATATGATGTGTCATATGTTTTTGATAAAATATTTTATTTTTACCAGTTTCTGATGTAATTTTATTGATAATTTTGTTTTGCGATACAGGATAATGTTTGATTATCTCCTCTTTCATTGGATGATTTAATTTTGTTTTACTTAAATAATATGCATAAAAAGGCTCATCATAAACTTCTGTGTCATTTCTATTTTCAAAAGAACGCATTAATGCTGTGCTTAAATTTCGTGGTCCTGACCACATAAATATAATCAATTTTTTTCCATTAGTTCTAAATATAAGTTCCTTAATTTATTTGTAATTATATTTTTTTTTAAATTAAATTTTTTTGAATTAATTTTTTTAACAGGAATAATATTAGCAAAAGTTCCTGTCACAAATGACTCATCAGCCTTTAATACATCTTTTAATTTAAAATCTATCTCTTTGACTTTAATTTTATTTTTTTTACATAGATCTATTACTTTTTGTCGAGTAATTCCCTTTACACAATATTTGCCAGTAGAAGTATATACACAATTTTCTTTTACGTAAAAAAAATGCGTGCTATTATTTGTCGCAATATTTCCTTTTATATCAAACATAAGTGCTTCATCAGCTTTTTGTTTTTTTGCTTCAATACAGGCAAGAATGCAATTAAGTTTGCTTAATGAATTTATTCTTGGATCTTGAACGTTATGTGGACCACGAATTGTTTTAACAGTTTTTAATACCAAACCTTTTTTATAAATTGATTCCTGCGGTTGTTTGTATTCGGGAATAATAATTATAGTAGGTTTAGAAATAGTGAAAACTGGATCCTGATAAGGTGTGCTTTTTATGCCTCGAGATATTATAAGACGTAAATGAACATCCGTTTTCATCTTATTGATTTTTATTGTATCAAATAATATTTTAGAGATTTGTTTTTTTGTTAGATGTATTTTTAAACTAATCTTTTTTGCATCATCAAAAAGTCTATTAAGATGATCTTTTAAGAATAAAAAATTATTATTATGAAATCTTATCCCCGACCAAATTCCATCACCAAGAAGAATCGAAGAGTCGAATACTGAAATTTTTGCCTTTTCTCTTATGAAAAATTTTCCATTAATATAAATTTTTATATTTTTGTTTCTTTTGTCTTTAATAAAATCATGACTTGAAGGCATAAGTAACTAATAATAAAATAAAGGGTAGAAATCTACCCTTTATTTATAAGAACGATTATTTACAATACAGGAGTTTACGCTACGTTCTTAACTTTTTTTTGTGCTTTATCTAATGCTTGGTCAATATCATTTATAATGTCATCAACGTGCTCTATTCCAATAGACAATCTAATATACCCAGGTGTCACACCTGCGCGTAATTTATCTTCAGTGCTTAATTGTGAATGTGTTGTTGAAGCTGGATGAATTGCTAGTGTTCGTGCATCACCAATATTAGCAACATGATAAATTAAATTTAAATTATCTATAAATTCTTTACCAGCTTCAATTCCTCCATCAAGCTCAAATCCAACAAGCGGTCCATTCCCATTTTCTAAGTATTTATCAGCTCTTTCTTTATAAATACCTTGTTGGTATTTAGGATGTATCACTTTAATTACATTTTTTTTATTTGTTAAAAATTCAGCAACTTTTTCAGCATTTTCTTGATGTTGCCTAAATCTAATAGGTAAAGTTTCTAATCCTTGAATAAAGTTAAAAGCATTAGTAGGAGAGAGAGCTGAACCTAAATCACGTAGCAGAACAAATCTTGCTCTAACAGCAAAAGTAATATTTGCCCCTAATACTTCTGGAACAACTTTTCCTAAAACCCATCCCCAATAACTTGGATCTGGTTTATTAAATAATGGCTGACGATCAGGAAATTGAGTCCAATCAAAATTACCACCATCTACAATTATACCACCTATAGAATTGCCATGTCCGCCAATCCATTTTGTTAATGAATGGACTACTATTGCAGCACCGTGTTTAATAGGCTTGCAAGTAATAGGGGCTGCAGTATTATCTACTATTAAAGGAATACCAATTTTTTTCCCCAAAGTTGCTACCTCTTCTATTGGAAACACATTTAATTTGGGATTAGGTAATGTTTCTGCATAAAATGCTCTTGTTTTACTATCTGATAATTTTACAAATGAATTTGGATCTTTTGGATCTGCAAATCTAACTTCTATCCCTAATTGCTTAAATGTATTTGCGAATTGATTCCATGTTCCTCCGTATAAATCTGTTGAAGAAACAATATTATCTCCAGCTTGGCAAAGATTTTGAATAGCAAAAGCTGAAGCTGCTTGTCCAGAAGATACTGCTAATGCAGCTAATCCTCCTTCTAACTGCGCTATTCTTTCTTCAAGTACAGCTGTTGTTGGATTCATTATTCTGGTATAAATATTCCCTAGTTCTTTTAAACTAAATAAATTACTAGCATGTTCTTGGCTATTAAATTGATAGCTCGTAGTTTGATAAATAGGAACAGCCACTGAATTTGTTGAAGCGTCTTTTCTATATGATCCTCCATGTAGAGCAATTGTTTCTGGGTGTAATGATTCTGTAGTCATGATTAGTCCTTTCTCTTTAGTACTTTTGTTTTTAAACGGCGCACAATCTGAAAATCAAATTCCATTATAATTATCCTAATAGAATAATATTCTTTAAAATATATAAATAATTATTGATTTTTCTATTTATTTTCAATATTAACAAATAAATAGAATATTTTTCTATAATACTTATTATTTAAAGAAAATATGGATCATATAGATAAGAAAATAATAGAAGAATTGCAAAAAAATTCATCCATTCCTGTATCTGAGCTTTCAAAAAAAATTGGTATAACAACCACTCCATGCTGGAATAGAATCAAAAAGTTAGAAGAGGATAAAATTATAATTTCGAAAACAATATCTCTAGATAATAATAAAATTAATTTAGACACTACTGTCTTTTTATCTATTTCTATTCAAAATCATAAAGAGGAGTGGCTTAAAAATTTTGAAAAAGTTGTTAACAAATATGATGAGATAATTGAAGTTCATCGAATATCAGGAAGCAATATGGACTATCAATTAACTATACTTATTCCATCAATTAAAGAATACGATATTTTTCAACAAAAACTGATAAAAGAAATTGAGTGTACAAATTTGTCTTCTCAATTTTCAATGAATACCATAAAAAAAACAAATAAATTATCTTTAGAATATATCTAAACTAATATTGTTAATTATATAAATCTCTCTATGAACCTTAGAGTGTTTAATAAAAATTTATTAATAATCTCTGTAGGTCAAGTTTTTTCTTTCACGTCACCTGTTGTTGCAGTTTTATTGGGCGGCATTATCGGCTCAAAGCTAATAGATAATTATTACTTGGTTACTTTGCCGACAGCTTTAATGATTGTTGGAACAGCTGTAGGATCATTATTTGCTTCAAAATTAATGGAAATTAAAGGAAGAAGATTTGGCTTTTCTTTTGCTGCAATATTAAATAGCTTTTCATCACTTATTTGTGCATATGCAATTTCAGTAGATAGTTTTGCGCTATTTTGTATAGGTAATTTATCTATTGGGCTATCAGTTTCTTTTGCACAACAATATCGATTTGCAGCTTCTGAGTCTGTTAAAAAAAATGATATTCCAAAAGCCGTATCATTAATTTTATTACTGGGCATTATAGCCGCTTTAGTTGGATCTAATATCGTATCAATCAGTAAAGATATTTATATTACTAAGTATATTGGTTCTTATTTAGCTCTATCATTTTTAGCAATAATCCCTTTTTTTCTTTTTATTTTTTACAAAGATGAAGAAAGAGTAAAAATAGAAAATAAAAACACCAGATCTTCGGTAAAGGAAATATTATCAAATAAAGATATTCAAATTTCTATAGCTAGTGCAGGTGTTGGTTATACTGTGATGAGTATATTAATGACAGCTACACCTATATATTTGAATATAATGCAAGGTTACAGTATCTTCTCTACAGGTTTAGTAATACAATTACATGTTGTTGGAATGTTTTTACCATCTTTGATTACAGGTAATTTAATTAATAAATTTGGGCATCAGCGATTAATATATTCTGGTATTTTTATTCTTTTTACATGTCTTATTATTAATTATACATTTCAGACATATGAAGCATATATGATTGGTCTTATTTTACTTGGAGTAGGGTGGAATTTCTTATTTGTCTCAGGTACCAGTTTGCTAGTTTTATCTTACAAGAAAGAAGATAGATTTTTAGCTCAGGGAGTTAATGATTTTGTTGTTTTTTCAACTCAGTCTATAGGCTCATTATCTGCAGGTTTTTTACTTTATATGATAGGTTGGAAGATATTAAATCTAGTTTGTGTTCCTATTTTATTGTTATTCCTTATTTTTTCTTTTAGAAACTTTTCAAGAAATTAATTATCATTGAATATAGAATATGAATAATAGAAATTTAAAAGTTGGTTTTATTGGCGCTGGTTATATGGGCTATGGAATGGCTAAAAATTTAATAAAGAATTTTACTGTTTTTGTCATTGCTCACTCTAATAGAAAACCAATACAAAAATTGGTTAATGATGGAGCAATAGAAGTTAATTCATATAAAGAGTTAGTGAGCTTAAATTTAGATTGTCTCATGATGTGTGTAACTAATACACCTATAGCTATTAAGATAGCGGAAGAATTATCTCCATTAATTAATAATAAAATTCTCCTAATTGATTTAACAACTCATGATAAAACAGGAACAACTAAAATGAAAAATATTTTTAGTACTACAAATGTAAAATATACTGTTAACCCAGTAATGGGAGGTCCTGTACAAAGTGAAGAGGGTGTATTAGGAGGTATTTGGGGAGGTGATATAAATAATTTTAATGAGTCAAACATATATCTTCAATCTTTTTGTAAAAATGTTTTTAATTTTGGTTCTGTTGAAAAAGCTGCTCAAGCTAAACTATTATCTAATTTTTTATCCTTAATAACAACCACAACTGTTATTGAGTTTTTTAGATCAGCTAAAAACTTAGATATAGATTTAAAACTTCTTTGTGAAGTAGCTAAATTAGGTTCAGGTAATTCTGGTGCATTAAACAGAATTGCCGATAAAGCTATACAGGGTGATTATAAGGGATATATTTTTTCAGTAAATAATACTTTAAAAGATTTAACTTATATCAATGATTTATTAGAAGACTCTAAAAATGCAGAAGAATTATCCAGGATAGCTATAAATTTTTATGAGTCTGCAAAAGAAAAAGGTCACGGAGATCTTCTTGTAAGTGAACTTATTGAAAAAGAATATTAATTATAATTATGAATAAATTAATTCCAATTATTTATATGATTGGAGTGTTATTATTAATATTACCAAGTTTTATTAAAACAAATAAAAATTTAAAAACATTTATTACTAATCTTAGTATATGGGTGACAATAATATTAGTTGTATTTTCTATCTATTATTTTTTTAACTTGATAATTTAATTTATTTTTATGAAAAAAATAATCCAAAATTCATTTTTATATGTAGTTATTTTTTGTGTAACATATTTTATTTATGTTTATCCCTTTGAAATTTTAAATGAATTATTATTTAATGAGATACCAAATAGACGAATATCCTTTTATTATACAATAATAATATCTGTTCTTATTATTTTTTATTTTCGTTCTTTTGAATCTCTAAAATTACTTCGTTTTTTTGTTTATGAAGGAATGGGTATAGGTTTCATTAGTTTTTGGTTAGTTACTTTTTTTTATATTTTAAGTTTATTTTTACCAAGCAGTTCTTTCATTCTAGGTATCATAACGTTATTTTTTATAACATTATTTATTATAATTTCACTTTATTTTGGCTCTAAAGTATATTTAAAGGAGATAAATATTTCTTCTAACAAAATAAAAGTTAAAAAATCCTTTATTTTTATTAGTGATGTCCATTTAGGTTCAAATAATGAGCGTCATTTATTTAAAATAATCTCAAAAATTAAAGAAAAGAAATATGATTTTGTTTTGATTGGAGGAGATTTAATTGATTCTTCTAATTTTAATTTACAAGCACTAAACGAATTTAAACAGTTAGAATGTCCTATATATTTTGTAACTGGTAATCATGAATATTATATTAAAAACTCTAGTGAATTCATTCAAACTTTACACAACTTTAATATTCAACATATTTCTAATAGTAATAAATTATTTGATGATATTAATTTAATTGGGGTAGATGATAATTTGTCAAAAGAAAGCCAAACTGAAATTATTTATAAAAAAATAAATGATGATCATTTTAATTTATTATTAATTCACAAACCTTCAGTATGGGTAAATATAAAAGAAAAAATTGATCTTATGCTTTCTGGACATACTCACAATGGTCAAATATTTCCGTTTAATTTATTTGTAAGATTACAATTTAAATTTAAATATGGGTTGTATAATTTTAAGAATAATCTTTTGTATGTATCTTCAGGTTCAGGCCCTTGGGGGCCAAAATTGAGACTCGGAACACGAAATGAAGTTATTTTATTTAACTTAAATAAGAAATAAACTAAGTCTTTTAAATGAATAAATTTTTAGGCATATTCCTTGGATTTGCTGGTTATACTATTTTTGTTTTTTTAGACTCTATTATTAAAAAATATTTAGTTCAGCATTACCCTGTATTAGAAATAAATTTTTATATATGCTTATTTAGTTTAATACCTATATCTATTGCTTTACAATTTATAAGTGGCTGGCATGTTTTAATAAATAATAAAGTTCATATACAGCTATTTAGAGGTTTTCTTGGCCTTATTTGTGCAGCTATTATTATCAATTCTTTTAAAAATCATGCTTTTAGTGAAATATACCCCATTCTATTTAGTGCACCTTTGATTTTAACAATATTTTCATATTTTATTCTAAAAGAAAAAGTTGGTCCCAGAAGAATTATTGCTGTTCTAATTGGTTTTGTTGGTGTTCTGATTGTATCTAGACCAGGAACTGTGCATTTCACGTTCAGTTTATTCCTTCTTTTTATTGGAGCTATAATACTTGCAGTAAATGTATTGCTTATAAGGATGTATGCAAATAATCAATCTTCTATAGCTTTTGCTTTTTATGGATTTGTAGCAGGCTTATTTCTAAGTGGCTTATATGCCTATTATGTTTATGTCCCTTTAAAGGAAAATCATATATACATTTTGTTCATGTGTGGCATTATTGCTGGCACTGGAGGTTTATGTATTAGTGCTGCATCTAAATCTCTTGAGTCCAGTTTATTTGCTCCTTTACAATACTTTCAATTAATTGCTGGGTTTATATTTGGTTATCTTTTTTTTAATGATTTACCTGACATTTATGAAATTTTTGGATCTTTGATTATTTCTCTCAGTGGTTTATTTATTATTTACAGAGAGTATAAAGTTGGCATAAGACCTTTTATGAGTAAAGAAACTAGGTTTAGAGATATTTCAAATAGAGGTCATTAATTTTTTAATTATAAATTTTTTCTTTTTTACACTTGTCAGAATTAATATTTATTATATATACGAAATCGATTTCGTATGAATTTAAAAGATTTTTCAAAATTAATAGGAGTTAATCCATCAACAATATCTAGAGCATTAAATAATTATCCAGATATAAGTAAAAAAACTAAGGAGACTATTAATAAACTTGCGGATAAATATAACTATAGCCCAAATAAATCAGCTCAAACAATAGGGTCTATTAAAATAAAATCTAGTTTTAAAATTCTTATAGCTGATAAAATATCTGAAGCTTCATATAAAATTTTTAAAAGTAATAATTTAAATGTTGATAAAAAATTTAATCTCTCCGAAAATCAAATACTTTCAATAATCTCTAATTATGATGGAATTATTGTAAGATCATCTACTAAAATTACTAAAAAAATCATAGAAAAATCTAAAAATTTAAAAATTATTGCTCGAGCTGGAGTTGGTGTTGATAATGTTGATGTAGAAAATGCTACTAAAAATGGTGTTATCGTTATGAATTCACCTCAGAGTACATCTAGAACAACAGCTGAACATGCTATTAGTTTAATCTTTTCTCTTGCTAGAAAAATTCCATTTGCTCATTTATCCACTGTTAATAAAAAATGGCAAAAAGAACTTTTTAAGGGCATTGAGTTAAAGTCAAAAACTTTAGGTTTAATAGGTTGTGGAAATATTGGCAGTGAAGTTACTAAGATAGCTAGGTCACTTGATATGCATGTGATAGTTTATGATCCTTATTTGAGTGCTGATCGCATAGAATCATTAGATGCGGAAAAGGCATCTTTAGACGAAGTTTTAAAGATTTCTGATTTTGTATCACTGCATCTTCCAATTATGAATAGTACAAAAAATATAATAGATATAAAAAAATTAAAATTAATGAAAAAATCTTCATATTTAATTAATGCCGCTAGAGGAGGGTTGGTTAATGAAAATGATTTATACAAAGCGTTAGATAAAAAAATAATTGCAGGTGCTGCACTAGATGTGTTTGAAAATGAACCATTAATAAAATCTCCATTACATACTCTCACAAATATTATTCTTACACCACATCTGGGAGCCTCTACTGCTGAAGCACAAGATGCCGCTTCTATTCAGATTTCTAATCAAATTTCTCAATATTTAAATAATGGAACTATTATTAATTCTGTTAATATGTCTTCAATCTCAGGGAATGAAAAAAAAATACTCGGTCCATATTTAGATTTATCTTATAAATTAGGTTCATTTGCTGGTCAGTTAACTGAAAATGCTATTAAAGCCATAACTATAGAGTTTGAAGGAACTGCTTCTATTATTAACCAAGACCTTATAACTAGAAATATTGTTAATAATTTATTAGGTTCTTTCATTGATAATGTAAATTCTATTAATGCTATTGATATTGCTAAATCTAGAAATATTAAAATCTCTACCTTAAAGAATGATGAAACTTCTGAATATAATACATTAATTAGACTTACTGTTACAACTGATAGACGTTCAAGAGCTGTTGCTGGATCAATTTTTGGAGGTAATTCAAGAATTGTAGAAATAAAAGGCATTAAGATAGATGCAGAATTAGGTAATTTTAATGTTTATATAACAAATAAAGATAAAGTAGGTGTTATCAACGATGTTGCCAATATTTTAACTAAAAATAATATAAACATTGCTACATTTAATTTAGGTAGAGTTACTCCTAAAGGTGAGGCTATAGCTTTAATCCAAACTGATCAGATATGCAAAGAAGAAGTTTTAAAAGATCTTCTTAAAATAAAACATGTAAATCAAGTTAAATCTATTTTAATATGAAAAATGATAAACTTGTTGTTTTAACTTTTGTTTTAGACGAAGTTGACAAAATTAATTATAATAATGTTTCAAAAATTATAAAAAATTTTCTTCATTCAAGTGATATTAAGGTTAATAAAATAAAAGTATTAAAAACTAATAAAGCTTCAGATTTTTTTTTTACTGATAAATTTAATAATTTTAATTTAAATAATTTAAAAAAGAGATTACCTAAAATTAAAGTTGATTTTTGTTTTCAAGACTCGTCTCAAAGGAAAAAAAAAATTTTGATGACAGATATGGATGGAACAATAATTGAAAATGAAACCTTAAATGACATAGCTAATTTTTTAGGAAAAGGTGAACAGGTAAAAAAGATTACAGAACTTGGACTTAGAGGACGATTAGATTTTTCTACTTCTTTAGAAAATAGAGTTCAATTATTAAAGGGATTGCGATTATCTTCACTTGAAGAAGCTAAAAGAATAGTTACTTTTATGAAAGGCGCAAAGAAATTATTTAAAACTTTAAAAAATAATAAGATCACAACTATTTTGGTTTCTGGAGGATTTAAACCAATTACGACATATGTAAAAAATTATTTGAAAATTGATTACGAATATTCAAATACTTTTGGCATAACTGGAGATTTATTTGATGGAACCTCGATAAAGCCTATTGTAAATGCAAATTTTAAAGAAAAATTAGTTTTAAAGATTATTAAAGAATTTAATTTAAATAAAAATCAAATCGTTGGCATAGGTGATGCGGCAAATGATATGAATATGTTATTTTCAGTAGGTTTACCAATAGCTTATAAAGCGCAAGATATAGTTAAGGCAAATTTTGATAATCAAATAAATAATACTGACCTTAGTACTGTATTATATTTTATGGGTATTAGCGACTAAGAGGCTCTCTTTCTTTCATGAGGAATCAAAAACGTCTTTCTTAATCTTAAATTTTTTGGAGTAACTTCTAAAAGCTCGTCTTCTTTAATATAAGCTATCATTTGTTCAAGAGACATCTTTTTTGGAGTCATAAGAGTAACTGCTTCATCAGTACCTGAGGCTCTTACATTTGTTAATTGTTTACCTTTGAGTACATTTACATCAAGATCATTTTCTCTTGTGTGCTCACCAACAATCATACCTTGATATACTTTTGTCTGAGGATCAATAAACATTGGGCCACGATCTTGTAGTTTCCATAAAGCAAAAGCTACAGCTGTACCTGTATCTGTTGCAATTAACACACCTGTTTTTCTTCCTTCAAATTGACCTTTGTGAATATCATAAGAGTGAAAAATCCTATTTAAAACACCTGTGCCTTTAGTTTGGGTTAGAAAGGTGCTTTGGTATCCAATTAAACCTCTAGATGGTACGCGGAATAAAACTCTAGTTTTATTAGATCCAGCACTTTTCATTTCCAACATTTCAGCTTTTCTTTTATTCATGCTATCAATTACCGAACTTGAATACTCCTCATCAACATCAATTGTAACATCTTCCATTGGTTCAAGTTTGTTTCCTTGATCATCTTCTTTGTAAATTACTCTGGGTCTTGAGACTGACATTTCAAAACCTTCTCTACGCATTGTTTCGATTAAAACTCCTAATTGTAACTCACCTCTACCACCGATTTCAAATGAATCTTTATTACTATTTTCCATAAATGTTATTGCTACATTTGTTTCTGCTTCATCCATCAATCTTTTTCTTATCATTGTCGATGTTACTTTAGTTCCATCAAGTCCTGCAAGAGGAGAGGTATTTACTGTTATAGTAATCGACATAGTTGGAGGATCAATAGGGGTTGAAACTAGAGGTATTGAAACAGAGGGGTCACTAATTGTGTCTGATACTGAAGCTTCTTTTAAGCCCGTTATACAGATAATATCTCCTGCATGTACATGATCTACAGGAACTTTATTATTACTTTCAAATCGAAAAAGCTTAGTCATTCTTCCTTTTTCAATAATTTTTTTATCTAGATTTATGGCATGCACACTTGTATTTACATCAGCACTTCCTTGCTCAACTCTCCCAACTAGGCATCTTCCTAAAAACGGATCAGAATCTAAAAGCGTAACGAGCATGGCAAATGGTTTATCTAAATCAACCATCGGTGGATAAACATAATCTAAAACTAAATCTAGTAATGGGTGAAGGTTTTCCCTTGGGTCTTCTAATTCTTTTGTACACCAACCATCTCTTCCTGAAGCATATAGTATAGGAAAATCTAACTGTTCATCATTAGCTTCAAGAGCAACAAAAAGATCAAAAACCTCATCAACAACTTCTTCTGCTCTTGAGTCACTTCTATCGATTTTATTAATAACAACAATTGGTTTCAAACCCTTTTTTAAAGCTTTACCTAAAACAAATTTAGTTTGTGGCATAGGTCCTTCTGCAGCATCAGTTAGCAAGATTACCCCATCTGCCATACCTAAGACTCTTTCAACTTCACCGCCAAAGTCTGCATGCCCTGGTGTATCAATAATATTTACCTTTGTATTTTTCCAAGTTACTGAAGTTGGCTTAGCTAATATGGTAATGCCTCTTTCTTTTTCTAAATCACCAGAGTCCATTAATCGCTCATCAACAGCTTGATTTTCTCTGAAACTGCCACTTTGTTTCATAATGTTATCGATAAGAGTAGTTTTGCCGTGATCAACGTGGGCAATAATTGCTATATTTCTAATATTTTCAGTCATTTTATTTTTTTTTTAAATGCAAGACGGGCATTAGATTAATTACAATTAATTCGCTACTATTAACTTTAAGTTTAATTTGTAATGACATGCTCAATACCATTTGTAATATTACATAATACACTAAATGATATTCTGAAAACTACATGAGGGTGGCCTGCCGCAGCATATATTTGATCATATTTAGATAAATTAGTATCTATTAATATCGACTTTGGAGAATTTTCATGAGCAATTGGAGATATACCTCCAATACTAAAACCTGTAAATTTTTTACATTCATCAGCATTTGCTTTAATGGTATGAGAATTAAAAATATTTGATATCTTCTCTAAAGAAACGAATTTATCACCAGATACCAAACATAGATGAAAATTATTTTCCGAGTCTTTAAACAGAAGACTTTTTATAATAGATCCAACTTCTGTATTAAGTGATTTGGCTGCGTCAATAGCTGTTCTTGCAGTTTCATTTAGCGCAATTAATTTAATATTATTGTCAAAATTTTTAAGAAAATACCCCACTCTTATAACAGCTTTTTTCTCTAATAAATTATTCATTATTATTTATTTAAAATTTTTCACAAATAATAAAATCATCTTCAAGCCAATGATTTTGTAAGTAAGAATTATTTTTTTTATAATTTTGTAAAAAAATTTGTATAAAAAATTTAATAGAAGATTTAAATTCTTCAATTTGATTTTTATACGATTCTTCCTCATTTTTTTTGTTTATTTTAATATCTTCAAGAACTGCAGATTGTAAAAAAATTTTATATCTATTTTCATATTCTTTACTATTAATATCTGATGGATTAACAAAATATAGTGCTCCATAAATTGCGGCACATCTATTCATAGTAATTAATGAATTAATATGTGAATTAATATTTTTTTTTAAAATTTCTTCAAGAGGTTTACAAGAATTATTAAATTTAGAAGATGAAATAATAAAAAAACCTACAGACCAAATATTTAAACAGTTAGGAATGAAAATAATGACAACTGTAGGAGGATCTTCAGGTGCATTATTTGCCACTTTACTTATAGGAATGTCAAAAAAATATAATTCAGAATTAAGTGATTTTATTAATTTATCTCAAATGTTTTTTGAAGGAGTTGAGTCAATGAAAAAAAGAGGTAAAGCAGATATAGGTGAGAAAACAATGCTCGATGTCTTAATACCAGTTTCTAAGACTTTAAATGATCTTAAAAATGAAGAAGATATTAGTAAAATTGCAGAAAAAATTATCTTTGTTGCAAAAGAAGGTATGATATCAACAAAGAATATTATTGCAACTAAAGGCAGGGCATCTTTTTTAGGTGAAAGGGCAAAAGGCCATATAGATCCGGGTGCAAGATCCTCTCAACTTGCTATTGAGGCAATTTGTAATCAGTTTATAAATAATTAATATGAAAAAATTTGTTAATGAAGTAGATAATATTTTATCAGAAAGCTTAATTGGTTTTGGTAAAGCTCATTCTGATATAATTAATGTAAATTTATCCCCCGATTTTATATCCAGAAGGAATAAATCAAATAAAGACAAAGTTGCTCTTATCTCTGGAGGTGGTTCTGGACATGAGCCACTACATGGAGGCTTTGTAGGTTATGGTATGTTAGATGCAGCTTGTCCCGGGCAAGTTTTTAGCGCACCTACACCTGACCAAATGGAAGCAGCATCTAATGAGGTTCATAATAATAAAGGGATACTTTTTATTGTTAAAAATTACTCAGGTGACATTATGAATTTTGAAATGAGCGCAGATATGATTGATCATAAAAATCAAATAGTCATAGTTAATGATGATGTAGCTGTAGAAGACTCTACATTTACAACTGGTAGAAGGGGTGTTGCTGGCACTATGATTGTTGAAAAAACTGTTGGCAGTTTGGCTGAAACAGGAGCCTCTTTGGAAGAGTGTAAAAATTTTGGTGATCATGTAAATAAAATGACTGGCTCTATGGGTGTGGCATTTACAAGTTGTACTGTACCAGCAGCAGGTAAACCTACTTTTGAATTATCAAGTGATGAAATGGAATTTGGGGTCGGAATTCATGGAGAGCCTGGAAGAAGAAGAGAAAAAATAAAATCTGCTAATGATTTAACAAAAGAAATTCTAGAAACTATTTTAGATGATTTAATGCCAAACAATAATGAAG
>Ga0209252_1001618_pt1:0-12500 | contig 14572 bp, 10 predicted proteins | sample SaaInlV_135m_DNA_3_FD_184673 | JGI IMG/M metagenome (GOLD analysis project Ga0209252, IMG submission 184673) | Marine microbial communities from expanding oxygen minimum zones in the Saanich Inlet - Saanich Inlet SI074_LV_100m_DNA (SPAdes) (version 2) | ecosystem: Environmental > Aquatic... | reverse complement strand
TTTAGCCTTACCGGATGGTCCCGGTGGATTCAGACAGAATTTCACGTGTTCCGTCCTACTCAGGATACTATTAGACTATAAATTCATTTCATATACGGGACTATCACCCTCTATGGTTGTTTTTTTCCAAAAACATTCTATTATAAATTTATATATCATATCACAGTCCTACAACCCCAACATTGCCGAAACAACATTGGTTTGGGCTATTCCCATTTCGTTCGCCACTACTTTGGGAATCACTATTTGTTTTCTTTTCCTCTGGTTACTTAGATGTTTCAGTTCACCAGGTTAGCTTCCTTTAAAAAGGATGATTAATCTTCAATTAATCGGGTTGCCCCATTCGGAAATTTTCGGATCGAAAGTTATTTGCACCTCCCCGAAACTTATCGCAGCTTGTCACGTCCTTCATAGCCATAGAGAGCCAAGGCATCCGCCATACGCTCTTAGTAACTTTTAATTTTTCTATATATTCACTACAATATGTCAAAGAACTCTTTAGTGGAGAATATCGGAGTCGAACCGATGACCTCCTGCTTGCAAAGCAGGCGCTCTAGCCAACTGAGCTAATCCCCCTTTATAATGTAGTCTCGGGCAGACTCGAACTGCCGACCCCTACATTATCAGTGTAGTGCTCTAACCAGCTGAGCTACGAGACTCTAAAGGGTATAATATAAATAAAGAAGATAGAACAAAAGAATAAAACAAAAATAAGTGTTACTCTAAAAAGGAGATATTCCAGCCACACCTTCCGGTACGGCTACCTTGTTACGACTTAGCCCTAGTTACTTGTTTTACCTTAGGCAGATCCTTGCGGTTACTGACTTCAGGCACTCCAAACTTCCATGGCTTGACGGGCGGTGTGTACAAGGCCCGGGAACGTATTCACCGCACCATGGCTGATGTGCGATTACTAGCGATTCCAACTTCACAGAGTCGAGTTGCAGACTCCGATCCGAACTGGGATCAACTTTATGGATTTGCTCTCTGTCACCAGATGGCATCCCACTGTATTGACCATTGTAGCACGTGTGTAGCCCAAGACATAAGGGCCGTGATGATTTGACGTCATCCCCACCTTCCTCTCCGTTTGCACGGGCAGTCTCTCTAGAGTTCCCGACATTACTCGCTGGCAACTAGAAATAGGGGTTGCGCTCGTTATGGGACTTAACCCGACACCTCACGGCACGAGCTGACGACAACCATGCAGCACCTTGTAAATCGTTCGAAAAAAGGTTGATCTCTCAACCGGTCGTTTTACATTTAAGCCTTGGTAAGGTTCCTCGCGTATCATCGAATTAAACCACATGCTCCACCGCTTGTGCGGGCCCCCGTCAATTCCTTTGAGTTTCATTCTTGCGAACGTACTCCCCAGGTGGATCACTTAACGATTTCTCTAAGACACTGACTGTATATCGCCAACATCTAGTGATCATAGTTTACGGTGTGGACTACCAGGGTATCTAATCCTGTTCGCTCCCCACACTTTCGTCCATGAGCGTCAGTAATGGTTTAGTAAACTGCCTACGCAATTGGTGTTCTATGTCATATCTATGCATTTCACCGCTACATGACATATTCCGTCTACTTCAACCACACTCAAGAATTCCAGTTTCAATGGCAGTTCTACAGTTAAGCTGTAGGCTTTCACCACTGACTTAGAATCCCGCCTGCGGACCCTTTAAACCCAATAAATCCGGATAACGCTTGCACCCTCCGTATTACCGCGGCTGCTGGCACGGAGTTAGCCGGTGCTTATTCTTACAATACCGTCAGCCCAGTACACGTACTGGGGTTTCTTCTTGTATAAAAGTAGTTTACAATCCATAGGACATTCTTCCTACACGCGGTATGGCTGCGTCAGAGTTTCCTCCATTGCGCAATATTCCTCACTGCTGCCTCCCGTAGGAGTCTGGTCCGTGTCTCAGTACCAGTGTGGGGGATCACCCTCTCAGGCCCCCTATCTATCGCAGTCTTGGTGAGCCGTTACCTCACCAACAAACTAATAGAACGCATACTCATCTTTAACCACCGGAGTTTTAATTATAATAAGATGCCTTAAAATAATACTATGAGGTATTAATCCAAATTTCTCTGGGCTATTCCTCAGTTAAAGGTAGATTGTATACGTGTTACTCACCCGTCCGCCACTCGTCATCAAGAGCAAGCTCTTATGTTACCGTTCGACTTGCATGTGTTAGGCCTACCGCTAGCGTTCATCCTGAGCCAGGATCAAACTCTCCGTTGTAATAAAAGTTTGACTTGACTTATGATGTGTTTTTAATCTTTTGATTCTATCTTCATTATATCAAAGAACTTCCTCTTAAAAATCAAAATAATTTTCAAAAAGGACTGCAAAAATAATATATTAATTCAATTCTAAGTGGCTTTTTAAGAAAAACATTATATTATTTTAAAAGAACTTTTTTTATCCGTCAAAAAGAAGGTGTTTTACTTCTATTTTAAGAGGTCGCAAATATATATTGTTTTTATAAATAGTAGATTAATTTCTATTTTTTTTAATAAAATTCAAATTAATTTTCATGTGGATGATAATCAATATGTTATATCTCTTAAACATAATATGAATTTGTAAAATATAGATATTACTTGTTCACTTTATGTCAAAATAATTTTTCTATTTAGTTAATTTATGTTTCTGTTTTATGTTTTTAGACAAAACAGTGGAGAATGAATATTATCTATAATACTATGATGATTTATAAACACTAATAAAGATACCTATATATAATGTATAATGAAAAGATAAATTTTAGAATATTATAATATCTTTGCAAGATAAAAATAAATATATGAAAGCAGTAGTAAGTATAATAATGGGAAGTACATCTGATATGCCAGTAATGAAGAAAGCAGCAGAATTTCTAAATGATATGGAAATTCCATTCGAAATTAACGCTCTCTCAGCACATAGAACTCCAGAAATGGTAGAGGATTTTGCTTCTAACGCTCACACTAACGGAATAAAAGTAATAATAGCGGGAGCTGGAGGAGCTGCTCACCTTCCTGGGGTAGTTGCAGCATTTACAACTGTGCCTGTAATTGGAGTCCCATGCAGATCTTCAATTTCAATTGATGGATGGGATTCTATCCTTTCTATTTTACAAATGCCTCCAGGAATACCTGTTGCTACTGTAGGATTAGACGGATCATTAAATGCTGGAATCTTAGCTGCACAGATTTTATCTACTGACAATCAAGAAATACACAAAAAAGTTTCTTCTTATAAAGAAAACTTAAAGAGTAAGATTGTAAAAGCTAATAACGATTTAGCAGTTCATAAATACAAATTCAGAAAAAACTGAAAAATTAAGACCTCAAAATGAAGTCTGTTTTTTATTACATAATATTATGTTTCCCATTGTTTTCTTTTGGGCAGAATGACTTTTTAAACTCTGCTCAAAGCTTAGGAATTGCAGATTGCTACACAACTCAGAAAGGAATTTGGAGTACAACTACAAATCCAGCTGGAGGAGCAAATAGTAAAAATATCTCTGTTGGAATAGGTGTTAAAAATAATTTTGGACTTAGTGAACTAAACACTAAAATAGCTGTCGGATTAATACCTACAAACTCTGGAGTGTTTGGATTTAGCGTTCAGCAATACGGATTTAATCAGTACAACGAAAATAAATTCGGATTATCCTTTGCTAAACAACTTTCAAAAACGTTTAATTCCGGAATAAAAATCGACTATTACAATACTCACATTCAGAATCATGAAAATACGGGATTTGTTACTTTTGAAATAGGTATTCAAAAAAAATTAAATAGAAAATTAATTTTAGGAAGTTTTATTCACGACCCATTAAACTTAAGTAAGAATGACCAGAATTCATCAGTTGCCTCTATTGGATTAGAATACAATGTAAATCAGAAAGTAAATTTATACACAGAAACTGAAAGCACTGATTATGATGACTTATCCCTAAAAGTTGGAGTAGAATATCAGATTATCAATTATATGTTTTTAAGAACAGGATATAATAGTTTTTCTCAGAAAAATACTTTTGGATTTTCTTATAATTACAAAAATTATATTGTAGATATTGCTACATATCATCATCAGACATTAGGTTTTAGTAGTCAGTTTTCGTTAAGTACTTCTTTCTGACAACTTATGAAAAAGTATATTTTAATATTTATATTTCTTATAACTTATTCATTTTCCCATTCCCAAAATATTGAAGAAAAATCTATTTTTTTAGAACAAATAACAGAAGATATTGCTGAAAACTCAGAAGAAGAAATTGATTTTTCAGAACTTTTTGAGAGCCTGGAATTCTACTATAAGAGTCCTATCAACCTAAACAAGTGTAATAGAGAAGATCTTCAAAATTTACATATATTAAACTCATATCAGATTGAAAAATTATTTTCTCATATAGAGAGAAACGGTAAATTAATTTCATATTTAGAATTACAGTCAATCAGCACTTTTAATGTAAGTACTATAAAACTTCTAAAACCATTTATTAGAATTACAGAACCTATAAACACACAAAATATATTTGGGAATATTCAACAATATATTTTATTAAGAGATGAAAGGACTCTACAAGAACAGAAGGGATACATTGAAGATGAACTAGGTGATAAACATTATTTAGGTAGTAACAACAAATCACTCTTTAAATACCGATTAAGCAATAAATACTTACAAGCTGGGATTACTGCAGAAAAAGACAAAGGAGAAACATTTCTTGATGATTATCAAAAATATGGATATGATTTCTATTCAGCACACCTAAGAATCAGAAATATTGGAAAAATAGAAACAGCAATTATTGGAGATTATAATCTTCAGTTTGGACAAGGAATAGCAGTTTATGGAGGGATTAGTTTTGGTAAATCATCAGAAGTAATCGGAATCCAGAAAACAGGAAATATTATTCGTCCACATACTTCATCAGATGAAAATAACTTTTTTAGAGGAGCTAGTATTAAATTAAACTTAAATAAGAATTGGAATCTAATCTCATTTTATTCTTACAATAAAGTAGATGCAAACATTACGGACACAAGTGAAGTAGAGGGATTGATTTATTCCTCATTACAAAATAGTGGTATGCACCGAACTGAGAACGAACTACTAGATAAAGACGCAATAAAAGAACAGAATTTTGGATTTCATTCTAACTACAAAATAAAAAAATTAAATTGGGGACTTTCTTACATAAATAACTACACTTTTGGTAATATTGATAGAAATTTAGGAGTATACAATCAGTATGATCTAAACACAAATAGTAATGATATACTATCATCAGACTATCAATATTTATATAGAAACCTAAACTTTTTTGGAGAATTTGGAAGAAGTAGAAATGGAGGAACAGCACAACTACATGGTGTCTTAATAGGTCTTGACAAAACACTTTCTGCATCATTTATGTACAGAGATTATGATAAGGATTTTCAGAATAAATATGGAAATTCTTTTGCAGAAAGCTCAACTGAGAATGAAAAAGGGTTCTATAGCGGATTAGAATTTAAACCTAACTTAAAGTGGAAGTTTAGGACATACTTAGATTACTACAAATACCCATGGCTCAGATATTATACTAACACAAATAGTTATGGAAAAGATTTTTTTATGCAGGCTGATTACAAAATAAACAGAAATACAAAGTTATATTTCCGTTATAAAAAAGAAGGAAAAGAAGAAAATTTTAATTCTGATGAAAGTTTATCTCCTATTATCGGACTAAAGAACAAAGAGACATACAGATTTAACTCTGTTTTTAATGAAGGGGAAAGTTGGACGTTTAAAAATAGAATAGAATTATGTAAAATCAATTTTTTGGATGAGAATGAAAATGGAGTAATGATGTATCAAGACGTGAAATTTAAACCTATGTTCTCTAAATTATCTTTTAGCATACGATACACTTATTTTAATACCAAAAGCTACGATAGTAGAATCTACGCTTATGAAAATGATGTGCTTTACGGATATTCTATTCCATCCTTCTATGGTAAGGGAAAGAAAATATATTTGTTACTAAAGTATAATGTTGTAAGAAATACCGACCTTTGGATAAAATTATCAGAAACTATTTATGATGATAGAGATGTAATAAAAAGTGGTTGGGATGAGATAGAAGGAAATAAACTTACAGAATTAAAAATACAATTAAGATATAAATTTTAAGATGAAAGAACTAAACAAAATACTAGATATAGAGTATCCAATAATAATGGCTCCTATGTTTTTAGTAACTAATACAAAGATGATGATAGAGGCTATGAACTCTGGTATTGCAGCCTGTATTCCCGCTTTAAACTTTCGAACGATAGAGGAACTAGAAAATACAATAAATGAAATAAGAAATAATACAACCTCTGGAGGTTTAGGAATAAACCTTATTGTAAATAAATCAAACATAAAAGTAAAAAAACAATTAGAAAGTTGTGTGAAATTGGGAGTTGATTTTATCATTACCTCACTTGGCAATCCTAAACAAGTAATCCAACAATGCAAACCCAAAGGCATAAAAGTATTTTGTGATGTAGCAGAAGAAAAATATGCTAAAAAAGTAGAAGAACTTGGAGCAGATGCGGTTATAGCTGTAAATAAAAATGCCGGCGGACATGCTGGAAATCTATCTTCAGAAGAACTATTTAACATCATTTCTGAAAACTGTAATCTACCTATTATTTCGGCAGGAGGTGTGGGAACAAAACAGGGAGTTACAGAGAAATTAGAAATTGGATTCTCAGGACTTTCCATTGGGTCTCCCTTTATTGCTTGTGAGGAGGCTCACATTTCTGAAAAATACAAACAAGCCTGTGTAGATTACGGAAAAGAGGATATTGTTTTTACAACTAAGATTTCTGGAACTCCTTGTACAGTAATTAACACTCCTTATGTGCAACAAACAGGAACTACACAAAATTGGATAGAAAAGATTCTGAGTAAAAATAAAAAACTAAAAAGATGGGTAAAAATGATTACCTATTTTAAGGGAATGAAAGGTTTAGAAAACGCTGCCTTCAGTAGTACTTATAAAACTGTTTGGTGTGCAGGACCATCAATAGAACATACGAATGAGATTCTGCCAATTAAAAAAATAGTAGAGAAATTTATAAGTTTGTGATATGGAAATAATTAATTTAGGAAAAAAGAACTCCATTTTTAATCATTTTATTAGAGAGATAAGAGATATAAAAATACAAAATGACTCTATGCGTTTCAGAAGAAACATAGAGAGAATCGGGGAAATATTTGCTTATGAGATAAGTAAGAAAATGAAATATAAAAATAAAGCAATTACTACTCCTCTTGGTATTTCAACTGAAAGTTTAATGACTGAAAAACCAGTACTTGCCACCATCTTGCGTGCAGGACTTCCCCTACATCAAGGATTTCTAAACTATTTTGATAGTTCGGATAATACTTTTATTTCTGCTTACAGAAAACATAAGAAAGAAGGTGATTTTGAAATAAAAATTGAATATCTAGCTTCACCAGATTTAGAGGATAAAACTATAATACTCTGCGACCCTATGTTAGCTTCTGGATCTTCTATGATTCTAGCAATGGAAGCTATCTTAAGGAAAGGAAAACCCAAACATATACATATCGTTGCTATAATGAGTTCCTCAGAAGGGATTAATTATCTAAAACGAAATACCCCTATTAAGAATTGTACATTATGGGTTGGAGCAGAAGACGCAGAAATGACTGCAGAATCCTATATTGTACCTGGATTAGGAGATGCTGGAGATCTTTCTTTTGGAAAGAAATCTGAATAAAATAAGATGATTAAACATATCTTCTTTGATTTAGATAGAACTCTGTGGGATTTTGAAACAAATTCTCATGAAACACTTTTAGAACTTTGCAATAATTATAATCTGAAAAAAAAGGGGATTTTAGATTATGAAGAGTTTATTAATACCTACAAAATTCATAATGAGAAACTTTGGGATTTATACAGAGTAGATGCAATCTCACAAAAAGATTTAAGAAGAGAACGATTTCAAAGAACTCTTGCAGATTTTGGAATAAATAATTTTAATCTTTCAGAAAAAATTGGGGAAGATTATATTATAATCTGCCCTAGAAAAAACAAACTCTATCCTTTTGCAATGGAAACATTAGATTATTTAAAAGAAAAATACATCTTACATATAATTACAAATGGATTTGATAAAACTCAACACACAAAACTAAAACACGCAAACTTGACACCGTATTTTGACCAAATAATAACCTCTGAAAAAACTGGAGTAAAAAAACCAAATCCTGCAATTTTTAATCATGCTCTAAATCTAGCAAAATCAACTAAAGAAGAAAGTGTTTATATAGGAGATGATTTGGTGGTTGATATTTTAGCCTGTCAAAATTTTGGTATGAAAGGAATATATTTTAATCCTGAAAAAAAAGAACATAAGGAGAATGTTGCTTTCGAAATTTCTTGTCTTAGTCAGATAAAAGAGAGATTATAAATCCAGATTTTTTCAAATCTTTCCAGAAATCAGGATAAGATTTACTCACAACTTCTACATCATTTATTTGCAACTTTCCAAATTTTAAACAAAGTGGAGCAACACTCATTGCCATTCTGTGGTCTTTGTGAGTATCAATAATTTTTATCGAATTTAGTTTATTTAATTCAGTTTCTAATGAAATAACTCTATCAGTTTCTTTATCTTTTAGGGTCTGGATTCCTGAAAAATTAGCCTCAATTTTTTTTGAAAACAATGTGCATCTTAATGGCTGATATAGATCAGGATTTTCAATTAAATTATAGGTTTGAAAAGGAGAAATAGTTTGATTTTTTGTTAAAATTAATTTTCCGTTTTCAAATATAGAATCAACTCCTAAATTGTTAAATATCTCAATAGATTTCTTATCTCCTTGAGTAGAATTTTGTTGTAATCCATTAAGTCTAATATTGCATCTCTTAGATAAAGATGCGATCTCAAACCAAAAAGAAGATGCGGACCAATCTGCTTCTACAGTATAGTTTTTAGGTATGTAATTCTGATGATTAATAGTAATAATATTATTAGTCCAATCTGATTCTATTCCAAATTCCTTCATTAGTTTCAGAGTCATCTCTACATAAGGTTTGGACACTAACTCTCCCAAAATTTTCAGTTCAATTCCGTTTTCTAATGTTGGAGCAATTAATAAAATTGATGTAATAAATTGAGAACTTACATCTCCATCAATTTCAATTTTACCTCCTTCCAAATCAGTTCCAATTATTTTTAGTGGAGGAAATCCTTCATTCTCCAAGTATTCAATTTTTGCTCCCATTTTTTGCAAAACAGAAACAAGTTCTTTTATTGGTCTTTCTTTCATTCTATCTGAACCAGTCAAAATAAATTCCTGTCCATTTTGAATAGAAAAATAAGAAGTTAAAAATCGAAAAGAAGTACCTGCATGTTCTACATCAATTGTATTTTCTTGGGAAAGAAATGCTCTTTGTAGATATTTTGTATCATCAGAATCTGATAGATTTTCTATCGTAAAGTTTTCTTTACAAAGGGATTGAATTATCAATAAGCGATTAGAAATACTTTTTGATGAAGGTAAATTAATCTCACATTCAACTACTTTTGTAGGATGTGAAATTTTATAATTCATCTTCTGAAAACAAATTGTTTATAGTGCAATTTCCTATTCCTTCTAACAAAGAGAAATTGATTTTTTCCTCAAAGTTCTTCTTATCGTTTCTTAAGAAATTTAAAAGATTAGATTTTGAAGGAGTGTAAGGCAAACTGAAATTACTAAGAATATAATTTTTTATATCATTTTTCTCTGAAACTGACAAACTAGAAAGTTCAGATTCTAAGATTATTCCCACAAAGATTGCTTCACCATGTAAAATAGGCGTTCCTTTTTGCAGATAATAACTTTCAATTGCATGTCCGAAAGTATGCCCAAAATTAAGTTTTTTCCGCTCTCCTTTTTCTTTAGGATCGGACATAACTATTTTATTTTTTATTTGAACTGAACTTTCTATAATCTCTTCCCAATCTAAGTCTTGGAAAGGATTGTTTTTTAGATGATTCCATAAATTCTTATCAACAATAAGTGCATGCTTTACAACTTCTGCAAATCCTGATCTCAACTCATCTTCTGGAAGTGTTTCTAAAAATTTAGGATTTATGATTACTGATTTTGGATTTGAAAAGAGTCCTACTTGATTTTTAAGACCATTAAAATCAACACCTAACTTACCTCCAACTGATGCATCAACCATTGCAAGTAAAGATGTAGGGATTTGAATAAATTCTATTCCTCTTTTATAAGTAGAAGCACAAAAACCTCCCATATCTCCAATTACACCTCCTCCTAGATTTATCAGTAATGAATTTCTGTCAAAACAATTCTTTGTAAGTGCTTCCCAAATAAGATTACAGCTATCTATATTCTTGTTTTCTTCTCCTGATTTTATTTCAATTATTACAGATTTTTTAATTTCAGATAATAATGGAAGACAAAACTCTTTTGTGTTCTCATCTACTAAAATGCCAATTTTAGAATATTGAGAAACATCTAATTTAGAGATAGAATTTTCTCCTATCCAAACAGAATAATTATCTGCTTTTATTTCTTTCACTCAGTTACTTCTGGTAAAGGATTTCCTGTACACCCATTAGGATATGCAGTTCCTAAAATTGTAGAAATTGTTGGAGCAATATCACGGATATTTACTTTTCTATCTGTTTGTCCTTGAGGAATTGTGCCTCCCCAGAAAATTAGAGGAACATGTGTGTCGTAACTATAAGAAGAACCATGAGTAGTCCCTCCATCTTTCCAGTAAGATTTTAACCAACCAGTCTGTAAACTTACAATTACATCTCCTGATCGTTTTTGATTATAACCTCTTTGTACTAAAGAATGAAATGAATTTTGATATTCATTTTCATTTAACTGAGTAGCAGTATAAGTATTTTTCACCCACTCATACTTTAAGAAATATTGTGCGCATTTTCTTTGTATTTCTTCCAAATTAATATTCTTTTCTACAATCAAATCATGATTTAAAAACAAATGATTATTGGAATAATTCTTGATCCAATCTCCCTTTCCGTAAATAATATCTAGATGAGACAGTAATTCTGTTTTCATGATAGAACCATCAAAATATCCTGAAGGAATATTTCTTTCTAGAAGCTCATTAGGTTCAGATACTACACCATGATCGGCTGTAATGAAAAGAACGACATCCTCATATCCAATATTTTTCTCTACGGTTTTTAAAATATCAGAAATATCTTGGTCTAGTCTAATGTAAGTGTCTTTAATCTCTGGAGCATGTGGGCCGTATTGATGTCCAATATAATCAGTAGAAGAGAAGCTGATAGTTATTACATCAGTATTGTCTCCTTGCCCTAATTCTTCTTCTTTTATAATTTCTATTGATAGATCTTTTAGAATGCTATTTCCAAAAGGAGTCTTCTTAACAGCACTTCCTCCAGAACTTAAAAGTAGAGCGTCAAGATTATGAGAAAACTCTCCCTTTACGTTCCATTCACCTTTTAGATAATTTTGTGATGGATTATTATCATTTATTTTCTCTACATAATCTGGAAGATTATTCATATAAAATGATGATGTAATCCATTTGCCATCACTACTAAGCCAATATGCACCATCTGCTGCATGTCCTGCAGGTAAGATAGCTCCTCTGTCTTTTAAAGATATTCCAAAAACTTTACTTTTTTCGTTAAATAGTTTTAACTCATCTCCGAATGTAGTAGTTAACATATGATGAGGGGACATCTTTCCATCTGTAGAAACTACATCTACATTTTTTTGTTCGCAATTACAAACTGTATGCATATCTCCATCCCCTGCACAATAGATGTAATCTCCAGAGTTTTTATCATACCAATCGTTTGCAATAATTCCATGAACTGCAGGAGTAGTTCCTGTAAAAATAGAGGCATGACCAGGTCCTGTGTAAGTTGGCACATACCCAAATTGCGCATTTCTAAAGAAATGTCCTTCATTTATTAATCTTTTAAATCCATTATCACCAAAATCTTCCCAAAAACGATAGATATAATCGTAACGCATTTGATCCACTACAATTCCTACTACTAATTTTGGTTTTCTTATTTCATCTTCTGAGCCTACTTGAAGGGAAAAGGAAATGCCTTTTGACTTTTTCTGTGCAAAAGATTGAAATCCTGTAAAAAGGATAAGTGTAAATGTGAGTATTTTTTTCATTTATTTCTATTTTTAATTGCAATTACCGCTAGGGATAAAATTATAGCTACCAATACATCTGCAATTGGTGGCACTTCAGGCCAAACAAAATTCCAAATACATACTAACACTAACCACCCAAACCACAAGAAGTCAAAATCTTTAATTTTCATTCTATAAATATAATATACTAGCAAACTTACAAATAGTCCCCAAAACATACCTCCCAAAATATCAAAAGGATAATGAACTCCTAAATAAACTCTACTGAAACCAATCAGTACCGCCCAGGAAAATAGATGAA